>Ga0075421_100000901_pt1 | contig 33255 bp, 31 predicted proteins | sample SoiMetdeltSBSDD5_FD_75292 | JGI IMG/M metagenome (GOLD analysis project Ga0075421, IMG submission 75292) | Bulk soil microbial communities from a Populus tree surrounding site in Tennessee, USA - Soil MetaG P. deltoides SBSDD5 | ecosystem: Environmental > Terrestrial > Soil > Tree plantation... | reverse complement strand
GTCCCGGGCCGCCCGCACGGTGACCGTCCCGCCGGCCGGCGTGTAGCGCAGCGCGTTGGCGACCAGGTTGCCGACGACCTGGCGCAGCCGCAACGGGTCCGCCCGGACCTCGAGCGAGCCGTCGGGCGCCTCCACCTTGGCGGCCAGCGCCACCGAACCGGCGTCCGCGGTGACACGGAAGGCGGCCACCACCTGGGCCGCGAGGTCGGCGACGTCGACCGTGTCGGGGTGGAGCGGGAGGCGCCCGGCCTCGGCCAACGACAGCGTCTGGAGGTCGTCGACCAGCCGTTGCAGCAGCACGGCCTCCTCGTGGAGTGACGCGAGCAGCGCCGGATCGGTGGGCGTGACCCCGTCCTGGGCCGCCTCCACGTAGCCCCGGATGTTGGCGAGCGGGGTGCGCAGCTCGTGGGCCACGTCGGTGGCGAGGCGCCGGCGCTGCTCCTCGTTGGCGGCCAGGGCGTCGGCCATCGAGTTGAAGGCGTGGGCCAGCCGGCCCAGCTCGTCCCGGCCGTCGTCCGCGACCCGCTGGCTGAGGTCACCGGCCTCCATCCGCTGGGCGGCGACGGTGAGCGCCTCGACCGGCCGCAGGATCCGCCGGGCGGCCAGCAGCGTCAGAACCACGGCGAACGCCGCGACGAGGCCCGCCGCGGCCAACGTCCGCCCGCTGCCGGCCTCCCGGAACGACAGGCCCTGCTGGTTGCGCTCGCCGAGGTACAGCCGGGCCGGGTCGGTGACGAACGGGTCCCAGGCGGCCCGCTCGGCGGTGCGGCCGCACTTCTCCCACACTGCGCTGCCGGCGTCGTCCTCCGGCGGCTCGGCGAGGGGGTAGCCGATGTCCGGGTCCATCACCACCTTGCCGGTGACGCCAAGCTGCCCCATGCAGGCCACGGTCGCGTCGGCGATGCGCCGGTACCAGGCGATCTCCGAGGCCCACGGCGCCTGCAGCGCGTCGTCGTTGCCGCAGGTGGTCTGGGCCTCGAACGCGGCCTCCGACTCCTCCTCGACGTAGATGTAGGGCTTCGCGCCGGGCTCGGACGTGCTCTCGACGCCGGTGTAGCCCTTCTTCTCCAGGCAGGCCATGGCCTGGTCGGCGAGCTTGCGGCGCTCTCGCTTCTCCGCAGGGGTCGGCTTGCTCAGCGCCGGCGGGGCCGCGTCGCTGACGCTGGTGACCAGCTCTTCGTCGTCGTTGGTGAACTGGTCGAACGCCAGCCCGAGGGGGTTGAAGGGGTCGAGCACGGCGGCAGGGCGGTCGGGCAGCGGCCCGCCCCGGCGCCCCTGCAGCCGGGCCGAGTCGACGATCACGTTCTGGTGCTCGTCGGTGAGGACGATGCGCCGGCCGGTCTTCCGGGCGAGCTTGGCGACGGCGTCGTCGACCTTGCCCCAGTCGGGGTGGTTCATCGAGTAGATGAGCAGGTCGTTGTAGATCTCGCTGTCCGTCTCCAGCGTGCGCTGGACCGAGTCCTTCAGGTGCTCGCTGGTCGACCGGGTCGTGAGCCAGGCCGTGGAGGCCACCGACACCACCGCGATGACGACGCAGGCGGTCAGCAGCCGGGCCCGCAGGCCCCGGGGCCACGGCAGGCGGCCGAACGACCTACCCAGCACCGGGGTCGGGCTCCTCGGCCATCTTGTAGCCCACCCCGAACACCGTGAGCAGGTAGCGGGGCGAGCGGGGGTCGTCCTCGACCTTGCGGCGCAGGTTCATCATGTGCACGTCGACGGTGCGCTCGAGGGCGTAGTGGTCGAAGCCGAACGCCGCGTCGAGCAGCCGCTGGCGGGAGAACACGTGGCCGGGTGACCCGCCAAGCAGCTCCAGCAGCTTGAACTCGGTGGGGGTGACCTCGACCGACTGGCCTCGCAGCCGCACCTCGTGGCGCAGGGTGTCGACGACCAGATCGCCGACCTGGTGGATGCCGGCGGCGCTGGCCCCGCCGTTGCCGGCGGCAACCCGGCGCAGCAGCGAGCGCACGCGGGCCACCAGCTCCCGGGGGCTGTAGGGCTTGGTGAGGTAGTCGTCGGCGCCGAGGTCGAGGCCCAGCAGCAGGTCGTCCTCGGTGGCGCGGGCGGTGAGCATGACGATCGGCACCGTCGAGTCGACCCGCAGCACCCGGCACACGTCGAGCCCGTCGACCTTGGGGAGCATGACGTCGAGGACGATCAGGTCGGGGCGCTTCTGGCGGGCGTGCTCCAGGGCGCTGCGGCCGTCGTGCACGACCGCCACCGCATGACCCTCGCGCTCGAGGTACATGCGGATCAGCTCCGCCTGCTTCACGTCGTCCTCGACGACCAGGATCCGCGCGCCCATTGGCCGCCAGTCTGGACCAGGGGTCATGAAGATCCTGCAAAGACCCTGTTCACGGCCTGTTCGGGCCTCGGAACCGCCATCTGACGGTGCCTTCACACGGCCTTGACGACCGATTCCGCATCGTGAACACCCATGGACACCAAGACACGCAAGAAGTGGCCGGCGGTGGTTGCGTTCACGTTGGCGGTGCCCTCCGGGGCGCTGGTCTGGAGCGCAGCCGCCGGGGCGACCGACAACCCCGACGACGAGACGGCGTCGTGCTTCGAGATCACGCCGGAGGACATCGCCGCGATGAACGCCGACGAGGACGCCCTTGCGGCCTACCTGACCTCGAAGGGCATCTCCCACACGATGACCACGGACGAGGATGGCTACAGGTGGGCGGAGTGGGACTACGAGGACGAGGCCGCCAACGACGCGGTCGACGCCTTCTGGGCCCAGCGCTACCCGCTGACCGCGGAGGAGATCCGGGACATCAACGCCGACGAGGACGCCCTCGCGGCCTACCTGCAGGCGCACGGCATCGCCTACACGGTCGAGCAGAACGCCGACGGCACCCACTCCACCGTGTGGGACGAGGAGGACGACGCCGCCAACGCAGCCGTCGACGCCTTCTACGAGGAGCGCTACCCCTCGGAGGAGAGCGAGCTCGTCGAGGTCGAGATCGACGAGGCCGAGCTCGACACCGTGAACTGCTGAGCCCCGACCTCCGTATTCCCCGGCAGGTGCGGCGACCGTCCACGCGGACAGGCGGTCGTCGCACCCGTCGCGTACGGGTTGGTCAAGGACGGCTGTTGATCAGGTCGCTGAGGTAGAGGCGCTGGAGGCGGCGGGCCTCGGTGAGGATCGCGGCGTCGCCCTCGGGGTCGAGCCGGAACGCCAGCTGGAGCAGCGCGTCGGTGGTCTGGACCGCCACCTGGCAGGCCCGGGCGAGGTGCTCGTCGTCGGGCAGGCCGTGTTGGGCGACGACGATGCGGCGCAGGCCGGCGGCGATGGCGGCGTTGTTGGCTGCGTCGGCTTGCTGCAGCTCGGGGCTGAGATGCCGGCCGATCCAGATGGCCAGGTAGCCGGGCCGGGAGCGGTACATCTCGATCGCCGCATCCAGCACGGTGTCCACGACGTCGTCCCACTCGCGGGACTCGGCGTCGGCGACCAGCAGCTCGATCATGGCGTCGAACTCGCCGATGTAGCTGCGGGCCAAGGCGTCGACGACTGCGCTCTTGTCGGCGAAGAACTGGTAGATCGTGCCGACCGGGACCTCGGCCTCCTCGGCGATGCGGCGGACGGTCAGCGCCGCATAGCCCTCGGTGGCGAGCACCTTGTCGGCGGCCTCCAGCAGCCGCTGCACCCGGGCGCGGCTGCGGGCCTGCTGGGGCCGGCGGCGCAGGCGCATCGTCGGCGGCGGGGTGGGGACCGGCGTCACGACTCGACCGCCGGCTCGGGGGCAGGCTCGGGCTCGGGCACCGGCTCGCGGATGGCGGTGGGGGAGCTGCGGCCCCGCAGAGCGACGCTGCCGACGTCCCGCCAATGGCCGGCCTCGTCGCCGGAGCGCCGCACCGCCGCCTCGGAGGCGAGGAGCTTGACGGGGCGGCCCTTGGCGACGTCGGTCAGGCGAGCCGCCTCGTTCACCGCGGGGCCGATGACCGTGTACTCGTAGCGGGCCTCGGTGCCGACGTTGCCGGCCACGACCTGGCCCGACGAGACGCCGATGCCGGCAGTGAGGCCGGGGTGGCGCTCGGCCAGGGCGCCCATGGCGTCGTTCAGCGACCGGGCGGCCCGCAGCGCCCGGGCGGCGTGATCGGGTTGATGGCCCGGCGCCCCGAAGACGCACAGGGCGCCGTCGCCCTCGAACTTGTTGACCCACCCGCCCTGGGTGTCGACGCACCGGACGACCTCGGCGAAGAAATCGTTGAGGGTGTCGACCACCTCGGCCGGGGGCAGGACCTCGGCCATGGCCGTGGAGCCGATGAGGTCGATGAACACGATGCTGGCGTCGGCCTGCTCGCCGCCGAGGCCCGAGCCCCGCTCCAGCGCCTGGACCGCCACCGCGGGGCCGACGTGCCGGCGGAACAGGTCCTTGACCGCCTCCCGCTCCCGCAGGCCGGTGACCATGTTGTTGAAGCCGGCCTGGACCTCGCCGATCTCGCCGCCATCGTCGACGGTGAGGGTGCTGGCGAGGTCGCCGTGGCGCACCCGGTTCATGGCGTCGCGCACGCCGTCGAGCGGCCCGGCCAGCGACTTGGCGCTGGCGACGGTGGCCAGCACCCCGGCGCCGATGCCGCCGATCGCCACCACCACGACCGCGGCCGGAGGCATCCGCTGGGATGGCACCAGGCCGTCGAGGCCGAACGCCAGCAGCGGCACGAACGAGCCGGCGGTCCAGGTGAACAGCAGCCGGGCCCGGACGCCGAGGGTCGCCGGCCGCCGGGGCGGCTCGCCCTCCAGGGCGAGCGCGAAGAGCGGCGCGAACACCCGCTCGATCAGCAGGAAGCTGAGCGCGCACGTGACCAGGCCGCCGAGGACGATGGCGTTGACGACCTGGAGGACGTCGAGCACGCCGGCACCGAGGAGCGGCGCGGCGACGCCGTACATGCCGGCGCCGGCGATCCAGAACAGCAGCGGCCGCAGCGCCGAGAACCAGGGCAGCTGCAGGCTGTAGGCCCGCTCGGCGTCGGTCGGCGGGCGGTCCTCGAGGACCCACGCCACCGAGCGGGCGAACGCCATGTGGGCCCAGACGTTGGCCAGCACCCCGGACACCGCGAACGTGGCGGCGAAGGCGCCGAAGATCACCGGCAGGCTCACGTCGGGGGCGAGGCTCTTGCCCAGCGAGAGCTGCCCGTAGGCGAGCACGACGATGCCGCCCGACGCGTTGGCGAACACCAACCGGTTCCGGACCGACCGCCGGACACGGTCGACCATCACTTGACGCTCCGTGCGAGGCCCGCGATGCACGTCGAAAGGGTAACGGTGTCGGCGACGCCGACGCCCCTTGGGGTGGTGGCGGGGTGGTTGGAATGGGGGCTAGGCGCGTCGGGTCTAGAGGCGGCTGGCGGCGGCCGGGTCGGCCAGCCAGAGCACCTGCTCGGCCCGGACGTGGGTGGCAGGTGCCGTCTCGTCGCCGGCGACGACCCTGGCCAGGGCCTCGGCCTTCTCCTCGCCCGCCACGGTGACCAGGACCAGGTGGGCCCGGGCGATGCCGGCGAAGGTCAGCGTCATCCGGGGGAAGGGGTTGCGGCCGGTGGGGTCCTCGTTCATGACCACCAGCCGGCCGGGGTCGGCGCTCAGCGCCGGCGAGTCGGGGAACAGCGAGGCGGTGTGGCCGTCGGGCCCGAGGCCCAGGTGCACGACGTCGAACATCCCGAGCGACCCGATGCGCAGCTGGTAGGGATCGGCGCCCTCGTCGCAGCGCATCGGGAAGTTGGCGTTGACCGCCCCCAGCCGCTCCATCAGCGCCTCCCGCCCCAGCCGGTAGTTCGAGTCCTTGTGGTCGAGGGGCACGCAGCGCTCGTCGCCCCAGTAGACGTCGACCTTCCACCAGTCGATCTGGTTGCCGGCGTCGTCGGCCAGGCGCTCGTAGCAATCACGAGCGGTCTCACCCCCGGACAGCGCGAGCGAGAAGCTGTCCGAGGGTCGGCTGTGGAAGGCCTCGATGACGCGCTCCGCGAACTCCGCCGGCACGTCGTCGACGACTACCAACTCGCCGTACATGAGGCCCCTCGTCGCCGGGCGGCTCAGCCGCCGCCCTTGCGGGCGTCTTCGGCCTTGGCCCCGAGCGTGGACACGAGCTCGTCGAAGCTCTTGGCGAACGTCGCGACGCCCTGGTCCTCGAGCAGGGCGCTGACGGCGTCGATGTCGATGCCGACCCGCTCGACCGCGGCCAGCACCTCGTCGGCGGCGGCGTAGTCGGCGTCGACGGTGCGGACCAGGGTGCCGTGGTCGTCGAACGCGTCCAGGGTGGCCTCCGGCATGGTGTTGACCGTGTCGGGCCCGATGAGCGTGTCGACGTACAGGGTGTCGGAGTAGCTGGGGTTCTTCGTCGACGTCGACGCCCACAGCGGCCGCTGCACCCGGGCGCCCCGGGCGGCGAGCGCCTCCCAGCGGGGGCCGCTGAAGCGTTCCTGGAACAGCCGGTAGGCGGTCTGGGCCTGGGCGACGGCGGTCTTGCCCCGCAGCCCGAGGGCCTCGACCGAGCCGATGGCGTCCAGCTGGCGGTCGACCTCGGTGTCGACCCGGCTGACGAAGAACGACGCCACGCTGTGCACCTTCGACAGGTCGCCGTCGTAAGCCTCGAGCCCCGAGATGTAGGCCTCGATGACCTGGTCGTAGCGCTCGATGCCGAAGATCAGTGTGACGTTGATGTTGCGGCCCTCGCTGATGAGCTGGCGGATGGCCTCGACGCCCTCGGCCGTGGCCGGCACCTTGACGAACAGGTTGGGCTCGGCGATGCGCTCGTGCAGGTCACGGGCGGCGGCCACGGTGCCGGCGGTGTCGCGGGCGAGGTCGGGGGCCACCTCCAGCGACACGAAGCCGTCGACGCCGTCGCTGGCGTCGTGCACCGGCCGGAGGATCTTCAGCGCACCCTCGATGTCCTTGACGACCAGGTCCCAGTAGATGTGGTCGATCGGCCGATCGGCCCCGCTGACCAGGTCACGGAACTGGCTGTCGTACTCGTCGGACGCTTCGATGGCCTTCTGGATGATGGTGGGGTTGGAGGTGATGCCCCGCACCCCGCGCTCGACCCAGCGGGCGAGCTCCCCGCCGGTGATCCAGCCGCGGCGCAGGTTGTCGAGCCACGGGCTCTGCCCATGCTCGCTGTACAGCTCGGTGAGTCGGCTCACGATCCCTCCTCGGGCTCGTTCTCGGCCAGGTCGGAGATGAGTTGGCGCGCCCGCTGCGCCACGTTGTCGGCTGTATACCCGAAGTTGGCCAGAGCCTGGTCACCCGGGGCCGAGGCCCCGAAGCGGTCGATGCTGACGGTGTCGTCGACCCAGCGGTCCCAGCCGAAGCTGGCCCCGGCCTCGACGGCCAGGGTGGGCACGTCGGGGGGCAGGACGCTGTCCTGGTAGTCGTCGGGCTGGGCGGCGAAGAGCTCCCACGAGGGCATCGACACGACCTGCACGGCGAGGCCGCCGGCCGTGAGGACGGCGGCGGCGTCGACGCACACCGACACCTCGCTACCGGTGCCGACCAGCACCACGTCGGGCCGGTGCGTCTGGTTCATGACGTAGGCGCCCCGCTCGACCGGGGCCAGGGCAGTGCCCTCGAGGACGGGGACGGCCTGGCGGGTCAGGACGATGGCGGTGGGGCCGGTCGAGCTGATGGCGACCCGCCACGCTGCGGCCACCTCGTTGGCGTCGGCGGGGCGGATGAGGCGCAGGCCGGGCATGGCCCGGAGCGAGGCCAGGTGCTCGATGGGCTGGTGGGTGGGGCCGTCCTGGCCGAGGCCGACCGAGTCGTGGCTCCAGGAGTAGACGACCTTGGCGTGGGACAGGGCGGCGAGCCGGACCGAGGATCGCATGTAGTCGCTGAACACGAAGAACGTGCCGCCGAACGGCAGGACGCCGCCGTGCAGGGAGAGGCCGTTCATGACGGCGCCCATGGCGTGCTCGCGGATGCCGAAGTAGATCTGGCGACCGCCGGGGTCCTCGGGCGACTGGACGCCGTGGTCGGCGAAGGCGGTGCCGGTGTTGCCGGTGAGGTCGGCGCCGCCGCCGACGAGGCCGGGCACCTTGTCGGCCAGCGCCTGCAGGCACTTGTTGGAGGCCTGGCGGGTGGCGATCGACTCGCCTGCATCCCAGCGGGGGAGGGCCGACTCCCAGCCGTTCAGGCCGGTCTGCGCCCAGCAGGCGTCCCACACGGCCCGGTCACCGGTCCAGCCGGCGAGGCGCTTCTCCCACGCCTCCCGCTCGCTGCGGCCCCGGCGGCCGGCCTCCCGATAGAGGCCAAGGACGTCCTCGGGCACCCAGAACGTCTCGTCGGGCGGGAGGCCGAGGATCTCCTTGGTGACTGCGACCTCGTCCTCGCCCAGCGGGTTGCCGTGGGCGTCGGCCGTGTCGGTGTACTTGGGCGACGGCCAGCCGATGTGGCTGCGGAGGATGAGCATCGACGGCTTGTCCTCGACCGCCTTGGCCCGGTTGAGCGCCGCCTCCAGGGCGTCGCAGTCGTTGGCGATCTCGCCCAGCTGCTCGACGTGCCAGCCGTAGCTGGAGAAGCGGCCGGCGACGTCGTCGCCGTAGGCCAGCTCGGTGGGGCCGTCGATGGTGATGTGGTTGTCGTCGTAGACGTAGATCAGCCGGCCGAGGCCCAGGTGCCCGGCCAGCGACGCAGCCTCGTGGCTGATGCCCTCCATGAGGTCGCCGTCGCTGCAGATGACGTAGGTGTAGTGGTCGACCAGCTCGGGGCTGAACTTGGCCCGCAGCCAGCGCTCGGCGATGCCCATGCCGACTGCGTTGCCGACGCCCTGGCCGAGCGGCCCGGTGGTGACCTCGACGCCGACGGTGTGGCCCACCTCGGGGTGGCCGGGCGTGGCCGAGCCCCACTGCCGGAACGCCTTGATGTCGTCCAGGGTCAGCCCGTAGCCGGTGAGGTGGAGCATCGAGTACAGGAGGATCGAGGCATGGCCGGCCGACAGGACGAAGCGGTCCCGGTCGGGCCACTGGGGGGCGGACGCGTCGTAGCGCATGGTGCGCGTCCAGAGGACGTGGGCGAGGGGAGCGAGCGCCATCGCGGTGCCGGGGTGGCCGTTGCGGGCAGCCTGCGGGCCGTCCATGGCCAGGCCGCGAATGACGTTGATGGCACGCTGCTCGAGGTGGGCGTCGGCGGTCATGCCTGCCCCACCCTACTGCCCACGACCAGCCCGGCCGCGGCTCGGTTTCGGCCCGCCATCGGCCCGCCGTCAGGGATCGTTCAGGGGGAAGTTCAGGGGAAGAGGACCACCGACGCGGTGAAGCTGTGGAGGAAGCTCCGGGCCCCGATCGGGCCGACCTCCCCGGCGCAGAACATGCCGCCGACACCCTGGTCGGGGGTCAGGTCGGCGACCAGTTGGGCGTCGTGGTCGGCGACCCCGAACAGGCGCCGGCCCCGGCCGTTGCAGGTGAACAGCAGCGCCCCCTCGGCCCGTCGTCCCGTGAGCAGGGCGCGCAGGTCCTCGTCGGCGCTGGCGGCGTCCCGCAGGTGGAACTGGACCGTCGTACCGACCTCCGGCTGGGCACCGACGACCAGCGCGCCGGAGTCGCGGTCGGCGCCGACGACGTTGCGGACCAGGAAGTCGCCCCGGGCGAAGGCCAGCTGGTGCTCGTCGGCGACGATGCCGAGGTGTACGCCGCCCATCGACAGCAGCGCCCGCTCCTCGGCCGTGACCTCGCCGAGCAGCAGCTCGAGGCGCTCGAGGGCGCTGCGCCCGGCGAGCTCGTAGAGGCGATTGCCCTCGGCCTTGGTGACGATCATCGGGGAGCCGATGGGCCGGCAGCCCTGCGACACCACGGTCTCGACCTCCTGCAGGAGGACGCCGACCCCGCCGTCGTCGTAGACGTCGTCGTCGAGGGCGAGGCGGTTGTGGCCGGGCGACATGCCGGCCGAGGCGAGTCCGCCGATGACCGGCAGCGGCCGCTCGTTGGCGGCGATCACGTCGAGGACGTCGGGCACCGGCAGGGTGAACGGGTCGGCCAGCAGCAGGGCAGTGGTGCCCGCGTCGGGGTCGACGTGGGGGAGGCCCTGGAGGGCGACGCCGGCGGTGGTGCTGGCGGCTGTCAGGCGCACCGGTTCGGGCACGTAGCCGAGGCGAGCGGTCCAGAGGCTGAGGCCGGGGATGTCCTCGACCTCCTCGTGCCGGCCGATGACCCCGCCCGCGGTGACCCCGAGCAGCCGGGCCGGGCTGACCAGCGTGCTGATCGTGCCGACGATCTCGTCGAACGCGTCGACGTGCGGGGTCGTGCAGCACACCAGCGCCAGGTCGGGCTGGGCGCCGTCGCGCTCGAGCACCTGCCCGACGACCTCGGCGGTGGCGTCGGCCGCCGACGGGTGGCGCGAGATGGCGGCGATGAACGACATCAGCCCTCGTGCGGGGGGCCGGCCGCGCCGTCACCGCCGGCTGCGGTTCCCTCGGTGGCCTCGGGGGCGGGCACCAGCGTGTAGGGGACGACCGTGGCGGGCCCGGTGCCGATGCGGCAGTGGGCCTCGACGGTCCCGTAGTCGGCGAGCTCCAGCTCGGCCCGGACCAGGCGGTAGGTGAACTTGCCCGGCTCGACCTGCAGCGGCTGGACGTTGCGGGCGATCACATCGTCGCCAGCTCGGAAGACCACCTCGAGGACGCCGTTGCTGTCGCCGTCCGGCGGGCAGCGGACCAGCACCACGAGGTGGGGCGTCACGGTGACCGGGGGCGCCGACGGAGGTGTCGCCGAGAAGTGGACGCCGGTGAGGTCGATCCGGGTCGGCCCGCCCGGGTACGGCGAGCTGAGGTCGATCCCCTCGATGAACAGCGCGGCGACGATATCCATGGCCCGAAACCTACGGCATGTAACGGCACCTGAAGTTAAGTGCCCGAGAGTGCACGCCGGGACCGGTACCCTGCGAGCGTGGCGAACGAGGGTGAGTCGGGTTCCACTCGATCGATGATCCTCGCCGAGGCACGCCGCTGCTTCTCCGAGCACGGCTACGACGGGACATCGCTGAACGACATCGCAGCCGGGGTGGGGATCCGTCGCGCCAGCCTGCTGCACCACTTCCCGTCGAAGGAAGCCATCTACCAGGCCGTGTTCGAGGGCGCCCTGTCGGACTGGGCGATCCGGATCGAGGAGGCCATCGACATCCCCGAGATCGAGGGATGGACCTACCTCGACCAGGTGCTCACCACCGCGTGGCGGTGGTTCGTCGAGAACCCCGACTTCGTGCGGCTGGTCCGGCACGAGTCGCTGGCCGCCGGGAGCGACCACCTCGGCTTCGACCTCGGGGAGGCGTTGCGGCCCTGGTTCCAGCAGGCCGTCGGCTACTTCGAGCGGGAGATGGGCGCCGGCCGCTTCCGCAAGCAGGACCCCGAGCAGCTGATCATCAGCGGCTACGGCGCCATCCTCAACTACTTCAGCGACGTGCACTTCCTCGAAGGCCTGCTCGGCCGGGACCCCATGACCGACCAGGCGCTCGAGACCCGCATCGAGCACATCCGGACCTTCTTCCGGGACGCGCTCGAACCCGAGCCCACGACCTGAGCCCGGGGATCCCGGGCGCGACGTGGGGCCGAAGGATCGCCCCTCCGGCCCCACGTGCTCACAGGAGCTCGGTGATGGTCCCCGCCCCGATGGTGCGGTTGCCTTCCCGGACCGCGAAGTCGAGCCCGACGTCGATGGCGACGTCCCGCCCGAGCTCGACGGTGACCTCGGCGTGGGTGCCCGGCAGCACCGGGGCACCGTCCACCACGGTCACCACCCCGGTGACGCCGGCGGTCAGGAAGAAGAACTGGGGCGAGTAGCCCGTCGCGAACGGCCGGTGCCGCCCACCCTCGGCCGCGCTCAGCGCGTAGAGGGCGGCGCCGAAGCGCCGCCGAGGGGTGATCGAGCCCGGCTGGACCACCACCATCCCTCGCTCCACCTGGTCCTTGCCGACGCCGCGGAGCAGCATGCCGACGTTGTCACCGGCGATCGCCTCGCCCATCGTGCGACGGAACGACTCGATGCCGGTCACCACCGACCGCACCGGCTCGCGGAGCCCGACGACGTCGACTTCGGCCCCGACCGCGACGCGACCCCGGGTCACCAACCCGGTCACCACGGTGCCCCGGCCGGTGATCGACTGGATGCCCTCCACAGCCATGAGGAACGGCTGGTCGACCGCCCGCACGGGCTCGGGGATGGCGGCGTCGACCGCCTCCATGAGCTCGACGATGGCGGCCTCCCACCGCGCCTCGCCCGCGAGGGCACCGGTCGCGGACACCGGGACCATCGGCACCGCGGCGCCGTCGTAGCCGTAGGCGTCGAGCAGGTCGCGCAGCTCCATCTCGACGAGCTGCTGCAGCTCGCCGTCGGCGGCGTCGGCCTTGTTCAGCGCCACGACCAGGTGCTGCACCCCGACCTGGCGGGCCAGGATGACGTGCTCCCGGGTCTGGGGCATGGGCCCGTCGGCGGCGGAGACCACGAGGATCGCGCCGTCGACCTGGGCCGCGCCGGTGATCATGTTCTTCACGAAGTCGGCGTGACCGGGCATGTCGACGTGGGCGTAGTGGCGCCGCGCCGTCTCGTACTCGACGTGGGCGATGTTGATCGTGATGCCGCGGTCCCGCTCCTCGGGGGCGCGGTCGATCTCCTCGAACGACATGCCGGTGCCGGACCCGGTCTGCCGGGCCAGCACCTGGGTGATCGCCGAGGTCAGCGTGGTCTTGCCATGGTCGACGTGACCCATGGTCCCGATGTTGCAGTGCGGCTTGTCCCGCACGAAGGCCGCCTTGGCCATGGAAGGGCTCCTTTGAACGTTCGGTCAGTCCAGGGGGAGCCCTGGTGCACGTCGAATGCGCCACGTCGGTACGCCCCTCCCCGGGGCTCCGACGGCGGGAAGGGGGTCAGCTTCTCTGGTCGTCGAGCGCGACGAACGTCGCCAGGAAGCCCTGACCGGGAACACCTGCGACGAAGCCGACCTCACGCACGCCGCTGTTCTAACCAGCGAATCGGCCCTCCAGCGAGCGGATTTCCAGGTGGATGGCCCGACTTCGGGCAGCCACATGACGGTTACTAGCCTGACCCCCCGTGCCGACCCTCTCCGAAGCGAGCTCGAAGGAGCTGCTGGGCGCCTTCGGTGTCCCCTTCCCGGCCGAACAGGTCGTGGCCACCGCGGACGCCGCGGTCGAGGCCGCGACCGCCCTCGGCTACCCGGTCGCCGTCAAGCTCGGTGGTGATGCCATCGCCCACAAGACCGAGCGGGGCCTCGTCCGCCTGAACGTCGGCACCGCCGAGGCCGTGCGGGCTGCGGCCGAGAGCCTGCTGGCGGCGGCGACCCCTGAGGACGGCGAGGTCCACCTCCTGGTGGCGCCGATGCTGCGGGCCACCCGGGAGCTGATCGCCGGGCTCCACCACGACGACCAGTTCGGGATGACCGTGATGCTCGGGGTGGGCGGGATCCTCGCCGAGGCCGTCGCCGACGTCGCCTTCCGGCTCGTGCCGATCACCCGCACCGACGCCGAGGAGATGATCGACGACCTGGCCACCCAGGCGCTGCTCGGCCCCTTCCGGGGCGAGCCGGCGGTCGACCGGGACGCCGTGGCCGACGTGCTCCTCGGCCTCTCCCGGGCGGCGACCGAGCACGCTGACCTCGCCGCCGCCGACCTCAACCCCCTGCTGATCGTCGACGGCCGCCCGATCGCCGTCGACGCCCTCGTGGAGGTGACGGCATGAGCGCCACCGCCGAGCAGTTCCGGGCGCTGTTCGACCCCCGCGGGGTGCTGGTCGCGGGTGCCTCGACGCATCCCGGCAAGTTCGGGTTCGTCGCCCTCCACAACATCCTGGCCTGCGGCTACGAGGGCAAGGTCTACGCCACCAACCGGGACGGCGCCGAGGTGCTGGGCATCGCCTGCGTGCGGGACGTCGCCGAGCTGCCCGACGGCGAGATCGACCTCGTGTTCGTCTGCACGCCGGCACCGACCAACGCCGACCTGCTGCGGGCCTGCGCCAAGAAGGGCATCACCGCGGCGTTCATCGCGGCCGGGGGCTACGGGGAGGCGGGGGAGGACGGCACCCGCATCCAAGCCGAACTGGTGGCGCTGGCCGACGAGCTCGGGATCCTCGTGGCCGGCCCCAACGGTCAGGGAATCGTCTCGACGCCGGCCCAGCTGTGCGCCCAGATCGTCGGCCCCTACCCGCCCGCCGGTCGCATCGGTGTGGCCAGCCAGTCGGGCAACTTCGTCAGCTCGTGGCTGAACTACGCCGGCCAGACCGGGGTGGGCATCAGCCGGGCGGTGTCGGCCGGCAACGCCGCGGCCGTGAGCGTGCCCGACTACCTGGACTTCTTCGCCGACGACCCGGCGACCTCGGTGGCGCTCGCCTACCTGGAAGGCGTCGGCACCGGCGTGGGCCGGGCCGTGTTCGACCGCCTGCGCGGGGTCGCCGAGCGCCTGCCGGTGGTGCTGGTGAAGGGCGGCCGCTCGGCCGAGGGCCAGCGGGCCGCGGCCAGTCACACGGGGTCGCTGGCCAGTGACGACCGGGTCTTCGACGGGATGTGCCGGCAGGCCGGGGTGGTCCGGACGCCCACCGTCGAGGGCGCGTTCGACGTGGCGGCGACCTTCGCATCGCAGCCGCTGCCCCGGGGCAACCGGGTGGCGGTGGTGACAACGGCCGGGGGCTGGGGCGTGGCCACGGCCGACGCCATCAGCCAGAGCAGCCTGCAGCTGGCGCCGTTGCCCGCCGACCTGCGGGCCGCCATCGACGAGCAGCTGCCGCCCCGGTGGAGCCGCAACAACCCCATCGACATGGCCGGCGGCGAGACCCGGGACACCGTCCCCGCAGTGCTCGACCTGGTGGCGGGGCACCCGGACATCGACGCCGTGATCTTCCTCGGCATCGGCATCCAGTCCAACGAGGCGAAGCTCATGCGGGAGGGCCGCTTCGCCGACGAGGAGGGCCTGCAGCGCATCGTGGCCTACCACGAGCGCCAGGACGCCCGCTTCGCCCAGGCCGCCATCGACGCCAGCGAGCGGACCGGCAAGCCCGTCATGGTGGCGACCGAGCTGGCGACCACCGTGCCCGACAACCCCGCGGTCGTCACGCTCCGGGAGGCGGGCCGCCTCTGCTACGCCTCCGCCAACCGCGCCGTCATCGCCCTCGACCACCTGTGGCAGCGCTCCCGCTGGCTGCAGCGCCGAGGGCTCCTGTGAGGTCGCTCCGCCCTCCGCGACACAGCAGAAGCGGCCTCGGCCTGTGGCCGAGTCGAGGTGCACAGTGAGCGACCAGCCGCCGCGGCACATGCGCCGCGAATCCGGCCGGCCGATGCCACCGGGCCGACCGCCCGGCCAGGACCCCGCCAACGTCATGCCGCCGCGCCTGCGGGAGAGCGAGCGGCTGCGGGAGCGGATGCGGGCCCAGCGGATGGCCAGCGGCGACGACCTCCCGCCCCGCCCCGGCCGCCCCACCCTGCCGAGCGAGGCCCGGCGCTTCCCGGCCTGGGTGACACCTGCGGTGCTGGGTGCGGTCGCGCTTCTCGCCGGCGTCGCCGCCCTGCTGCTCGACCGCGACAGCAGTGCCGAGGCCCTCGACCAGCCGACCCCGACCACGCCGGTGCTGTCGGCCCGCCGGGTGCCCGAGCTGCTGGCGGCGCCAGTGGCCAACGCCCGGCTCCGGGGCGACCTCGCGTCCTGGGCGGGCGGCCTGCCGTCGGCGTCGTGCCTGGTGGTCCAGTCCGGCGGGGAGACCCTGTTCAGCCGCAACCCGGCCACGCCGCTGGCCGGCGCCTCGACCCAGAAGCTCGTCACCGGCACGGCCGCGCTGCTCGAGCTCGGCCCCGACGCCCACCTCGACACCGTGGCCAGCGCGGCTGCCCCGCCGGCGAACGGCCAGATCTCCGGTGACCTCTACATCGTGGGCGGCGGCGACCCGGTCCTGACCACCGGCCCGTACGCCAAGCAGCTCTACGAGGGGCGCCAGCCGTCGCTGATCAGCGATCCGGGCAAGCTGGCCGACGCCATCAAGGCGGCCGGGGTCACGAAGATCACCGGCAGCGTCGTCGGCGACGGCAGCAAGTACGACACCCAGCGCTTCAACCCCGCGTGGCCGGCGAGCTTCCACTCCCAGAACGTGGTCGGCCAGCTGGGCGCGCTGATGATCAACGACGGCTACGAGGGCTTCCCGGCGGCCTACCGCGGACCGGCCTCGCGGACCGCAGCGCCCGACGCCGCCCAGCACGCGGCCGGGGTCATCACCGCGCTGCTGCGGGAGCGGGGCGTCCAGGTGGTGGGGCCACCGAAGAGCGGCAAGGCCCCGGCGGGCGCGATGCTCACGACGCTGGCGACCCTGCCGTCGCCGACGATCGAGGAGATCGTCGGCGAGATGCTGACCGAGAGCGACAACGACACGGCCGAGATGCTGCTGAAGGAGCTGGGCCAGCGCTCCGGGGGCATCGGCACCGCCCAGGCGGGGGCCGCCGCGGCGACCAAGATCCTGGCCGATCACCAAGTCGAGCTGGGCGACGCCAAGATCGTCGACGGCTCCGGCCTGTCGACCCAGGACCAGGTGTCCTGCCAGCTGCTGATGAGCCTGATCACCCGACCCGACACTGGGCCCTCGCTGGTCGAGCACTCGGCGGTGGCCGGCAAGACCGGAACCCTGTGGAACGTGTTCAAGGGCACGCCGATCGTCGGCCGGCTGCACGCCAAGACCGGCACGCTCAACTCGGTGACCGCGCTCGCCGGGCGGGCCGACCCGACCCAGGGCGGCAGCCTGATGTTCTCGTTCGTCGCCAACCGGCCGGGCGGGACGATCCCCAACCGCGAGATCGAGGCGTGGCGCAACAAGCTCGCCGAGATCCTCGTGGGCTACCCGCGGGGCGTCGACATCGAGGCGCTGCTGCCCAAGTAGCCGAAGCGCCCGCAACCGGGGGGATCGCGGGCGTAGGACGCACCGCGTGCTACAACGAGACGTCCGCTAGAGGGGAAATCGCGTTGCCCGAGAACAAGAGCGTGCCGCAGGTCGTCACGGAGCTGTGGGGCCTGACCAAGGACTATGCGCGGCAGGAGACGGTCGAGCCGCTGAAGGGGGTCGGCCGCTACATCGCGTTCGGCTTCTCCGGCGCGGTGGTGGGGAGCACGGGGGTCATCCTGCTGCTGCTCTCGCTGCTGCGGACGCTGCAGACCGAGGGGATCACGGGGGATACGTTCGACGGCAGCTGGTCGTGGGCGCCGTACCTCATCACGCTCCTCGTCGGCGGGGTGTTGTGCATCCTCGCCTTCAGCCGGATCCAGAAGAACCAGAAGCAGAAGGGCTAGGTCATGGCCAAAGCAGCCCCCACCGAGAGCCCCAGCCATCGGATCACCCGCGACGACCTGGAGGCCAAGCTCCGCGAGGTCTACAGCGGCGTGGGCGACGAGGTCGCGTCGACCAAGAACACCATGGTCACCGTCGCCGCCGTGGTCGGGGTGCTCATCCTGATCATCACCTTCCTGCTCGGCGTGCGGGGTGGCAAGAAGAAGACCACCATCGTCGAGATCCGGCGCGTCTGATGGCCCGGCGTTCGGTGAGCCGCACCGAGGGGTTGCTGCGGATGCTGCAGTCCCGCGGCATCCAGCGGGGTTTCTGGGGCACGTCGCGGGGTTGGCTGTGGGTCGCGGTCGGGGCCTTCGGGCTGCGGCAGGTGCGCAAGGCCATCGGCAGCGAGCCCAAGCTCGTCTACCGGGGCCAGTTGAAGCCGGGTCAGGCCCTGCGGATCGACCACCTCGACGAGGTGTACGGCACCACGAAGCGTTAGGGACCCTCGGCGTCGCACGCGACAATGGACCTCGCCATGAGAGTCGTGTTGCGCAACCCTCGCCGAGAGCTCGACGTCGCCGGGCCCATGACGGTCGCCAAGCTGCTGGGCCAGCTCGACCTCAACCGCGAATCGGTGCTGGTCATCCGGGGTGACACCCTGGTCCCGGGCGATGTGGTCCTGGAGGACGCCGACGTCGTCGAGATCCGCCCGGTCATCTCCGGGGGTGCCTAGGTGAAGTGCACCGTCTGCCGCGGGCCCGCGGTCATCGACCTGCGGCGCCACAACGCCAACTTCTGCGGTGAGCACCTGCTGAAGTTCTGCCGCGACCAGGTCGCCAAGGCCATCCACGACCACAAGATGATCGAACCGGGCGAGAAGGTGCTGGTCGCGGTGTCGGGCGGCAAGGACAGCCTGGCGCTGTGGGACATCCTGGTGGAGCTGGGCTACCAGGTGGAGGGCATGACCATCGGCCTCGGCATCGGCGAGTACAGCACCCACAGCACCGCCATGACTGTCGCCTTCGCCGAGGACCGGGGCCTGCCGCTGCACCACGTCGACCTGCGGGAGGACTACGGCTACGACGTGCCGACCGCCGCCCGGGTCACCCGGCGGGTGCCGTGCTCGGCGTGCGGTCTCTCCAAACGCCACCTGTTCGACAAGACCGCGCTGGACGGCGGGTTCGACGTGGTGGCCACGGGCCACAACCTCGACGACGAGGCCGCCGTGCTGCTGGGGAACACCCTGCACTGGCAGACCGAGTACCTGGGCCGCCAGCTGCCGGTGCTGCCCGCGACCGACGGGTTCCCCCGCAAGGTCAAGCCGCTGGTGCGGCTCAGCGAGCGGGAGACCGCCGCCTACTGCGTGATCCGGGGCATCGACTACGTGGTCGAGGAGTGCCCGATGGCCGAGGGCAACCGGCACCTGCGCTACAAGGAGGCGCTGAACCTCATCGAGGCGGGATCGCCGGGCTCGAAGCACGACTTCTACTTCGGATTCCTCGCCCGGGCCGCCGACCGCTTCCAGCCCGAGGCGGCCGAGGCCAAGGGCGCGCTCGGCGCGTGCGAGCGCTGCGGGGCGCCGACCCCGGACACGCTGTGCGCGTTCTGCCGGCTGGTCGAGCGCACCGCCGGCCACGACCCGGTACCGGTCGAGCTCATCCGCAAGCCCCGCTCCCGCGGCGCCCGGGCCGGGGCCGGGAGCGGGAAGCAATGAGCGAGCTCAAGGTGGGCGAGCAGGTCATGCTCGTCGACTCGAAGCGCCGGCGGTACCTGATCACCCTCGCCGAAGGCGGGGAGTTCCACAGCCACGTGGGCGTGCTGCCCCACAGCGCGCTCATCGGCCAGCCCGAGGGCGTGAGCGTGCGCTCCAGCCTCGGAGGGCGGCTGCTGGCGATCCGGCCGACGCTCGCCGACTTCGTGTTCAAGATGCCGCGGGGCGCCCAGGTCATCTATCCCAAGGACCTGGGCCCGATCCTGATGCTGGCCGACATCTTCCCGGGGGCGCGGGTGCTGGAGTCGGGCGTCGGGTCGGGGGCGCTGTCGATGACCCTGCTGCGGGCGGGGGCAGACGTCACCGGTTACGAGCTGCGGGAGGACTTCGCCGCCCGGGCGGTGCGCAACGTGACGACGTTCCTCGGCGCCGAGGCCGTCGAGCGCTACCACGTCGAGCAGCGGGACGTGTACGACGGCATCGACGTCGACGACCTCGACCGGGTGGTGCTCGACCTGCCCGAGCCGTGGCGGGTGGTGGACCACGCCGCCAAGGCGCTCCACCGGGGCGGGATCCTGGTGGCCTACACGCCGCAGATCACCCAAGCGGCCCAGCTGCGCGGCGTGCTCGACGACGCCGGCTTCGGCCTGGCCGACACCATCGAGGTCCTCAACCGGGGCTGGCACATCGAGGGCCAGTCCGTCCGCCCCGACCACCGGATGGTCGCCCACACCGGCTTCCTGACGTCCGCCCGTCTGCTTACCTAGTCACCTTCCCTTCCCCCTGAACCCCGACGACAGGCGGGTGCGCCTTTGAACCTCCTCGACTTCGTTCTGGTCCTGCTCGTGATCGGCGCCGCGGTTGGCGGCTACCGGCTCGGGTTCTTCACCCGGGTGGTGTCATGGCTGGGCCTCGGGGTCGGGTTCGTCATCGGCGCGGGGCTGCTCCTGCCGTACCTCATGCGGCGGCTGGAGGGGGCCAACGAGATCTCGATGAAGATGGTGGCCATCGCCACGCTGGTGGGCTCGGCGCTGGTGGGCCAGGGGATCGGCCTGACGCTGGGGTCGAAGCTGCACGTCGAGCGGCCCGAGGGTCCGAGCAAGCACGTCGACCAGGGGGCGGGCGCCGCGGCGGGCATCCTCGGCGTGCTCGTGGCGCTGTGGCTTCTGCTGCCGCTGCTGGCGTCGAACGGCTGGCTCGCGGAGCAGACCTACGGCTCGGAGATCGCCCAGCAGGTGCACGAGCACTTCCCGAACCCGCCGTCGGTCCTGCAGGGCCTGCGCCGGCTGATGGGCGAGGAGTCGTGGCCGCTGGTGTTCGGGGGCCTCGAGCAGGCACCGGACGTGGGCCCGCCGCCGACCGCCGCGGGCCTGCCCCAGACGATCACCAACCAGGTCACCAGGTCGACGGTGAAGGTGCAGGGCATCGCCTGCCGGCGGGTGCAGGAGGGCAGCGGCTTCGTGGTCGACGACGACCTGATCGTCACCAACGCCCACGTGGTGGCGGGGGAGGACGAGACCGAGGTCGAGCTGGACAACGGCGACGTCCGCAACGCCACCGTGGTGGCGTTCGACTCGGGCCGGGACCTGGCGGTGCTGCGGGTCCGGAACCTCGGCCGGCCGGCGCTGCCGCTGCGGGACGCCAAGGTGGGGGACGAGGGCGGGGTGTTCGGCCACCCCGGCGGCGGGCCGCTGACGATCAGCCCCTTCCGGATCTCGGAGGAGATCACCGCGGTCGGCCGGGACGTCTATGACCGCCGGGAGTCCCGCCGCGACGTGCTGGTGCTGGCGTCGAACCTGCACCCGGGCGACTCGGGCTCGGCGCTGGTCGACGTGCAGGGCGAGGTGGTGGGCGTGGCGTTCGCGGTGGCGCCCGACAAGCAGGGCGTGGCCTACGCCTTGGACCTGGGCGAGCTGCGTCCGTTGCTCAACAGCGACCTCGGCACCGCCAAGGACACCGGGGACTGCCTGGTCTGAGCCGGAACGCGAAGCTGCGACGTCCGGAGCCCGTCGAAGGGCACGGACGTCGCAGCGTCAGCGAGCTTCAGCGTGTGCGATCAGTCGACTTCGATGAAGATGCACTCGCCGGGGCACTCCTCGGCGGCCTCGATGGTGGCCTCTTCCTGGCCGGCCGGCACGACCGCCAGGCCTTCGGCGCCACCGGGGTCGGCAAAGATCTTGTCGCCCTCCTTGACGTAGGCCAGGCCGTCGTCCAGCAGGGTGAAAACGTCGGGAGCGATCTCTTCGCAGAGACCGTCACCGGTGCAGAGATCCTGATCGATCCAGACCTTCATGCTGTGCGTCGCTCCTGGCTAGAAGACCACACGGAAATCCGTTTGGGAGTAGAAGGCGAACTCTACTCATCCCGATGATAAACAAGGCAAACCCGATAGAAATTCATCGAGGAATCCGGCCGGCGGCAGTCGGGAAGCATCGACGGGGTAATGGTCACGCCCACGGGTGGTGCCGGTGTAGGGTCCCAAAACGCAGGTACGTCCGTTGGTCGGCCACCCGTCGAACCTTGGTCGGAGGAGGTGATCGTGGTCGCTGAGCGAGAGAACGAGCCCCGTCCGTCCATCGAGGATGCAGACACCATTCGGGTGCTCGAAGAAGAGATCCTGGCGCTGCGGCGTCGGTTGCAAGATGCACCCAAGCGGGTGCGCACCCTCGAGGAGCGTCTGCTCGAGACGAAGGGCCAGCTGGCCCAAGCCGTCGCGCAGAACGAGAAGCTCACCTACACGCTGCGTGAGGCGCGCGACCACATCGCCGCCCTGCGCGAAGAGGTCGACAAGCTCACCCAGCCGCCGTCGGCGTACGGCACGCTGCTGAACCGCAACGACGACGGCACCGTCGACGTGTACTCGGGCGGCCGCAAGATGCGCGTCGCCGTCCACCCGGCCCTCGACGAGGAGGAGCTGGTCCGAGGCGGCGAGGTCGTCCTGAACGAGTCGCTCAACGTCGTGCTCGCCCGAACCCCCGAGACCAACGGCGAGGTCGTCACCCTCAAGGAGAAGCTCGAGGACGGCCGCCGGGCGATCATCGTCGGCCGGGCCGACGAGGAGCGGGTGGTCGACATCTCCGCCGGGCTCCAGAACGAGAAGCTGCGCAGCGGCGACTCGCTCCTGATGGACCCCCGGTCGGGGCTCCTGCTGGAGAAGCTGCCCCGCCCCGAGGTCGAGGACCTGGTGCTCGAAGAGGTGCCCGACGTGTCGTACAACGACATCGGTGGCCTCGACGAGCAGATCGACCAGATCGCCGACGCGGTCGAGCTGCCGTTCCTCCACCAGGACCTGTTCGCCGAGCACAAACTGCCGGCCCCCAAGGGCATCCTCCTGTACGGCCCGCCGGGCTGCGGCAAGACGCTCATCGCCAAGGCCGTGGCCAACAGCCTCGCCAAGAAGGTGGCCTCGGTCAGCGAGGGCGACGGTCAGGCCAAGAGCTACTTCCTCAACATCAAGGGCCCCGAGCTGCTCAACAAGTACGTGGGCGAGACCGAGCGGCAGATCCGCCTGGTGTTCCAGCGGGCCCGGGAGAAGTCCGAGGAAGGCTGGCCGGTCATCGTCTTCTTCGACGAGATGGACTCGATGTTCCGCACCCGGGGGTCGGGCATCAGCTCCGACGTCGAGTCGACCATCGTGCCCCAGCTGCTGGCCGAGATCGACGGTGTCGAGTCGCTGAAGAACGTCATCGTCATCGGCGCCTCCAACCGTGAGGACCTCATCGACCCGGCCATCCTGCGACCCGGCCGCCTCGACGTGAAGATCAAGATCGAGCGCCCGACCGAGACGTCGGCCCCGCAGATCTTCAGCCGCTACCTCACCACCGACCTGCCCCTCGGCCCCGACGCCGTGCGGGACCTGGGCGGCGGCGATGCCGCCAAGTGCGTGCAGGCGATGATCGAGCGGACCGTCGACGAGATGTACCGGACCGACTCGGACAACGAGTTCCTCGAGGTCACCTACCAGAACGGTGACAAGGAGATCATGTACTTCAAGGACTTCGCGTCCGGGGCCATGATCGAGAACATCGTCCGCCGGGCCAAGAAGCTGGCCATCAAGCGCCACCTGGCGGGTGGGGTGAAGGGCATCGTGCTCGACGACCTCCTGGCATCGATCCACCAGGAGTACAAGGAGCACGAGGACCTGCCCAACACCACCAACCCGGACGACTGGGCCAAGATCTCCGGCAAGAAGGGCGAGCGCATCGTCTACGTGCGGACCATCGTCAACCGGGACGGTGGTCAGGCCGCCGGCGGTCGGGCCATCGAGCGGGTGGCCACCGGCCAGTACCTGTAGTTGCTGCTCTGCGCGTTCGGTGGCTCGGTTCGGCGCTAGGCCGAGTCCGAGTCCGAGTCCGAGTCACCGAAGCAGAGTGAGATCGCCGGGTCCAGCTCGGCGGGGATGTCGCCCTCCTCGACCGCGTTCGCGACGGCAAGGGTCTTGTCGTAGCCGAGCCTGTCGACGACGCAGTTCGACGCGTCCCACGCTTCGCCGAGCTCGAGGTTGCCGAACTGGACGGCTTCGACCATCAGCTGTGAGCGGACCGCCGGCAGCTGCAGCGTGTCCCACGAACGGTCGGTGATGTCCGGCCCGTCGGTCCCGGGATCGCACGAGGTGGCGCCGTAGGTGGTGTAGGTGGTGGCGTCCATCTCTTCCGGCGCGGCGGCGATCCAGTCCCCCAAGCCCTTGGACAGCTCGTCGAGATCCTGGTCGCTGTCCTCGTCGACCCGGAAGCGGACGCAGGTCTGGCCGTCCTGCTCGAACTGCACGAAGCGGCCCGCCTGCCAGCCGTCGGCGGCGTGGAGCGCTTGCAAGGGGTCGAGCCGCTCGGCGAGCAGCAGGTAGAGGTCGACGGCGCTGAAGGTGCCCTGCTCGATCGGGTCGGAGACGCCGAGCGAGGGGTCGTCCACCTCACCCACCTCGGTGTCCCCGAAGTACGACCTCGGGTCGAGCATGTGCTCGCTGGTGGAGGGCAGGTCGTCGAACGCCTTGTCGACGGCCTTGTTGCCACCGTCGGCGGCGATGAGCTCGACGAGGGGCTGGCCGAGGACGTAGGGGACGACCATCGAGGCCCGCAGGGCCGAGGGGACGTCGTCGAGCTTCTCGTTGGAGGCGTCGACCTCGGCGTTGTAGTGGTCGACGTACTGGTCGAACTGGTCCTTGGGGAGCTGCTGGACGTAGGCCCGCTCGATGCGGACGGCGTCGCCCTCGACCAGGGCCTGGTAGCCGCCGAGGGCGTCCTGGTCGGGATCGTCGGGGTCGAGGTCCAGGTCGACCTGGAGCTGGAGGAGGTCGAAGTGCTGGTCCTGGAGGGCGTGGGTGAGCTCGTGGATCAGGGTGGGGCGGAGGTCGAGGTCGACCTCGGTGCCTCGGACCATGACGTGCTTGGTGTAGAGGTTGTACTGGGCGAGGGTGCCGGTGTCCTGGAGGTCGTTGGTGGCGGCGGCGAGGTCGAGGTCGCCGTGGGCGAGGCCGAGGGCGCGGAGGAACGAGGCCTGGTGGTCGAGCTGGTCGGTCTCGTCCTCGGTGAGATCGCCCTCGTCGAAGCGGACGGCGTCGGAGTACTCGCCGGGGGTCAGGAACTCGACCTCGACGGGGTGGTCGAACTTCAGGCCCCGCTCCTTCTCGACGTACTTCACGAGGTCGGCGACCCGGGGGTCCCAGTGGTCGGGGTACTTGTCGTCGTCCTGGGCCTTGGCGTAGAGCACGGTGCCGACGGCGGCGGCGACGACCACGAGGCAGAGGATGGTGGCCGGGAGGAGCTGGCGCAGCGCCGAGGGCCCGCGTTGCCCCGGCGGGGCCCACTGGGGCGTGCCGGGCAGCGGCTGGCGGCCGCCGAAGCGCCGGCCGGGCGGGGCCCCCTGGGGCATCCCGGGCAGCGGCGGGGTGGGGCCGCTGTCGGGGCCCCAGATGGTGGGCCGGTTCGGTCGGGTGGGCGGGACGCTGCCCCAGCCGCCGGGCGGCGGGGGCGGGGCCTCGGTGCTCCAGGCGGCCGGGTCGGGCCGGGTCGCGACCTGGGGGAGCTCGGCCTCGGCCGCCGCGCCCCCCGGTTTCGGCGGGAGCCAGCTCCAGGGTTCCGGGCCCTCGGGCGGGGGCGGAGGCGGCGGTGTCGGCTCGGGGGCGGGCGGGGGCGGAGGCGGCGGTGCGGCGGGCCTCGACGGCGAACGATCGCTGTCGGGCTCGGCCCAGGGCCGGTCGTTGGATGAGGGATCGGTCACGCCTGTCCTTGCTGCCTCGCCTTGCCCGTACTTGGAGCTGACCAGGCAGTCTGGCGTGCCGCACCCGGATTCGCAGCGCGGCGGGTCTGACCACCTCACAAGTAGGCAGGCATAGCGGCCGATCCGCTCGGCCTCGTAACCTCCCGGGGGTGCCGACCGCCCCGAGCCGTCATGAGGGCTTGACCGACACGAAGCAGGGGCGGCTGGCGATCATCGTGGTGGTGGCCGGCACGATCCTGGTGGTGGCGGCGTTCGCCAACGTGCTCGGCAACAACGCGGCCGACGCCGAGGCCAACTCGGTGCGGGCGGCGCTGCGGGAGGAGCTGGGGGAGTTGCCCGACGACCAGGCGCTGGTGCTGCCGCCGAAGGAGGGCGGCCCGATCGACGATGCGGTGGGACGGGTGCTGCGGCGCCACCCGGGCGAGCTGGTGGCGGTCGGGCGGCCGGAGCACCGGCGCATGACGGTGGTGGCGGTGGAGACCGGTTGGACCTGGTGGCCCCGCTGCGTGCGGGCCGAGCTGCGGGGCGACCACACGGTGCTGACCCGGGTGTCGAACGGCACCTGCTGACGTCGACGAGGGGCGCTCGGCGAGGACATTGAGGTCAGGCGACGATCCGCGGGTTGGCGGGGAGGCAGCACTCCCATGGGTGGAGCGAGGGGTAACGTCGAACCCGTGGCCCTGCGGAAGATCATCGGCGTCGAGACCGAGTACGGCATCCTCGTGAGAGGTGCCGCGGAGTCGAACCCCATCGCCGCGTCCTCGGTCTTGATCAACGCGTACGTCCAGGAGTTGGCCCGGTCGGGCGCCGGGTCGCGGACCAGCCCGAAGGTGGGGTGGGACTTCGAGGACGAGCACCCCGACATCGACGCCCGGGGGTTCACGGCCGAGACCGCGCTGGCGCCCGAGGTCGAGACGCACCTGGTCAACGCCGTGCTGACCAACGGAGCCCGCTACTACGTCGACCACGCCCACCCCGAGCTGTCGACGCCGGAGTGCGCCGACCCGCGGGCGATCGTGGTGTTCGACAAGGCAGCGGAGTTGGTGCTGCAGCGGTCGATGCAGGCGGCGAAGTCGCTCCTCCCGCCGGGCGAGGAGATCGTCGTCTACAAGAACAACTCCGACCGCAAGGGCAACTCGTACGGGTGCCACGAGAACTACCTCATGGACCGGCAGGTGCCGTTCTCGCGGATCGTCATGCACGTGATGCCGCACTTCGTGTCGCGGCAGGTGTACACGGGCGCCGGCAAGGTGGGGACCGAGGCGCCTGGCCTGACCAGTGAGGACGTGCCGTTCCAGCTGTCGCAGCGGTCCGACTTCTTCGAGGAGGAGGTCGGCCTCGAGACCACGCTGAAGCGGCCGATCGTCAACACCCGGGACGAGCCCCACGCCGACGCCCAGCGCTACCGGCGGCTGCACGTCATCGTCGGCGACGCCAACCTGGCGGAGGTCGCCACGTTCCTGAAGGTGGGGACGACGGCGCTGGTGCTGTCGATGATCGAGGACGAGTTCCTGCCCCGGGACCTGACGCTGGCCGCGCCGGTGCAGGCGCTGCGCCAGGTGTCTTACGACCTATCGCTGCGGAGGCCGCTCGAGCTGGCCGACGGGTCGCGGATGACCGCCATCGAGATGCAGTGGGAGTACCTCGACCGGGCGAAGAAGTACGCCGAGGAGGAAGGGCTCGAGTGCCTGGGCTCCCCGGAGGTGGGGGCCGAGGTGCTGCGCCGCTGGGAGGACGTGCTGTCGCAGCTGGAGTCGGACTTCCTGGGCCTGGCGAACCAGCTCGACTGGGTGGCGAAGTACCGGCTGATGCAGGGCTACCGGGAACGTCACGACCTCGGCTGGGACGATGCCAAGCTGGCGGCGATGGACCTGCAGTACCACGACCTCCGGGCCGACAAGAGCCTGGCCGCCCGGGTGGGCCTGGAGCGCATCACGGACGACCGCGAGGTCGCCACCGCGGTGTACGAGCCGCCCACCGACACCCGGGCCTACTTCCGGGGCAAGTGCCTGCAACGCTGGGCCGACCAGATCGTGGCGGCGAACTGGGATTCGATGGTCTTCGACGTGGGCGGCGACCCGCTGCGCCGCGTCCCCATGATGGATCCGACACGTGGAACGGAGGCGCACGTGGGTAGGTTGATGGCCGAGTGCACCAGTCCGGGCGAACTACTGGATCGGCTGGGGCAGTAGCGATAGGGAACGAGGAACAGGCGACATGGCTGAGCGAGAGCAGAAGAAGAAGTCCGCCCCCGCTCGTGCGGAGGAAGTCGTCGAGGACGTCCCGGCGACCTCCGATCAGGGCGAGAAGATCAAGGCCGAACTAGACGACCTACTCGAAGAAATCGACGAAGTCCTAGAGTCCAATGCCGAAGACTTCGTAAAATCCTACGTCCAGAAGGGCGGCGAATAGCCCGAAATGCAGTGAAAGTCTGACTAGCGTTCCTCCGTTCGGGAGGGCGCTGTGTCGGTCAAGAGCTGCAGGATCTGTGGTGAGTTCAAGCCGCTGACTGAGTTCCATCGCGCGAGCGGGATGCGCGACGGTCACCGGAACGAGTGCAAGAGCTGCTTCAAGCTCCTCGCGAAGGCGCGTTATGACTCGGCGACTGCTGTCGCCCGCGCAAAGCAATGGCGGATCGACAACCCGGAACGATCTCGCGCATACCAGGCCGAGTATCGGGCCCGACCAGAGCGGCGACGGGCGATGCGGGATCTCTACTACCGGCGAACGTTCGGGATCACGGCCGACGACTTCGATGCTCTGTTGGAGAAGCAGGGTGGGGTGTGTGCGATCTGTGGGTGCGCGCCCGAGCGGGCGGCGAGCTTCCACCTCGATCACGACCACGTGAGCGGGGCCATTCGGGGGATCCTCTGCCTCGACTGCAACCAGGGGGTCGGCAAGTTTCGCGACGATCCGGGGTTGTTGGAGCGGGCGGCCGCGTACATACGGGAGGGGCGCACTACGGCGGTGGGGTGAGGCTGTAGCCTCCGCAGACAATGACCTTGCCGATCTACCGAGCCGATGACGACCCGGGCCCGTCGTTCGTCGACCTGTTGAGCCGAGTCGGTCAGGGCCCGCGCTGGGACGTCGACAACGCCCCCGGCGCCAGCAGCGACCACCCCCTGCGGCTGACCCACTCCACCACCGTGGTCGCCGTGCGCTGCGCCGACGGCGTGGTCATGGCGGGCGACCGCCGGGCCACCAGCGGGCACCTGATCAGCTACCGCACCATGGAGAAGGTGTTCCCCGCCGACCACCACTCGGGCGTCGCCATCGCCGGCGCGGCCGGCCCGGCCATGGAGATGGTCAAGCTCTTCCAGCTCCAGCTCGAGCACTACGAGAAGGTCGAGGGCAGCTCGCTCTCGCTGGAGGGCAAGGCCAACCAGCTGTCCCAGATGGTCCGCAGCCACCTACCGGCGGCGATGCAGGGCATGGCGGTCGTTCCCCTGTTCGCCGGCTTCGACCTCCGCCGCGGCGTAGGCCGGCTCTTCGAGTACGACGTCACCGGCGGGCGCTACGAGGAGAGCGACTTCGCCGCCACCGGCTCCGGCAGCCTCCACGCCGGGACCGTCATCAAGCTCGGCTACCGCGAAGGCCTGAGCGCCGACGAGGCGATCGAGCTGTTGATCAACGCCCTGTTCCAGGCGGCCGACGAGGACTCCGCCACCGGCGGCCCCGACCTCGTCCGGGGCATCTACCCCATGGTCGCCACCATCACCTCGGCCGGCTTCGAGCGCCTGGCGGACGACGACGTCAGCGCCCGGTTCCGAGGCCTGCTGGACCGCTTGTCCTCCACCCGCGGCACGACCTCCATGGGGGCGAACCCGGGGGCCAGGGCCACCACCGGCGGCAAGGGGAGCAAGAAGGGAGGTGCGGCCCGATGAGCATGCCCTTCTACGTCGCTCCCGAGCAGTGGATGAAGGACAAGGCCGACTTCGCGCGCAAGGGCATCGCCCGGGGCCGCGCGCTGGCGGCCCTCGAGTACGCCAACGGCATCCTCATCTGCGCCGAGAACACCTCGGCCACCCTCCGCAAGATCAGCGAGATCTACGACCGCATCGCCTTCGCCGGTGCCGGCCGGTACAACGAGTACGACCGGCTGCGCATCGCCGGCGTCCGCCACGCCGACCTCAAGGGCTACTCCTTCAGCCGCGAGGACGTCGATGCCCAGGGCCTCGCCAATGCCTACGCCCAGATGCTCGGCGACGTGTTCACCCACGAGGTGAAGCCCATGGAGGTCGAGATCCTCGTGGCCGAGGTCGGCGAGGAGCCCGACGACGACCGGCTCTACCACATCCTCTACGACGGCACCGTCGTCGACGAGCGGGGCTTCACGGTGCTCGGCGGCGAGGCCGAGACCATCTCCGAACGGTTGCAGAGCGCCTACCAGGACGGCTTCGACGCTGCGGCGGCGCTCCAGGCCGCCGTCAGCGCGTTGGCGGGACCCGACCGCCGGCTCGCCCCCGACGAGCTCGAGGTCGCGCTGCTCACCCGCAACCGGGGCCGCCGCTCGTTCCAGCGGTTGACCGACGACGAGGTGGCCGAGCTCCTCGGCACCCCGCCCCCGGTCGACGACGCCCCGGCAGAGCCCGCCGCCGACCCCGAGCCTCCGGCCGAGGAGGACGGCTCGTCCAACGGCGACGAGGCCTGATCCGCCCCCGCTTCGCCTAGCCCCGCCCGAGCACTAGGGTCTCCCCGAGCGGGCCCGGGGGATGCCCCCGGGGCGGGACATGGCGGAGCGGAGCGGGATGAACTGTCCATCATGTGGAGCGGGCAACGCGTCCGACGCGCGTTTTTGCAGCCAGTGCGGATCGGCGTTGGCGCCCCCTCCGCCCCCGGACGCCCCGCCGCCCCCCGAGCCCCCGCAGCAACCCGCGGGCTGGACCACCGCCACGCCCCCGCAACCCGCCTCCTGGGGTGACGCCACCCCAGGGGCCGCCCCGCCACCGGGGCCTCCGCCAGGAGCCGAGCCGGGTGCGGCACCACCGTCGGGCCCGCCATCTGCCGGTGCAGCTGCGCCCGCGCCGTCTTCGGGAGAGTGGGGTGGCGCCGCTCCGACAGGGACCGAGTGGGGCGGGGCGCCGTCGTCGGGAGGAGCCGGCACTGCCGCAGGACCGCTCGGCCCACCATCGGTCGGCGAGCCTCCGGCCGCGCCGCCTTCGGGTGGCGCACCGCCGCCGGGGCCGGCCGTTTCTCCGTCAGGGGAGTGGGGTGGTGGGCAGCCGGCGGCCGGGCCTTCGTCTGGTGAATGGGGTGCGGGGCAGGCACCGGGTGCGGCACCTCCGTTGGGCGCATCCGTCGGTCCAGCTGCGCCCGCGCCGTCTTCGGGCGAGTGGAGTGCGGGGCCACCGGGTTCGGGTCAGTGGGGTGCGGGGGCGCCGCCCGGAGCGCCCGGAGGGCCGCCAGGTGGTGAGCCGGGCTACGGGGCGGGACCCACTGGGGGGTATCCGACCTATCCGCCGGCCGCACCCTCCGACGAGGGGAAGCGGCGCAAGGGGCGGGGGAAGATCTACGCGCTGTTGGGGCTCTTGCTCGTCGTCTCGCTCGGGGCGGCGACGTTCATCGTCCTGAAGAAGGACACGACCGGGGCCACAGTCGGCAGCACGATCCGGCTCGAGCCGATCACCACGCTCGGGGCCAACGCCTTCACCGACAGCTTCGACGAGGAGAGCTTCGAGGGGCCGCTCAGCATCGCCCTCGCCGACTTCCCCGACCTCGGCAAGGACGTCGTGTCGGCGCTCGCCGGCCGGGTCACCAACGGCGACACGCCCGGCCTCTACGGCGGCAGCCAGAACAAGGCCGTCTGCAACATCCAGGGTCTGATCGACTTCCTCACCAACCCCGCCAACAAGGCCAAGGCCGGCGCCTGGGCGAAGACGCTCGGGGTCGAGATCGCCGACATCCCCACCTACCTGAAGGGCCTGACCCCGGTGCGGCTGCGCTTCGACACCCGGGTCACCAACCACGGCTTCAAGGACGGCAAGGCGACGCCCCACCAGTCGCTGCTCCAGGCCGGCACCGCCGTCCTGATCGACGACACCGGCGTCCCCCGGGTCAAGTGCAACTGCGGCAACCCGCTGCTCGAGCCCGAGCCGCTCGGCGACGTCCGTAGCAACGAGAAGGACAAGACGCTCGACATCCAGTTCGTCGCCGAGAACCCGAAGGACGCCTGGGAGGGCCTCGACCCGAACAAGGCCGTCACCGTGAAGCCCGGCAAGAAGGTCACCTCGTTCACCCTGGTCGACATCGAGACCGGCCGGCTGTTCCAGCGCAAGGTCGGCGAGGACGTCGGCCAGGACGAGTTCGTGGTGGTCGGCGACGAGACCGTGTGCAAGGGCCTGGAGGAGTCGCCGACCTGCAAGGTGGGCAAGCTCGGCACCGGCGACGTTCAGGTCACCCTGCAATGGGGCTCGGGGGCCGACCTCGACCTGCACATCTTCGAACCCGACGGGACCGAGATCTTCTACGACCAACCGGGGCCGTCCCCGAGCGGCGGTCAGCTCGACGTCGACTCCAACGCGCAGTGCGACCCGGGCGCCTCGGTCGAGAACGTCTTCTGGCCGAGCGGCGCCGCGCCCCAGGGCGACTTCACCGCGATCGTCTACGGGTTCGGCATCACCCCGGCGGACGGCAAGCCGTGCGGCAACGGCGACTACGTCCTCACGATCACCGTGGCGGGCGAGACGCAGACGTTCGAGGGCACCGTCGGCCAGGACGAGCAGGACAAGTACCCATTCAAAGCATGACCGGCGGGCGCCAGCCTGCCGGTCGCCACCGAGGGGTGGGGGTCGGGGAGGTCGGCACGGGGGCTTAGGACTCCGAACCGCCGCCGGATCGCGTCCGAATCGCCGGGGAAGCGTGCCCTTCGGCGGCGGGATGTGGAGGTAGCGTGCGGTGATGGAGCGGCGCATCTTCGGTCTCGAGAACGAGTACGGGGTCACCTGCACGCTCCGCGGGCAGCGACGCCTCAGCCCCGACGAGGTCGCGCGGTACCTCTTCCGCCGCGTGGTGTCGTGGGGCCGCAGCTCGAACGTCTTCCTGGCCAACGGGGCCCGGCTGTACCTCGACGTCGGCAGCCACCCCGAGTACGCCACGCCGGAGTGCGACTCGATCCTCGACCTGGTGACCCATGACAAGGCGGGGGAGCGCATCCTCGAGCAGCTCCTGGTCAGCGCCGAGCAACGGCTGCGGGAGGAGGGCATCCGGGGCGTCATCTATCTCTTCAAGAACAACACCGACTCGGCCGGCAACTCCTACGGCTGCCACGAGAACTACCTGACCTCGCGGCGGGACGACTTCGGCCACTACGCCGAGGTCCTCATCCCGTTCTTCGTGTCCCGCCAGATCTACGCCGGCGCCGGCAAGGTGCTGCAGACCGCCCGGGGCGCCATGTACTGCATCGCCCAACGGGCCGAGCACATCTGGGAGGGCGTCTCGTCGGCGACCACCCGCTCCCGGCCGATCATCAACACCCGGGACGAGCCCCACGCCGACGCCGAGCGCTACCGGCGACTGCACGTCATCGTCGGCGACTCCAACATGAGCGAGTACACGACGTTCCTGAAGGTGGGGGCCACGTCGATCCTCCTGCGCATGCTGGAGGACCCCACGTTCGTGCTGCGGGACATGACCCTGGAGAACCCCATCCGGGCCATCCGGGAGATCAGCCACGACCTCACCTGCAAGCGCACCGTCCGGCTGGCCAACGGCCGCGAGGCCAGCGCGCTCGACATCCAGAGCGAGTACCTCGAGCGGGCCCAGCGCTACGCCGAGACCAAGGGCCTCTCGCCGCTGGAGGAGCAGGCCCTGCAGATGTGGGAGCACTGCCTCACCCGGCTGGCCGACGACCCCTTCACCCTCGACCGCGAGTGCGACTGGGTCATCAAGCACAAGCTGATCGACGGCTACTGCGACCGCAACGACCTGTCGCTCTCGCACCCCAAGGTGTCGCTGATCGACCTGCAGTACCACGACGTCAACCGGGAGCGCGGCCTCTTCTACAAGATGCAGGAGCGCGGCCTCGTCGAGCGGGTCACCAGCGACAAGGTCATCGACGAGGCGGTCGAGACCCCGCCCCAGACCACCCGGGCCCG
>Ga0075421_100000893_pt1 | contig 33322 bp, 24 predicted proteins | sample SoiMetdeltSBSDD5_FD_75292 | JGI IMG/M metagenome (GOLD analysis project Ga0075421, IMG submission 75292) | Bulk soil microbial communities from a Populus tree surrounding site in Tennessee, USA - Soil MetaG P. deltoides SBSDD5 | ecosystem: Environmental > Terrestrial > Soil > Tree plantation... | reverse complement strand
CATCGTCTATCAGCCGCTCAGCGAAGCGTTCGCGCAGTGGAAGCATTACCGCGGCGGTAGGGCCTCGCGCCTCATGGTGTTCGACACGAAGAGCTACGCCGTCGAGCAGATCCCGCAACCCGCGAGCCGCGCCAACGACACCGATCCGATGTGGGTCGGCGACCGGATCTACTTCCTCTCCGACCGCAACGGAGAATTCAACCTCCATTCCTTCGATCCGCGGTCGAAGGCGATCACGCAGCTCACGCGCTTCACCGACTTCCCCATCATCGGCGCGACCGCGGGCGCGGGCAGGATCATCTTCGAACAGGCCGGCTATCTGCACCTGTTCGATCCCGCAACCGCGCGCGAGAATCGGCTGAAGATCGGCGTCGCCGCGGACCTGCTCGAGACGCGGCCGCGCTTCGTGAAGGGATCGAAGTACATCCGTGAGTCGTCGCTTTCGCCGACCGGCGCGCGCGTCGCACTCGACTTCCGCGGCGAGATCATCACCGTCCCCGCGGAGAAAGGCGACGACCGCAACCTGACGCGCTCCGCCGCGGCGCACGACCGCTTCCCGGCGTGGTCGCCCGACGGCAAATCGATCGCCTGGTTCTCCGACGAGTCGGGCGAGTATCAGCTCTTCATCCAGTCGCAGGACGGCAAAGCCGCGCCGCGGAAGATCGCTCTGAGCGGCGCGGGCTTCTACGCCGATCCGCGCTGGTCGCCCGACTCGACGAAGATCGCCTTCACCGACAACTCCCGCTCGCTCTACGTGCTCGACGTCGCCAGCGGCGCGGTCGCGAAGATCTCCTCGCAACCGCTCTACTCGCCCGGCACGTGGGACGAGGCGAACCACGCGTGGTCGCCCGACTCGAAGTGGCTCGCCTACGTTCGCCTCACGCGCACCTACATGCGCCAGATCCTTCTCTGGTCGGTCGACTCGAGCCAGTCGCACGCGCTGACCGACGGATTCTCCGACGCCGCGAACCCCGTTTTCGACGCGAACGGCAAGTACCTCTACTTCCTCGCTTCGACGAACGCGGGTCCGGTGCAGGACTGGTTCTCGATGTCCAACGCGGACATGCTCGCAACGAGCAACATTTATCTCGCCGTGCTCTCGAAGGGCGTGCCCTCGCCGCTCGCGCGTGAGAGCGACGAAGAGAAGCCGGCCGATGTCGCTACGAAGCCCGACGAGAAGACAGACGAGAAGAAAGACAACGACAAAAAGGACGAGAAGAAGCCCGAGAAAGTCACCGTCAAGGTCGACCTCGACGGTCTCTCGCAACGCATCGTCGCCTTCTCGCTCGAGGCCGCGGGGTACGACAGCTTGCAGGTGGGCAAGACCGGCGAGATCTACTACCTCGTGGGCCGCGACGAAGATGACGGCGGCGCGCTGCGCCGCTACAGCATCGAGAAGCGCAAAGAGGATTCGCTGCTCGAGAAAGTCGACCGTTACGAGATCTCGCGCGACGCGAAGAAGGTTCTCCTGCGGATGAAGGACAACCTGGTCATCGCCGACCTCGGCGAGAAGGTCGACGCCTCGAAGAACAAGCTCGCGCTCGACCGCATCGAGGTGAAGATCGACCCGCGCGCGGAGTGGAAGCAGATTTTCAACGAGGCCTGGCGCATCAATCGCGACTACTTCTACGATCCCGGATTCCACGGCGCGGACTGGAACGCGATGCGCGCGAAGTACGCGGCGTTCCTCCCCGACGTCGGCGTGCGCCAGGACCTCAACCGCGTCATGCGCTGGATGTCGAGCGAGCTCGCCGTCGGCCACCACCGCCTCGGCGGCGGCGACAGTCTCGCGAATACCGACACGCGCCCGGGCGGACTGCTCGGCGCGGACTACGCGGTCGACAACGGGCGCTATCGATTCAGAAAGGTCTTCGGAGGACTGAACTGGAATCCCGAGCTGCGCTCGCCGCTCACGGAGCCGGGCGTCGACGTGAAGGCGGGCGAGTACTTGCTCGCGGTCGAAGGCAACGAGCTGCGCTATCCCGAGAATCTCTACAGCCGCTTCGAGCGCACCGCGGGACGTCTCACGGAGATCACGGTCGGTCCTTCACCGGACGGCAAAGGCTCGCGCACGGTGCAGGTCGTGCCGATCGAGAGCGAGGCGCAGCTGCGCAACCGCGACTGGGTCGAAGGAAACTTGCGCAAGGTGACCGAGGCGACGAACGGCCGCGTCGCGTACGTCTACGTGCCGAACACGACGACGACGGGACACGAGTATTTCAAGCGCTACTTCTTCCCGCAGGCGAACCGCGACGCGATCATCGTCGACGAGCGGCACAACGGCGGCGGCCAGGTGGCTGACTACTACATCGACATCCTGCGGCGGCCGTTCATCAGCAACTGGGCCTTCCGCTACGGCGACGATCTGAAGACGCCGCTCGCGTCGATCCAGGGTCCGAAGGTGATGCTGATCGACGAGACAGCGGGATCTGGCGGCGATCTGCTGCCGTGGATGTTCCGCAAGCTCGAGCTCGGGCCGCTGGTCGGCCGCCGCACATGGGGAGGCCTCGTCGGCATCCTCGGTTATCCGACGCTGCTCGACGGCGGCTTCATCACCGCGCCGAACCTCGCGTTCTGGACCGAGGAGGGATTCGGAGTGGAGAACGAAGGCGTGGCGCCGGACGTCGAGGTGGAGCAGACGCCGGCCGACGTGATCGCCGGCCGCGATCCGCAACTGGAGAAGGCGATCGAGATCGCGTTGCGAGAGCTGCAGGCGAATCCGCCGAAGAAGCAGGTGAAGCCGGCGTTCCCGCGGAGGGCTTTCTAGAATTTCTCTCCCCACCCTTGTTCGCGATCCAGCGCGGGGATCTTGATGTCGCCGAGCTTCTGCGTTTCTGAGCGAAAGCGCAGATACGTCGCCGCACCGTTTCGCACGCGCTGAACGCGCAGCGGTGCGAGCTGTCCGAGGCGGCGGGCCTGGTCGTAGTGGTAGGCGTCGCGGAGGGAAATGTCGAGCGCCGCGATGTCGACGTTGGTGTCCGACTCGAGGTAGAGCACGTACGCGTCGCGATCGCAGGCGAGCATCGCGAACGCGTGCGGGACGTCGCGCAGTGCGATCTCGAGGCGCTCGCGGACGAAGACCTCGTTGAGCTTTTCGCCGAAGTGATCGGAGACGTGATTTGCGCGGCCGATGAATCGGAGGATCGGCGCCTGCTCGCGAAAGCCGGACACTTCGACGAGGTCTTCGGTGTCGTAGCGACGCAGGCCGCCGCCGGTGGTGAGGACGACCTGATAACGCCTGCCGACTTCGAGCTCGTGCGCGAGCCGAACATTGTCACCATCGCGGAACTCATAAAAGTGCGAGCGGTACGCGAGCACGTTCGCGCCGTCGTAAGGAATGGTCACGAAGCCCTCAGTCGACAGCAGTCCTTTCGGTTGGATCTTCGCGTGCGGAAACTTTTTCGCCAGCGCTGCGGCGGGAGCGGCAGCGTTTGCGTCCGCCCAGCAACTGATGACGCGCAGGTGCGGCCACGTCTTCTCCGTGTCGACGTCGCCTACCAAAAGGTCGAGAAAACTCGGATGCCAGACGGAGATCAGCGCGAGCGTGCGGCAACGAGTGAGGTGGCGCAGAGTCTGTTCGCGAAAGTTGTCGTTCGTCAGGCGCACCGACAAAGGCACGGCCTGCACGGCGCGGACGAGGCTGCGCTGCACGGGGCCGAGAATCTCTTCATCGGATTCCGCACCGGGAGAGATCGACCAGTAGGCCTCGCCCGCGAATGCGCGCGGTTCGGTGCGGAACAGGTTGACGATCCACGGCGCGATCGCACGGTTGAATTCGCGGCGGAGTGCCCGCGTGTAGGGGATGTCTTTCGCGGGGCCAGAGGAGCCGCTGGTGCGGACCCAGCGCTCGACCGAAGGAGGCGGGCTGAAGCCCGCCCTACATTCGTCCCACGTGCGAATCGGATAGCGTTCACGAAATTCGTCGAGATCGCGAACCATCTCCTTCTGCACCTCGGCGACACGATGCAGGTTCGCGCGAAACGCCATCGCATCGCGCGACGCCGATGCCAGCCAGAGGCCGTTCGCAATGGCGCAGCGCAGACGCACGTCAGCGCCTGCCGATCATCCGCAGACCGGCGGGTGTGAGGTTCTCGACGTCGATGCGCACGAGGCACGCGAGCTCGTCGCCATGCGCGTGACCGGGATTGGACTCGACGAAGAAGCGCACGTGCGGATTGTTCATCCGCAACTCGGGATCGGAGATGCCCTCGCGCAACGGCGCGGGCGTGGCCAGGCGAACGACGCCGGTGCGCGAGTCGTACGCGTCGCCAAATTTCGTCGCGGCGACGCGATCGAGGAGAGGCTTCATCGCGACGTTGCGCGGATAAAAGTCGCGAAAGAACACGGGCAGGTAGCGATACGTGCGGAATCCGCTGCTGATGAGAAACCAGTACGCGTTTGCGCCGGCGACGGAGAACACGTGGCGCCCCCACATGCGCGGAAGGTCGTACGTGCCCCAGCGGTGCCGCGCGACGATGGTGTCGCCGGAGAAGAAGACCGTGGAGTCGGCGACGTGCATCCGCATGAGCGTGGAGAAGCCGTCCACCGCACCGTCGTCGTCGCGCAGGAGGATCACCCACTCCTTCTCGGCGAGATCGCGCTCGAAGAGCATGCGATCGGACGCGGCGAAGTAGCGCGTGTAGAGCGCGAACATCTCGTCGCGATCGCGGCGGGTGAGGTCCTCGCGCGGCACGACGTCAGAGCGCGGAGATGTCGAGGGCGCGAGGCCGGGAATCGAGTCGGTCATGGAGGTCGTCGTCGCCATTCCAGGAAACGGTGTAGATGCTGCTCACGTATTCGATGGGTTTGAAGGTTCGCGCGACGCGCAGAAGCGGATCGCTTTCGGTGAAGCCGAGGAGGATGTGGTCCAGGTTCTTTTCTTTTGCTCTGGCGCGCAGCGCTTCGATGAGCGCTTTTGCTGCGTTGTCATCCGCAGCGCAGAAGTGAGTGACGTAGGCGTTGTTCAGGGGAGCGCCGGGCTTTGGGAGCTTGATGCGCGCCGTCAAGTTGTAGAAGGGACGCGTGAGTGTTGTGAGCGTGTCGTAGCCGTCGATGACGGTTTGTTTGTAGGCACGTTGGTCGTTGAGCGCGGCGGACGCGCCCTCAACGGTGACGATCTCGCCCTGCGGTTCCTCGGCGGGAAAAAGGTTGTAGGAACACCCATGGGGGGCCGGCGCCTCGCCGGCCGTTCCGCCGGCGCCCTCGCCGGCCGGGGGCCGGCGGTACGGCCGGCGGGGCGCCGGCCCCCCAACAGCAACCGCGAGCGTGTAGAGCTTGTCGAGGAACCGGTATCGCGGCATCGCGCTGCGCGCTCGCCTTACCAGCACGCCCTCCGCCACCGCGTTCCCATCCACGATCGTCGTGATGTATCCGCGCGCGCGTCCATCCGCGTGCAGCTCGCGCATCTTCGCGTAACCGCGCGCCGTCAGCATGCGTCCGCGATACGCGGGATCCACGCGCAACTGTCCGAGGTAACCGACATCCTCGGCAACGCCATTCACGTACATCTTGCGGATGATGCGGCACGCGACACCGACGACGTGCGCGCCGTCACGCGCGACGAGTACTTGCGTGCTCGTGGAGCATCCGGCGAAATACGAAGGCTCGCGCTCGAAGCGCACGCGGATGCGTCCGGGCATCGGCGTCGATGCAAGCAACCTGCGGATACCCGCATCGTCGTCTCGTGTTGCAAGAGAAAACTCGATCACGCCCGCACCTTCAGCAACTCGCCGCGGAAGGCCTGATCGCCGAGGGGATAGTCGCGGCGTTCTGTCACCTCGCGGCGGATGAGGTAATTGATCATGAAGAACTTCGCGCCCATGTACAGCGAGCCGGCGTTCACGCGGTCCATGCTGCGGCGCGCGATCGAGCTCCAGCGATAGAAGTCCTTCCGCGCCGAAATGCAGCCTTCCTTCACCTCGTCCGCGGTCATGCCTGCGGGTGTATACGGCACCATCCCGTAGCGATACTCCGGATCGAGCCACCACTTGTCGAACAGCAGCCGCCCTTCGTTCTTCAACCGATCGTACAGAGGCGTGCCTGGGAACGGCGTGAGGTGATTGAACGCGACGATGTAGAACTTGTGCCGCTCCGCGAATTGCACGACCTCGTGCAGCGACTCGTACGAGTCGCCGTCGTAGCCGAGGATGAACGTCACGTACAGACGCATACCGTGACGACGCAGATTTTCCAGCGCGACCTCGTAGCCGCCCTTCATCGTGTTGAAGGACTTGTGCATCTTCTTGAGATTCGTCGGATTGAGCGACTCGAAGCCGATGAGCAGGCCCTGACAGCCGCTGGCCTTGAGGAGCTTCAGCAGGTCCTCGTCGTGCGCGACGTTGATCGAAGCCTGACTCACCCAGCGGATCTTCTGTGGGATCAGACGGCGATAGAGCTCCTTCGCCTCGTCGAGATTCGAGGTGATGTTGTCGTCGACGAAGAAGTAGAGCGGCTTCTTCATCCGCGCGACCTCGTCGCACACTTCGTCCGCCGGACGCCGCGTCTGCGTGCTCGAGAAGTACGACTGGATCGCGCAGAACTCGCACGCGAAGTGACAGCCGCGTCCCGCTTCGACGAGTCCCAGCGGCAGATAGCGCTTGCCGAGGAAAATGCTGCGGTCCGCGATCGCGCCCGCGAGCGACGGACGTTTCGGCGCGCGATACATCCGCTGCAGTTTCCCCGAACGAAAGTCTTCGATGACCAGCGGCCACAGTCCCTCGGCCTCGCCGATCACGACGGCGTCCGCATACTCCGCGACCTCGTCCGGAACGAGCGTCGCGTGGAAGCCGCCCATCACCACCGGCACGCCGCGTTTGCGATATTCGGTCGCGATCTCGTACGCGCGCCGCGCGGTGTAGGTCTCGATGCTGATCGCGACGAGGTTCGTCGGCTCGTCATACGGGATCGTTTCCATCCGGTCGTCGTAAAACTTCACGTCGACGTCGCGCGGTGTGAGGCCCGCGAGCACCGCCGGCGCGAGCGGCTCCATCTGCCACGTGCGGATGTACTTCTCCCCCACGCGGTGTCCGATGCACGGATGAACGAGGGTCAGGCGCATCAGGCGGCTCGCGCGGACGGCAACGACCAGTCGCAGGTGTAGTACTTGTTCAGATGATGCGCGTAGAACCGGTATCCGAGGTTTGCGGGGATTGCGATCGGCAACTGCACGCGCGCGCCGGCGAGGCGTTGGAACATCCCGCGGTAGCTGTACGTCCGCTTCCACGCGCGCTCCGTCCCCTGCAACAACTCCTCGGCCGTCATGCGCGCGGGGCGATACACGACGTGCTGTCCGTCGTAATACGACCAGTCGCTGGTGAGAATGCGACCTTCGCGCGAGAGCCGCGCATACAGCGGCGTACCCGGGAACGGAGTCATGATCGCGTAGCGCGGCAGGTCAATATGCGTATCGACCGCGAACTGCGCGGTGCGGTCGAAGACGTCGCGATCGTCGTCGTCGAAGCCGAAGACGAAGCAGCCCTGAATGGCGATCTTCCGCGCGTGCAGTTTCTCGATCACGGTTCGATACTCGACGCGCGCGTTGAACTGCTTGCGCGATTCCGCGAGCGCGCCGTCGGAGAGCGATTCGAACCCAAGGAGCAGACCGCCGCAGCCGCTTTCCGCGGCGAGGTCGAGGAGCTCGTCGTCCCAGGCGATCATCGTCGTCGCGAGCCCGCCCCAGCGGATGGCCAGCGGGGTCAGCGCGCGAAACAGCTCCTTCGCGTAGTCGGTGTCGGAGATCAGATTCAAATCGAGAAAGATCAGCTTCCGCGGCCGCATCTGCCTGATGTCCGCGATGACTTCGCCGATCGGCTTCTGCAGCGGACGTCCCCACGCGGACGGCACGACGCAGAACTCGCACTTGTGGATGCAGCCGCGCGTCGCCTCGATCGTGTGCGGCGTGATGTAGTACTTCGCCGGCAGCATGTCGCGTCGCGGCAACGGCAGGTTCTCGAGCTTCAGGTGCGGCGACTGGTCGTAGCGTTTCTGCAACTTGCCGTTCGCGAAGTCGCGCAGCAGCTGCGGCCACGTCTCCTCGGCGTACCCGACGACCGTCGCGTCGGCGTGCTGCATGACCTCGTCCGGCACCAGCGTCGCGTGCACGCCGCCGATGACGACCGGGATGCCGCGCTGTTGAAAGTGCCGCGCGAGCTCATACGACCGCGGCGCTGTGCCGGTGATTGCACTGATGCCGACGATGTCCGCGTCCGCATTCGGATCGATGTCGTCGATCCCCTCGTCCATCAACACGACCTCGGCGTCCAGCTCCGGCGGAACGAGCGACGCGAGCGTCGTCAACGTGAGCGGCTGATAGCGCAGCGACTTCTTCCAGATGCCCGTCTTGTGGCGATACAGCGGACCTCGGGGAGAGATGAGGAGGATGCGCATGGTGGGTCTACGAATTGTAGCTCTTGACAATCTTGGCGGCCTTCCGAGGTAGCCTCGGAGGCGTGATGAAGGAATCGGTCAATCGCGTTTGGACTGCCGCGGGAAGCGACATTCGAGAATTCGCGCTCCTTTGGCTGGTGTTTTCAATCCTCGACGTGCTGGTGAAAGACACGCTCACGTTGCGTTGGCTTTCAGGGAATCTCGTCTTTTGCATGTCGATGTGGGTCATCGGCGCATATATTGAAGCGAAAGTGCGAAAGGAGGGCTGACATGGATCAGAAATGGCTGGCGTTGCTCGGTGCGATGACCTTCGGGGCATTCCTGGCGAGCGTCGGCTTCTACGGGATCTTCGTGCAGAAGAAGGAAGAACGGCGCCGCCAGCGCGAAGAGCAGTCCCCTACTCCACCACCCGCCCGTCAGTGATCCGCACAACCCGATCCGCGTGATGCGCGATGCGCGTGTCATGGCTGACGATCACAACCGCTCGTCCGTCGTTCCTCGCGGCGTCACACAGCAACGCAATCGCCGCCTCCCCTGCTGACGAATCCAGGCTGCCGGTCGGCTCGTCCGCGAGGAGGATCGCCGGATCGTTGGCGAGCGCACGTGCGATCGCAACGCGCTGCTTCTCGCCTCCGCTCAGCACGCGCGTATTGCGATTCGCGAGGTGCAGAGCGCCGACGCGATCGAGCAGCGCATCGGCGTTGCGTTTTTCGCCGGCGAGATCGATCACGAGCTGCACGTTCTCGCGCACGCTCAGCGCATCGAGAAGCCGGAACGTCTGAAACACAAACCCCACGCGCCGAAGCCGGAACGTCTCCAGCTCGCGCTCCGGCATCTCGTCGAGCGCGCGTCCTTCGACGACGACGCTGCCGCTCGTGGGGCGCACGAGTCCTCCGAGCATCGACAGCAGCGTCGTCTTGCCGCTGCCGTTCGGGCCGATGATCAGCACCACCTCGCCGCGCGCGACATCGAGCGAGACGTCGTCGACCGCGCGGAAGACGACGCCGGCGTCGTACTCCTTCACGAGCGAGCGAGCCGCAATCATCCGCGGAACACCTCGCCGGGATAGATGCGCCGCAGCACGCGCAACGGTGCGATCGCTGCAAGCGCGCCGATCGCCAGCGCCACCGGAAAGATCAGCGCATGCCTCGGCAGGTACAGCAGCACGAGCGTCGGAATGGCGCGCAGCAGCAGCGGGGTGATCGCGAACATGAACACGACCCCGAGAATGCAGCCCAGTACCGTGACGAACAGCGACTGCCGGAGGACGAGCCGCAGCAGATAGCGCTGACCGGCGCCGAGGGCCTTGAGGGTGGCGTAGTCGTCGCGGCGCTCGAGCGCGGAGCTGTAGAGCATCAACGCGACGATCAGACCGCCCACCGCCGCCCCGAATGCCGCGAGAGCGAAGAACACGGGCAGCACGCCGCTGTCCAGCTCTTCGTCGTGATAGCGCGTGAAGTCGTCCGACTCGTGCACGGCGACATTGGGCAGCGCCTCGCGAATACGCCGCGCGACGTCGCCGCGATCGCCGCGCGTGCGAACCAGAATGAAGCTGGCAATGCCGTCGATGCCGAGGATCGCCGCGCCGTCGTCGAAGCGCACGAACCCGAACTGAGAGAGCAGCGCGTTGGTCCCCTGCGAGAGCGCGGCGATGCGGAACGGACGGCGCTGGATCGTCAGCGTATCGCCGACGCCGAGCTCGTACTTGCGCGCGAACGACTCGTCGAGCACGATCTCGCCCTGCTTCAGCGCGATGTCTTTGGGCGCGCCGAGCTTCGTCTCCGGATCGAAGCCGAACAGGAACAACGTCGACGACAACCGCCCGCGAACGTCGGCCTTGCTGATGATCCTCACCAGCGGCGACGCTTGCGCGACCCCGTCGATCGTCGAAACCTCGTCCGCGAGCGACGCCGGCAAGAACGACGAGCTCTTGATGATGTTGTCGGAGCCCTTCTGCGCGATCCAGATGTCGACGCCGGTCGTACGCACGTAGCGCGTCGCGCCGTCCTTCACGCCCGCATGCACGGCGAAGAGGAAGAGCAGCAGCGAAACGGTCGCCGCGACGCCCGCAACCGTGACGATCAACCCGCCGCGATTGCGGAAGAGAAGGCGGCGCGCGACGGGGACCATGGGGTTTCCAGTTTATCCCGCGCGAAGACGCGGGATCTTCGGTGCGGCCAAGCGACGGTGACATTAAAACGTCATGACGTTATGATGCCAAACATGGCTACACCCAAGCGGTCCACCATCTACTTCGACCCGGATCTCCACCGAGCACTCCGCTTGAAGGCGGCTGCGACGGACCGATCCATCTCTGACGTTGTAAACGAAGCCGTTCGACAGACGCTCTCTGAAGACGCCGCGGACCTGGGAGTATTCGAGAAGCGCCGCCGCGAGCCGGCGCTCGATTTCGAAGCGGTTGTCCTGAGGCTCAGGCGCAGTGGCAAGCTATAAGATTCTCATCAAGAAATCGGCGGCCAAAGAGCTCGAGGCGATCGCCGGCAAGAAGGATCGCGAGCGGATTACGCAGCGCATCCTGGCACTCGCGGACAATCCGAGACCAGCAGGCGTTGAAAAACTCTCAGGCACGAATGAGAAATACCGGATCAGGCAGGGTGATTTTCGGATCCTCTATGAAATTCAAGACGACGTGTTAGTCGTGTACGTCGTTCGAATCGGCGATCGCAAGGAAGTCTATCGGAAGGGCAGTGGATCGAATCGAGGCTGAAGCTCGACGTGGACACGCGTCGCTTCGACAGGAAAAACAGGACCGTACTTGCTCACTGCTTCTCGTAGCGACCACGCCGTACGTAACGTACGGCGTGGCCTTCCAGCTCAGCAGGCAGATCGGGAGCGTCATCGACGAGATGAACGGTCAGTACGTAGTGGCCCTTCTCGTCGCGCTCCACGCCTACCGCCGAAACGGCCCGGTTCTTCATCAATAGTCCCGACACGCGCTTCTTCAGCGACCTGATCTCACGCTCGGTTGCCATGCGGCCGATGTTACGCCAGTTTCACGCCAAGCGCCGTCAGCACGTCCGCAATGTGATTGCCGATCGTATGCGTCGACGAGCCGGCGAACAGCAGCCCTACCGCTGCGTTCGTGGAACGCTCCAGGATCAGCGAGCCGGAGTCGCCGGCGGCGCTGAACTGCTCGCCGTTCAATCCGCGGATGACGATCTGGTCCTGAAACAGAAGTTCGCCGATGTCGTAGGCCACGCGAACGTCGGTGTCGATGCTGACCACGCGCCCGACCCGGAATGACGTCGTACGTCCGAACTTCTGTACCGTCATGTCGATCGTGGCGCGCTTGGTGCCCTGCGGCGGTCCGATGAAGAGGATGCTCCGATTGACGAGCGCCGCGCTGTTGACTTGCGCGATCGCGGCGTCGACTTTGTTCGGCGCGGCCGGATTCAGCGTGACGAAAGCCGTAAGCTTGGCGATGCCGTCGGTCGGCTTGCCGCCGTCGAGGGGACCCGGCTGTACGATGGGCGAGCCGATCGGTAGCCGGTTTTCGTCCGCGAGAACGTGGTTATTGCTCAGGACGAAGAGCTTCTGCCCCTTCTTCGCCACCGCGCCGAATGTGCCCGCCATCCGGAAATTCGGACTGAGAAAGCCGACCGAGGAGCCAGGGCGCGCTGGCCGGATCTTCGCGCGCGGGTTCGGCATCACGGGTGCCTTCAGCGCGCGGACCGTGCCGATCTGTTCGACATCGACGGGCACGCCATTGATCTCGGCGGGGATGCGATCGGCGTCGCTGATCTCACTGTCGGCGAACTTCACCCGTACAAAGATCTTTACCGCCGGCATGCCGGTGGAGATGCCCTTCGACATCTTTTCGCCGACGCCGATGGCAACGATGTTCTCCGCCGGATCGGGCTCCGCGGCAGGATTCATTGCCTCCCGAGCGGAGAACGCGCCGACCGGCCGTGGCTGGAGAAAGCGCGCTGTGGCCGCGGCCTTCGCCGCGTGAACTTCGTTGCTGATGCTGAGCGCCGAGAATGCTTCACCTCCCCGGGTCGCCGCCGGGCGGGCACTTCGCCTTGTTGCCATGGTTGTCATCTCCTTTTCGGAGTGAGAGTGACGCGGCGACAATTTTCCCGGCCGCTCGTCGGTGGAACTCGGGGCGAGATCGTTGGATCGCGTTCCCGCGCAGAGACGCTGGGCCTTTCGCCTCAGCGCGTCCCGCTCGTCACCACCGGCAATTCCACAAAGCTCGCCTGCTCCGGGGTGAACCAGATGCGTTGCGTCGCTGCGCGGTAGTCGCCGGGCTGCGCCTTGCCGATGTTCTCCACGAACGTCTGCGGATTGCGGTCGTAGAGCGGGAACCAGCTCGACTGCACCTGCACCATCAGCCGGTGCCCGGGAAGAAACGTGTGGTTCGCCTCGGGCATGCGCACGCGGTACGGCGTCACCTCGTCCGGCTTGATCGCGTGCGGCGTCTCGCGGCTCTCGCGATAGCGGCCGCGCAGGATCTCGCAGGAGACCATCAGTTGATAGCCACCGAGCGTTGGATTCGAGCGCACTTCCGGCGGGAACACGTCGATCAGCTTCACTACCCAGTCGCTGTCGGTGCCGGTCGTTGACGCGAAGAGCGTCGCGGCCACTTCGCCGCTGATCGTCAACGGCTCGGTGAGCGGCTCGCCGACGAACGTCAGCACGTCGGTGCGATCCGCGAACGGACGCTGATCGTCGACCAGCCACTGCCTCCACGTCGAATCCGAGCTGTACATCGCCAGTACCGGACGAACGCGATACGGGACCGGCTTTGCCGGGTCGGACACGTACTCCGCGTACTTCGCACCGTCTGCCGCGGGTGCCCGAAACGCAAGACCACCGCCCGGCTGCAGATGCAGTTTGGTCGGCGTCACCTGTCCGTCGGCCGGCCAGCTCTTGTACGAGTGCCACGCATGTGCGCCGGTGTCGAATGCGATGACCGGAGGCGTCGGCTGTACCGGCGCAATTCCCTTGAGGTGTTGATCCCAGAAGGGCTGCAACACCTTCTCGCGAAACCAGAGAGACGTATCCGCGTCCCAGCGGATCGCGCCGAGGGAGGAGCCCTCGTTTTGCGACTGGCCGTGGTTCCAGGGGCCGAGCGCGAGATGAACCATGTCGTTCGCCGTGTCCTTGGCCTCGAGCGCGCGATAGACCGCGATGCCGCCGAAGTTGTCCTCCTGATCGAAGAGGCCGTGCACGACGAGCACCGGGACCTTCAGAGGCTTCGCCGCCAGAATGTCCTGCACCGCCTGCCCGCGCCAGAAGGCGTTGTACGACGGGTTGTCGACGAGCTTGCGCCACGTCGGCAGACGATCCGCCTTATAGCGACGCGCAACATCGTCGGCCGACCCCGCGGAGAGAAACGCCTCGTACATGTCGCGATAGCCGAAGGGCGGCGTGTAGTCGCTGCTCTTGTGCGCGCCCATGTTGTAGATCCACTCGAACATGGTCTGGCGGAACGCGCCGTTGTGATAGAAGTCGTCGCCGATCCAGCCGTCGACCATCGGGTACATCGGCACCGCGGCCTTGAGCGCGGGGTGCGGCTCGACGATGCCCATGAGCGTGAGCCAGCCCGGATACGACACGCCGGTGATTCCCACGCGGCCGTTGTTCCCCGCGACGTTCTTCACCAGCCACTCGATCGTGTCGTACGTGTCGGTGGGGTGATCGACCTTCCAGCGATTCAGCTCGCCGCGCACGGGCAGCGTCATCACGTAATCGCCCTCGCTGTCGTAGCGGCCGCGCACGTCCTGATAGACGCGGATGTACCCGGCGCGCAGCAGCGGCTCGTCCGCCAACGGAAGCGTCATCGCCACGTGCGGACTGCTCATCTGCGTGGTTGGCTTGTCGGCGCCGTACGGAGTGCGCGTGAGGATGATCGGCGCGGGAGCGGAGCCTTTCGGGGTGACGATGACGGCGTGCAGCTTCACGCCGTCGCGCATGGGGATCATCACCTCGCGCCGCTCGAAATCGAACGCCTCGGTCACCGGCGAGAAGTCCTTCGGAATCTCGCTCTGCGCAGCGAGGGGCTGCGCAAGAACGAACAGCGAAAGCAGCAACAGGTAGAAGGCGGATCTCAAATGCATCGTCATCGTCACAGTCTATCCCGCGCGTAGACGCGGGATCTCGGGAGCCCTCACGCTGCTCGTGTATCAACGCGGTCAGCGTGGGGGCACCGGAGATCCCGCGTCTACGCGCGGGATAAACTGAAGAGAAGCTACCGCTTCGCCAGGCGTTCCGCGTTCCGTTCGTACACCGCGGTATTCGGATCTCCGTTCGTCTTGCCGATCGCCGCGGCGCGTCGATAGCTCGCGAGGGCGAGATCGAGTGTGCCCGCACGCTCCTGCGCTTCGCCGAGGCTGTCGTAGACGTTTGCGGATTCCGGGAAGGTCTCCGCGTTCGTGCGGAACACTTCGATCGCCTCCTGAACGTGTCCCGCCTGCAGCAGCCGGTATCCGATCTGGTTCGTCGTCGCCTCCGGAATCGGCAGCGCGAACCCGATTCGCGACGATGCCTTCGCGTAATGCTCGCGTGCGCGCGCGAAGAGTTTCTTCGGATCATCCGTCGGAGGGCCGAGCACGAAGCGGAAAGGCTCGAACACCTTGCGCAGGCCGGCGTAGTGCGTGGGAAGGACGACCGAGCCGTGGTCTTCATCCGCAAAGCGGACGGCCTCGAACTCGAGACTCTTCGGCCCGCGCTTCTGCAGGAGTGACTTCAAAGCATCGAACTCGCGGTCGAGCTCCTGCCCTTCGTTCCCGACGGAGATCACCAGCGTGACCGGGCGATCGTCAGACTTCTTCACCCACTCCGTAGCGCGCCGATAGACGTAGCGGTCATCCCACGTGAGCGTCGGACTGACGGCGATCACGCCGTTGAACAATGTGGGTCGCGTGAAGAACGTGTGCATCGCCAGCAATCCGCCGAACGAGTGGCCTGCGAAGACGCGATAGGGCGCCGTCCTGTAGTTCTTCTCCACGTACGGCATCACCTCCGTCGAAATGAAGTCGAGAAAGCGATCTCCGCCACCGCTGGTCGGAGTCGCAAAGCCTCCGCCCATGGCCTCGACTTTCGTCGGAGTGAGGTCGCGCGTGCGATCGGTGTTGTTGATGCCCACGATGATGACCTCGGGCATCCGTCCCTCGCTCGCCAGGAAATCGACGACGGCCGCGGTATGACCGATCTGCCGTTCGCCATCGGTCATGTACAGCACAGGATAGGCACGCGCGCCGCGAGCATACGAGGCCGGCGTGCGGACGAGGATCGTGCGCGTTTCGGCAAGGACCTTCGATTCGATCCGGATCGGGACGGGGACGTCCGACGCCGGTTGCGCAGCGAGCGAAAAGACCACGACAACCAGCAGAGCGCAGAGAGCAGCACGCATGAGCAGACGCCTCCTTGTGTTGCGGAGGATTCTAGGGGCGAGGATCCGCTGCGGCGTCGTGGTTCACGAGTCGGTTACGACAATGTGTTCGTGGCGATACAGGCCTCAGATTTCCAGCGTGTCGGCAAACGTGATGCGATAGTCGAGTGGCCTGTCCGACGTTCCGATGGAGACGTCACCGGCGATCTTCAGGAAGTCGGTGGCGCCGGCACCGTCGACGCGGTGGAACTCGGCCTCGAGAACGACGATGCGCAATGGCGACGGGCGACCGCCCGTGGAGATCAGCCCTTCCCACATCGTGCTCTTCGGATCGGAATTGGTGACGCGCAAGGGGTTCATCGCAAACGGCGTCCATCCGAGCTCGTCGCCGGCGCCGACGTCGGACTTCTCCTCGATCCGCACCATGAATGACGTCGCCGGCGCGGGCGCGGGTCCTTCGACGGAGATCTTCACCTTATTGAGATCGGTCGTGTCATAGCGAACGTCGCGATGCGGAACGACCTGCACGAAGTCGGTGAGCGCGACGTTCGAGATGTGCGCTCCCTTCAGCGAGTGCGGCTGATAGCGGACGAGTGCCAGGCGGACCATCGGGAAGTACGTGAACTTCGGATCGAGGAGGATGTCGCAGAACCAGAGCTTGCGTTGGGGGTCGAACTCCGGTTCGTAGCCGACGACGTCGACTTCGGCGTCGAGCTCCGCGAGCTTCAACGACGCCGGCGAGACCGTTCCGCCGAGGAAGTCGCTCGTGGAGAGCGGCTCCGTTTTTGTGGAATTCCAGAGCGGGTCCATGCCCCACTCGCTCGTGAATTTTTTCAGCGCGTCGGCCTTCGGCGAGCCGATCGCCACCGTCGCCGGACGCAGCGCGACGCCAAGCAGCTCGCCCTCGCCGGACGAGTACCACGGCCGGTCCATGTAGACACGCAGACCGGCGCCGCGGCGAATCGCGCGGAACGTCGGAGGCGTGGCAGAACGCATCCATTCGAACAGCGGCAGCAGATAGAGCGGCTTCGGCGCGTCGGGCCGCGTCGCGTTGGGGACGTGCGCATCCAGCTCCGTGCGCAGTTCGCCCGTGACCGGACGGATCAGGTTCTTCGGATCGTTGGTGATGGCCTGCGGAAAGTATTCGCGGAAGCGCGTCGAGCCGGTCGGAAGATAGCGGACGTGATGATGCTTCGTGTCGGTGAACTTGTGCCGCACTCCGTCGAGGCTGACCAGGTCGTTGATCGGATCGACGCGGAGCTGTGCGATCAGCATCTTCTGCGAAGCGCTGCCGGGCGCCGCTTGATCGGGATCGTCGAATGGATCGTCCCACTCTGCGTCGACGTCGAGCTTTTCCGTGCTCTTCGCGTCGACGCGGATCTTCCCCTTCAGAATCGCAACGGTATCGCCGAGCTTCGTCTTGTCCGCGCTTACGGCTTCGATGGCCGGAATGAGCAACGGCTGCTGCACTGCGTGCACGAGCGCGAGCGTCCTGTACGGAAGGTGCAGCCAGTTGCGGCCCGCGATCGCCTGATCGCGGAGCGCGTTCAGCGTCGGGACACCCGACATCGCAGTCCATCCCCAGACGGCCATGTTCTCGAGATCGGACGCATGGAACCAGGAGCTGATGCGCACTTTGAACGTCTGCCCCTGCGGCAGCTCGACTTCGAGGAGGCCACTCTTCGTCGGATCGGCCGGATTGAACGGCACCCACACCGGCGCGGCTGGTGCGTCCTTTTCTCCGATGCCACGCACGCGCAACCGGAACGGTTTCGGGTCGGGCCACTTTCCTTCGAAGGTGACCTTGTGGAACGGCGCGCCCGGAAGGTTCGACAGCAACACGCCGCGCGCGTAAGGATCAGGCAGATACGTGAGATCGAACGCCTCGTTCCGCTGCAGCCAGTACGTGTGCGGAGGCGGAGTCTTCAGCGGATCGCTGCCCGGCGGAAGCGGTGCCTTCACTTCATCCGTGCCCGGAATCTTCGAGCGCACGCCCGTCGTCGGATCGACGCGCTCCATGAGCGAGCCAGCCTCTCGCGCCGCGAGCTCCCAGGCCGTGAGACTACCGTCCACCGCCGGCGTGCCATCGAACTTGCGATGGTGTTCGGCCATCAGTTGCGAAGTCTTCGGCGGCACGAGATGCCGCACCGTGGTCTCGACCGTGATCGGCGCCGGCGCATTGTCGAAACGGCTTCGGACGACGAGCCGTTCGAGCGACTCCCCTTCCACCGGCTCGCTCTGCAGCATGACCATCGGCGGCGCGACGGGCTCGAAGCGACGGAACGGCTCCTCCGGCGTGACCTCGACCTGCGTGACGTCGAACGCCGCGTCATCCGGATCGAACGCGCTGTTGCCGGCGAGATCGACCGCGCGTGCGCGCAGCTTGTAGCGGTAGCCGAACCGCAGCCGCGGCAGGGATTTCGACTTCGGGATGAACTCTGTTTCGAGCTTGAACTGCGTGATCGGGTCGTTCGGCGCTTTGTCGAGCGACGTCACTTCGTCGGGCGTCGGAAGGATGACTCTCCCGTAGCGCGGCGCGGTCAGACTCCAGCCGTTCCAGGTGAAGAGCGACTCGTGAGCGCGCAGCTCGCGCTTGCCGGGCGTCTTCTTTACCGGCTCCGTCACTCCCATCTGCACGAAGCCTTCGTCTTCTTCCACGAGCGGCGCTCCGGCGTCCGAGAATGTGTACGTGCCGACGCGCCGGCAGAGCGAATGCCAGTGCGTCGATTTGTCGTCGAACACGTCGACGCGATAACCGCGCAACGCGTCCTCGGCCCAGATCTCGTCCGTCGCCGGCGGCTCCGGTCCCGCCGGTACGGTGACGGGCGAGAGATCGATTGCGGCGAGCTTCTTGTTGAGCGCCCACGATCGGAAGAACGTCGCCTTCAGATCGGTCGCAAGATCCGGCCGGACAATCGAGAGGCCCGCGGTCTGAAGATACGGAAGGCCTTGTTCCTCCTCGTCGTTGCCGGCCCAGGTACCGTTGGTCTCCTGGCTGACGATGGTCGTGGCGGCACTCTGCACTTTGATGCCGCTGCCGGGGACGTCGATCTGCACGACGCTGAACCGATTCGGATCGTCGACGCGCAGCAATCCGTTGCGCAGCTCGCCGCCGGGGCGCGACTGTGTGAGAAAGACGCCGTCGCCGAGCTCGTAATGCGTGCGCGGCGTGTAGCTCGTCGTGGCCATCGCCAGCGCCACTGGCAGCGTCGGAGTCACCGACACCATGCCGGCCGCCGCGGGGAGCGCGGCGCCGAGAGTCACTTCGAGATCGACCACCAGGCCGAAATAGCGCAGCAGGTTCGGATAGTCGCCGAGCGTCGACACCATCTGATGAAAGTCGTAGGTCTTCGTCAGATCCCCTTCCGACGGCATCGGCTCGGGTTCTTTGTCTTTGCCGCCGGTCGCCTTGACGTAGGTTTGCAGCCGCTCGAATTCCGTGTACGTCGCGGACATCCCCAGTGGTGCTGGTGCGGGGCTGCTGCTTTCGTTTCCGTTGCCGCCTTCGTTTCCGAGCGTAGTGCCGCCGCCGATGCCACCCATCGTGAAGGGCAGCGCGGCGAGGAATCCAAGGTGCTTGAGCAGACGGCGCAACAATGCCCACGGTGCGGCGAGGCAGCCCATGCATCCGGCACAACCTTTCCCCGGCTCGTCGGGCTTCGTCACGACGCCCGGATCCTCGGGACCCGGCGTGCCGACGAACACCGGCCCGCTCTCCTGCGGGACCGGGACATAACGCTCCGGCGGATTGCGGGGACGCGCAACCTCACCGAGCGTCGTATCGCCCGCGAGGACGCTGCGATTCGGCAGATTGTCGGAGAACTCGATACCCGCGCGCGTGTACACCTTCTGGATCGCGTCCACGATCACGCGGGTGTTGAACGAGAGGATCTCCGCGCCCGTCAAGTCTTCGAACGCGAACGGGATGACCAGCGTGTTGTTCTTGAACAGCGCCTTCCACAGCTCGGATCTCGCTTTCCGCGCCGTGGGATCGATGTCCGACACGCGCGTCGCGGGGAGCGTCGGACCGCCGTCGAACGCGATTTTGAACGTCGTAGCGGCGAGCGTCTTCGGCCAGTCGAGAAAGTCGGGGAAGTCGCTCAGCTGCAGCTTCTTGATCGTGGGGTCGTCGCTCCAGAGCCGCGGCGCGATGAAGGCCGAGAGTCGGAGTTTCGTGCCCGCCGCGAGCGGCCCCAGGCTGCGATGCGGGAGTGCGGTCCAGACGATCGTTTGCTTCAGCATTTCACTCTCCCACCACTGCCGGGTAATCCGCAAACGCATCGCAGTACTTCGCCCAATCCGGCGGCAAAATCATGTCGCGGAAGTTCGGATCGGAGCCGGCGAAGACTTTCTCCATCGAGATCCCGACGGACATGCTGAAGAACAGAATCTTGATCTTCACCGTCAGCGTGGCCTGTCCCCACAGCTTTCCCGGATACTTCCCAGGGAAGTCCTTGGTGGTGTAGGTCAGGCCGAGGTAGAACTCGACGCAGACGGAGATGATCCCGAGGACCGACAACTCGCCGCACGCGCGGAAGTAGCCGGTGAGCTGGAACCCCTTCCCCACTTCCATCTGGAAGTAGAAGCCGGCCATGATCGTCGCGGAGCCGGAGGCCACACCGAGGTTGAGCGCGATGCTGGCTCCGAACTCGAGCGCGGCCTCGAGACTCTTCACCCCTTCCAGGCCGAGGTTGATCGCCACGAAGCCGCCGCCGCCGAAACAGAGCACCGTCAGGATGAACGGCTGGTGCCGCTCGCAGAACGCGAAGCGGAAGTTCATCGGCTCTTTGGTGAACGGCAGGAAGAACCCCGCCGAGAGGCTGAGGTTCTGCATCGTCATGATGCCGACGCCGACGGTGGGAATGCCCACGGAGAAGCCGACGCGCACGCCATCGGCGCCCACTTGCAGCGAGGGCGGATCACTGAAGCCGTCGGTCGGAATGACCTGGCGCAACTTGTCGACGAACTGCAGGATGCCGAGGAACTTGAGACCTTTCAGCTTGACGTCGGTGTCGAGCTTCTTTCCCGGCTCCTGCGTGAAGGTGACGGCGGTGAAGTCGATCTGCGCAAATTTCGCCGGGGGAAGAATGAGCACCCCGAAGTTCGTCAACGTTCCTTTGGTCCGGAACTTCGGCGGATCTGCGGAACCGATCCGCTTCTCCACCTCCGCCTCGATGACGAGAACCGAGTCATTCTCGGGGACGAACACGTCGCTCTTGATGAGTTGCGGGCGGGTGAGACTCCAGCGGTAGCTCGTGGTGATGAGATTTCCGGAGCGCAACGTGCGCAGTTGCGGGACGGCGCCATTCGCCGACGCCGCGTTCGTGAACTCGAGCTCGTGGATGATGCTGGAGAGCGCGATGCCGCCCATCAGTTCCACGTACGGAAATGCCGGCGACGGTGGCACGGGCGGGTCCGGCGGTTTGCCGAAGATGTCGGTCGGAATGAACTTGCCGGTCGGCTTCACCAGATCGTCGACTTTGCCGCCGACGGGACCGAGGGAGCGCGAGAGACCGGTGATGCTGAGGTCGGGCGTGACCAGGCCGCCCGACTGTTGCGCGGCGAACTTCAGGTCGGGCTTGTCGACGACGCGCGCGTAAAGATTCGCGGCGTTGCCGATGGCGGTCCCAAGACCCTCGAGGTACGAATCCTCCCAACGGATGCGCGATGCGGCAGAGCTCTTGGTGAGCTGCTGCACGGCCGGGATGGCGACGCGCGCCTGCGCCATCGTCGGACGAAAACGCGGCACGGTGCTCTCGTCTGCGGCGCCGAAGCTGACGGCCTTCGCTTCGAGAGTCGTGTCGCCGCCAGGGATCGGAATCGCGAAAGTGACGCTCTGACCGCCGAACGGACGCTCGCGGCGCGGGGTCTCGAGCGTGGCGGCGTTGTTGTATGCGGTGACGATCTTCGGCCGCGCGTCCTTATCTTCCTCAACGAGCTTGTCGACATAGATCAGAGGCGACGTGAATTCGACACGGCGACCTTCCCGGGTCGATGGCCGCGAGTCGGAACTCGAAATCGCGAGTGACTCCATCCGCGTGGAACTGCGGCCAGAACGCGCCCGGCACGACGTTGTCCTTCGGATTGACGAGATTGGGCGTGACGCGCGTCAGGATCTCGACGTTGAGGAACGGCAGGTCGCGCGTGTCGTAGTTGCGCGACGGCTCGCGCACGATGATGAACTCGCGCTTCAAATTGTAGGCGACGAATCCGGGGAACTCCGCGTTGGGGCGGACGAACTTGCGTTCCGTGATGGTGACGAGCGAGGCACGGTGCCCGAACGGGAAGAGGTATCCGGCCTCGACGACGCGCACGTAATGATCGCGGCCCATCGTGGCGACATGCCGCCATTCCTCGAGCGACAACGGCACGCCGACGATCGTCTGCCATTCGCCGTGGACGTCGATCCATGCGCCGAGGGTGGTGAGCATCAGCCGCTCGGTCTGCACGGGCTTCGGCGAGAATCCTTCGAGGTGGTAGTTCGAAGTGGACTGCACGATCTGATTGCGATCGCGCGGTTGGAGGGACATCCGGAACGGATCGTCGGCCTTCGCCTGCACGGTCTGCTGAAAATCGGGAGTCCAGACGGCGCGCAGGCGCGGGTCTTTACTGGCGCGGCGCGATCCGAGACGCGTGTGCCACAACTCGACGCGGCCGGTGTGACTCACCGCTTTCGCGGCGTGATCCCACGATCCCTGCGCATCCGGCGAAAGGAAGAGCCGATACGGCGCTTCGATCGCGGTCTCGTTGGAAGCCGGCTTGTCGATCTTCGGTGGTGCCGGCTGGCCCAGGATCAGGCGAAGCAATGCGGACGGAAGGAAGCACCCCCCCGACGGCTCGTACCCGGCCACGGCGGGAACGACGAGCGGCAGGCGCTTGAGCGACTCCAGGACGTCGGGCAGCGTGAGCGGGATGCGCTCGCCCGCGGGGATGCGGAACACGAGCCGGCTCGCCCCAGCCATGCGCGAGCTCAGCTCACCCGGCGAAAGGACGGCCTCGGGCGGCGGCCCCTCGAGGAACGCCTGCTCGGCAACGTGCTGCGGCTGGAAGTGCGCGATGAGGCGCGCCTGCGCGCCACCTCCGAGCTCGCCCGGCACGCCGACTTCGACGTCGACGAACTCGAGCCGCACCAACAGCAAATCCTCCGGACGAATGGCCGTGATCGAAAAGCTGCGCGTCGGCATAGTGCATAGTGTCGCGGAGAGGCGAAACGTTACAAGGATTCCTCTCTATCGCCGTCTACTCCACGAGCAGCGCAGTGAACCCCGCCTGCTGAAAGTCGCGGTCAGCGCTGAGGGCATCGGTAACACCCTTCTGCTCCATGATCAGAAACGATGTGCAGTCGGTCAGGCCCCAAGTCTTGTCGTCACGGGTCCGGTAGCGTTCGACCGCCTCGCGGAAGGCGTTGCTTGTCATGGGGACGATTTCGGCGTTCGAATTCGCCCGGATCTTGTCGACCATCGCGCAGGCGGCGTTACGCAGTGAGTCGCCTTTCGCGGCAAACGCGTTGAGCACCTCGGTCAGCACCATTTCGCTCGTGAGTATCCGTGATCGTCCGAGCGTTTCGGAAACCTCGATAGCCTTCACATGCAGGCCGTCCTTCGGATTCAGGAGCGCGATCCAGTAGCCGGCGTCCGCGAATACGCGCCTCATTCTTCCTCGCCGGGACTCCCGTAAACATAGCGATCGAAATTCGCTGCCAAGTCATCGGGAACGCGGTCCCACTCTTCGGCGGGTAGATTCGCGCCGAGGTCAACGACCGACTGCCACAGTGGCGGCGCCGAGTCGTCAAACTCGTCGTCAGCCACAGCAGGGCGACGCTCGAGCTCATCAACGTGCAGGATCCTTCGGAGAGTGCCGTCGCGTGTGGAGAACTCACCGAGGCCCACGATGGCGATGCGGCACGAGACGTGGTCGTGGAGTGCGTCCGTGATTTCCGCTTCATGCTCCGGCCGGAACTTAGACGGAACTTTCGCTCCCGTGGAATCTCGAATCGCGAAGTTGCGCTGGTCGATGTCCGCGGACCGCACCTCGCCAACAATTTCGACTCGATCTTCGTAGACCGCTTCAAGCAGACGATCAACACGCGTGCGCGTTTCGCACGTGAACTCGGCTGCCCTTGGTGAGCGGACCGCTCGCGTCTTGATCACCTCTCCTTCGTGGAGGTTCTCGCCCAAGGCTGCGAGCAGCGGCAGGACGGTTTTCGGCATCCGGTCCGGAATGGCACGATCCTCGGAGACCGCGGCGATCGTCTCGTCGATCAGTTGCGCCGCCTCGTCGATCTCGTCGGCGCGCGCCGGCGGACTGAACAGGAGCGAGTCGTCGTGCGCTACGACTCGCTTGATCGGAACGACTGCCGATCCAGACTCGATCGAGTAGAACTTCAAGCGGATCGACTCCTCGAAGCCCTTTGGCAGCCGCTGCCTCTCGCGGTTCTCAGTCCGCCAAAGCTCTTTGGCGGTCTCGATGAGGAGCTTGCGATATGCGAGGATTTCCGCAAGCACGTCGAGCTCCAGACCCGCGTCATCGAAACGCGGCCCGGAGAACGTGAGGGTCGTGACATCGCGGATTTCGTCGCTCATGGCGGCACCTGAGACTCCGAGGATACACGGAAGGGCCAATTCTGCGGCGCCGATGAGATCGGCGCTTCAGCGCTTCGGGATCGGAGGCACTGGCCACACGTACGTGATCAGATACGCTTCGCGCATCGCGAAGCAAATGCGACGAGAGTCGGTCTGACGGCTAACATGGCAAATGCGTGGATCACGATTATCTGAAGACCGCACAGGCATTGCAACGAATCACCGACCGAGGGAAGTTCGAACTGCTGGTCGGTGACATCCTGTGGGTCGCTGAACCGCGATACCGAAGCCTACTCACGACCGGTGTCAATGCGAACGGAGAGCCTATCCAAGGCATCGTCGATGGTTTGGCGCGCATTCCAAGTACGACACCGCCGCACTTCATTCTGCTTGCCGCCACGACTACAAGCACGCGCGATCTCCAGCGGAAGTTCAGCGACGATTTGCGAAAGGCATCGGAGCTCGCGGAGCGTCTTCGCGCGACCACCGATGACGCCTTGGTCACGATCATCTTTGCGACGAACGAGTTCGTCTCTGTCGAGATGGTCGAGCGCATTCACGCGCAAGCGACGGCTGCGAACGTCGACTTCGACGTGTGGGATCAGCGACGGCTCGCGCGCGTTCTCGATCTGACTTCGGAGGGCCAATGGCTGCGACGCAACTACATCGGCGTGGAAGCCTCCATCCTTTCGCCTAACCTGCTTCATAGCCTTTCGTCAAAGAGCATTCTCGCGTACGCATCGTCGCTACTCACTGATCCTCAGGAGTTATCGGAGCGCGCACGTGTTACCGACATCATCGAAGCACTTGGAAACGACGAGACAACGCTGGTGGCGATTACGGGCGAATCAGGTTATGGCAAGAGTACGGCGGCATTGCATGCGCTGACTCGAAGGATGAAGATGGGCGACGCCGCGCTTTGGGTGACGGCCGATCACGTGGCAACTGCTTCATCGATCGGCGCACTGCTTATGACCGTGCTCGCGGAGCTCAACAGCGCCCCAATCGAAGATCCGCTGTCCTTTTTCCTTCGCCGCTCCAGCAATGCGGCTCGCGGGCGCCTCTTGGTCGTTGTCGATGATCTAAACCGCGCAGACGCTGGACCAGCTCTCATTCGGAAGGTCTTGCAGTGGGCAACCATGGTTTCCCAGGCACGAGACTCCATGGCTCCGATCATCTTCATCGTGCCGCTGTGGCCGGGCGTTTATACGGCGGCAATGTCCGACTACCACCGCGCGAACTGGTTGGAAACGATCGACGTTTCTCGATTCACGCGCTCCGAAACGACCGAAGTACTAAGCGCTGTCGGCATTCCGGCGGGACTCATCGACGCGGTTGCCGACCAACTCGGAGATGATCCATTTCTCGTGGGCAGATTCCGGGCAGTCGCTGCAGAGCGCGAACCTCAACCCGACCACATCTCACTCGCCAAAGAAGTGCTGGAGACATATCTGGCTGACATCGAACGCGACCTCGCAGCGGCAACGCCGCTGGCGGACGCAGCGTTCGTTCACCGGACGCTCATCGCTCTTGCCCTAAATGAGATCGAGAACGCCACTCTGCAACCGACAGTTCAGCAAGTGCGGGAGTGGCTGCCTGACGCACATCAGGTACTGGACACCGCGCTTCGATCCGGCCGGCTCCTCGTTCAACACTGTCTCAAAGCCGGCGATGAAATTCTATTTCGGCACGACCGCCTTCACGATCAACTTCTCGGCGCCGCGATGGCCGAAGTCATCGAGCAACAACCGAATCACAATGTCGTTGGAGACCCGTTCTTCGCGCGCGTCACCGGCGTCGCGCTAACGATGATCGACGACGCGAGCCTTGAACACGTGGCGAACGAAGCACCGTTGGCGGTTTTCGAAGCGCTGAGAATTCTCGGCAATCGGGCCACAACTCGCCGTCACCGCCTCTTCGAAATCGCAGCTCGTTGGGCCGAACAAGAGGGGGCATTGGTGCCGCCTCAGGTCAGACATCACGTGCTATCAGCTCTCTTCGAAGCGGATTCGACCCTCGTGGTGCCGTTGACGAAAGCATTCCCCGATCGCTGGCTCCGCCGTCTCGTGCGGCTCCGCGCGGGCGATGCGTCTAGTGGAGCAGCGTTCTGCAGCGATTCGAACTCCCTCTTCATCTTCTCGGACCCGCGTGTACAGCGCGCCACCGAACACGCCATGGCCTTTCATCGCGAGATATTGGTGAGCGGAACGGCGGAACTTCTTCGTAGTGCTTCTGATGACCGGTCTCGTTATGGCGCCTTGACGCTCGCAGGGTGGACTGCAGCGCCGGAGCTCGCCCGAGAGGGATTCGCCTGCTGGCAAGCGTCGGAGGACCGCGATGCGGTCATGCCTGCCGCGATGTGGGCAGCACTACGATGCGCGCGACGTGCGGATACGGAGATCCTCTCACTGCTGCTCGACCAGATTCTCATACCTGAATCGGAGGGAAAGAAATCGCGACGGAACGAGGTGTTTCATGCGAGCGCCAGCTATGGTCGTTACGCCAACGAGGACGCCATTCAAGCGCTTGACCTCGAGGCGCAAAAAGGTTCGGAAAGAGCGCGCGTCGTTCTCGCACTTCTGCAGTACGTCGATAATCCTAGTGTTTTCACCACGTTCTTGCGTGTCGCCGGTGCTCATACTCGCGAGAGCTTCAATTTTCTGATGATGCGCTTTCGGAGTGACTGGTTGTCGGAGTCGCCAACACGACGGATTCGTCTAGGAGCTCAGTCGCGAACGGTACTGGAGACCGCTTGGGAGGATGAGACACGCCCCGATACGGTGCGATGGCACGCGTTTCAGCTTTGGTCCGGCTCTACAACTGACGAGGATCTCGATACGCTACGAAGTTTCGACAAAGAGTCGCGTTTTTACGAGCTGGCGATTCGTGCACGAGCACGACTCGGCGACCGAACCGTCTCACCTGAATTGGCCGAACACGTCAGCCGCTCAGAATTCAGCGGTCTGTACGACTTGTCGCGCGCCTCCAACGTCTGGTCTCAGGAGTTATATGAGGTGACCGACCACCTGCTGCGACGGATTGCCTGTCACATGGATCAACGAGACAGCTGTGGTTGTGATGCGCACTACCTCGTTGCGGACGTTCTCCCCAAAATCCCGCCACAGGATGCAGAGCGCCTCCTAACAACTCACTGGCACACTTTGGGTCGAAGCGGAAAGTTCATTCAGACAGCATTGTTCATCGGTACTGACAGGCTCGTAGCTATGGCAACCGAGGCGATTCAATCCATATCCAACACGCAGGAGTTGTTCAAACATGTCTCCATCCGTTTTCTTGCTTTCCATCAAACAAGTACCTTGACGCCAGAACATCTCGAACGACTCGTGCCGTTTGCGTCGCGAATCCCACAGGTTGATCTGTCGATCATTCTCGGCGACGCATCACGTCGCGGATGGAGGCAATGGATCGTCGAGCACTTCGACTCAATCACTGCTCACCTACCCGCCGTGGAACGAGAGGCGCTCCGTCAGAACTACCTGCCGAACACCGCGGAGCTTGCGGCGGAGTTCAAAACGAAGGTGTCGCACGCCTATCATTGGCTTCGTGACGTCGAGCAACGCACCATCCCAACACAGCAGATCGTGGACGCTGCGCTGCTAGCAATAGTCGAACCGGTCGATAGCACGACGTGGGCAGCCGCATGTGAAGTTCTCGAGCGACTCGGCACTAGGTCGGACCTCTCGCGCTTCGAGCCTTACGTTCCGCAAACATCCGACGCGCAAGCTACCTTCGCGAGTGCCGCGTTCGAAGTTCGTCACCGCTCCTTGCGATGACCTGCAATGGCCGCTCTCGGCCCGAACGCCCACGAGCGCGCAAGTCAGTTCCATTTCCCGTATGTCCGTGGTAGTGAATGTCGCTCGTAAGGCCGGCTCTCACAACTCGTGATCCGCATGCTTCCTGTCTCCCTCCAGAAGTGCAGGCGGACGCGACGCCGGCGGCCCGTTGCGCGCGAATAGGAAAGCGGCGGCATTGCCCCCGCACTCCACACTACGCCCGCAACGCTTCCACCGGCGTCAACCGCGCGGCGGACAGCGACGGATACAGCCCCGCGAACAGCCCCACCCCTACCGCGAACCCCGTCGAGATCATCACGCCGAAGCCGGAGACCGGGAGGCCGGCGGGGAAGAAGCCGGCGATCAGCTGGACGACACCCATGCCGAGGGCAAGGCCTGTGGCGGCTCCGGCGACGGAGAGGGTGATCGACTCGATCAGGAACTGCAGGAAAATCTCGCCGTCGGTCGCGCCCATCGACTTGCGGAGGCCGATCTCGAAGAGGCGTTCGGAGATCGAGATCTTCAGAACGGAGAAGATGCCCACGCCGCCGATGAGCAGCGACACGCCGGCGATGGCGAAGAAGACGATGCGCCAGTTGCGGAGGATGATCGCGATCTGGCTGCGCTCTTTCAGGATGTCTTTGCCGACGTTGTTGATGCGCGTGTCGCCGATGCCGTTGTGGGCCTGGCGGAAACGCGCTGTCGCCTCGTACTCGGCTTCGATGCTCTTCTCCGGCGTCACGGATTTCGCGAGCATGTACGAGATCGCGTTCGCGCGGCCGAACATGTCGCGGTAGACGGTCCACGGGATGTACACGCCGCCCATCTCTTTGAACATGTCGTCGTCGTCGACGAACGTCGTGTCGAATTTCTTGCCCACGCCGACGACGGTGAGGCGGCGGCCGCCGAGGTTGATCTTCTGGCCGATCGCGTCTTCGCCGCCGAAGAGTTTGTTCTTGAGGTTGTAGCCGAGGACGACGACCGGTGCGGAGCTGTTGACGTCACGCTCGCTGACGAAACGGCCCGTGATGACCTGGCGGTTGCGGATGTCGGCGAACTCCGGGGTGACGCCGTAGACGTCGACGCGGCGCGTGACCGTGCCGGCGGTGACGACGGCGCGGGTCTCGCCCACCGGCGCCATCGCGCTGATGTTGTCCGAGTCGTCGAACGCATCCACGTCCTCGACGCGCAGACCGCGCGAGAGATGGGCCTTGGCCTTCTCCACACGATCGACGGGCTCCTGCTGCGAGGCCACGACCACGCCGTCGAGGCCGAGGTCGTTGATGCCCTTCATGACGGAGTTGTTCACGCCGTCGAGGACGGACATGACCACGACCAGCGCGAGCGTGCCGAGGATGACGCCGAAGAGCGTGAGCAGCGACCGCAGCGGGTGCGCTTTCACTTCTTCGTAAGACGTCCGGATGGATTCACCGATTTGCATAGTGGCCTCGGAGGAGCGCGCTCACTCAGTTCTCAATGCTTCAATAGGATTCAAACGACTCGCGCGGATCGCCGGATACATCCCGAAAATCAATCCCGTGCCGGCCGCGAAGATCAGCGCGGTCATCGCCGTGCTGGGCGTGATCGCGGCAGGGTTGCGGGTGAGCAGCGCGATGCCCTGGGTGAAGAACTTGCCGGCGACGATGCCCAGCAAGCCGCCGAAGACCGAGACGATCACGGACTCCGTCAGCATCTGAAAGAAGATCTGCATCGGCGTCGCGCCGACGGCCTTGCGCGTGCCGATCTCGCGGACGCGTTCATTGAACGACGCCAGCTGGATATTCATGATCACGATGCCGCCCACGAGCAGCGAGATGATTCCGCAGATCATGAACGTGACGTCGTACATCTTGTTCTCGCTCTCGTTGCGGGCCAGGTTGGCCACGCGCGAGAAGACCTGGTAATCCTTCGTGCCGTGCTGGCGGAAGAGGATGCGCTCGATCTCCGCGACCGCTTCCTTGTGCCGCTTCACATCTTTCATGCGCGCGTGCATGAAGGAGATCTTCCCCTGCTGCAGCGGCTGCCCCTTGCGGGTCATCATGGTGGTGATGGGGATGTAGATGAAGCGGTTCATCCACCGCAGAGCGTTGCGCTTCTGATCGAAGCTGAAGTACTTCTCTTCCATGACCCCGACGACGAGATATCCCGAGCCGTCGATGGTCATGGTCTTGCCGATCGGGTTCTCGCTGCCGAAGAATTCCTGGGCGCGAGTGGTACCGAGAACCACGACACGCGCGGCGCCAGTGAGATCGCTGTCGGTGATGAATCGTCCGTGCTCGACGTGGAAGAAGCTGATCGGCGAGTACGCGGGCGTGACGCCCATGACGTTGCGGCTCTTCTCGACGTTGCCGTAGCGCACGAGCATGTTGCTCTCGGACACGGGGGAGACGAGGTCGATCTCCTTCCCCTCTTTGCGCAGCGCGACGGCGTCGGAGTACGTGAGTCCCTTGCTCGCCAGCGCCTTCGCGTCGAGGGTGATCTTGCCGGTCTCCTTGTCGCTGATCCAGATGCGCTCGATGCCGCCGGTCATGCGGTAGAACTTCATCGACGCTTCCTTGCCGGCGACGCTCAGCGAGAAGGTCGCGACGATGGAGCCCGCGCCAAGGATGATGCCGAGGAGCTGGAGCAGCGTCCGGCCGAAGTGGTCCTTGATGTCGCGGACGCCGTCGATGATGGCTTCGAGGATCAACATGGGTTCGTGCCTCTACTCCATCTCTTCCCCGTCGACGATCAATCCGTCGACGATCTGGATTCTGCGGTGGGTCCTCTGCGCGATGCCCGGGTCGTGCGTCACGAGGATGATGGTCTGGTTGTTGGCCGCGAGCTCTTCGAAGAGCCTGATGATGTCGCCGCCGGTTTTCTGATCGAGGTTGCCGGTCGGCTCGTCCGCGAGGAGGAGCGACGGCGTGTTGACGAGTGCGCGGGCGATGGCAACGCGCTGGCGCTGGCCGCCGGAGAGCTGGTTCGGGCGATGCTTCGCGCGATCCTTCAATCCGACGCGGTCGAGCGCCTCGAGCGCGCGTGCCTTGCGCTCGTCGCCGTCGATGCCGGCGTAGAGCAGCGGGAGCTCGACGTTCTTCCAGATCGTCGCGCGCGGAAGAAGATTGAACGTCTGAAAGACGAAGCCGAGCTTCTGGTTGCGGATGCGCGCCAGCGCTTTTCCGGACATCGCCGCGACGTCTTCACCGTCGAGCCAGTAGCGGCCTTCGGTCGGCGAGTCGAGACATCCGAGGATGTGCATGAGCGTCGACTTGCCGGAGCCGGAGGGACCGATGATCGAGCAGAACTCGCCACGATCGATCTTCAGATCGACGCCGCGCAACGCCTGGACCGCGTTCTCTCCGGAGTCGTAGGTCTTGCTGATCCGCTCGAGCTGGATGAGGGCCTTGTGGACCGTCTCCGCTGAAGGCGGCGCGGGCTCCGTTGCCCGCCAGTTCTCGAATTTGAATACGGCGCTCATTGATTGACCTCAGCTCTTAGCTCTTAGCTGTTAGCTCTTAGCAGTGGCCGTCGCTCCTAAGAGCTAAGAGCCAACAGCTAAGAGCCGCCGTTCGCTAGTCGTCGTCCTCTTCCTGGTCCTTCTTCGAGAGCGTCGGATCTTCCAGCGCCACTTCCTCGCCGACCTTGATGCCGGTGAGGATCTGCACCTTGCCGTTGTCGGCCAGGCCCGTGGTCACCACGCGCTTGTCGAAGAACTGCTTCCAGGCGTCCTTGTCTTCTTTCTTCGGGTCATCGCCGCTCTTCTCTTTCTTCTTTGCGGCTTCGGCGAACGCCTTCGGGTCGATGGCCTTCTTCACGTACACGATCTCCTGATCGTCGCGCTTGAAGACCGCTTCCACCGGGACGGTCAGGACCTTGTTGATCCGCTCGCCGATGACTTCGATGTTCGCGGTCATGCCCGAGCGGAGCTCGCGGCCCTGCGCGTCGAGACGGATCTCGACGTCGAACACGCGCACCTTGTCGTCGAGGCGGACGGCCGGCGCGATGCGGTCGATCTTGCCGTTGAACAGAACCTTCGGATACGCGTCGAGCGTGACCTTCACCGGCATGGCCACGTGGATCTTGCCGATGTCGACTTCGTTCACGCCGGCTTTGACGATCATGCGTGAGACGTCGGCAACCGTGAAGAGCACGGTTCCCGCGTTGAACGACGAGACGCCGGAGGTGATCGACTCACCGATCTCGACGTTCTTCGTCAGCACGACGCCGTCCATCGGGGCGACGACGTTCGAGCCGCGGAAGTCGGCGGCGGACTGTCCGATGGGGATGCCGCTCTTCTCGACGAGCACGTACTTCTCGCGGGTCTTGTCGAGCTCCTGGCGCGCCTCGAGGTATTCGGTCTCGACGTCGCGATGCTGCGACGACGCGAGCAGGCCCTCGGAGAACAGCTTGTTGTTCTCGTCGAACTTCTTCTTCGCGTCCTGGAAGCGGATCGAAGCCGAGGCGACGGAGTTCTTGGTGTCGGCGAGGGACTGGGCCTGGTTGAGGTCGGGCTCGACCCGCGCCAGCACGGTGCCGCGCTTCACGACGTCGCCGTCGCGATGCACGATCTCGATGACCTTGCCGGAGATCGCGGACTTGACCTCGACCTTGACCTCGGGCTCGACCGTGCCGACCTCGGTGACCTTCACCTGGACGTCGGCGATCTCGGCCTTGCCGGTCTTCACCGGCGACTCGGGCGGTTTCTTGTCTTTGCCGTTCGCTCGGATCGCCACCGTGCCGCCGATGGCGAGCACCAGAGCAATGACCGTGAGTATGGTGATTCTGCGTTTCCGCTTCGCGCTCATATGAAACTCCTCCAGAGCTGGTCTGGAGCGGTATAACGATGCGCAGCGGAAATGGTTGCAGTTTGGTTGTTACAAGTTCCTCAGTTGCTGGGCGGGATAGCTCGCGGCGTCCACCTTGGCGTGGGCCTGGGCGATCTTCCCTTCCTCGTCGATGACGTACGCGATGCGGCGCGCGTATTCGTCTTTCGGTGAGTCGGCGGCGCCGTACGCGATGCCGATCTTGTGGTCGGTGTCGCAGAGCAGTGGGAAGGGGAAGTTGAACTTCTCGGCGAAACGGCGGTTCTCTTCGACGCTGTCGAAGCTGACGCCGATGACCTGCGCGTTCTTGGCCTTGTACTCGATGTCGAGGTCCCGGAACCCGGAACCCTCACGCGTTCAACCAGGGGTGTCGGCCTTCGGATAGAACCAGAGGACGAC
>Ga0075421_100000892_pt1 | contig 33328 bp, 28 predicted proteins | sample SoiMetdeltSBSDD5_FD_75292 | JGI IMG/M metagenome (GOLD analysis project Ga0075421, IMG submission 75292) | Bulk soil microbial communities from a Populus tree surrounding site in Tennessee, USA - Soil MetaG P. deltoides SBSDD5 | ecosystem: Environmental > Terrestrial > Soil > Tree plantation... | reverse complement strand
CGAGCGCCTGATTGGCTTTCCGGTTCTCCGGATCGAAGCGCGGAACGGTGTTGCGGAAGTCGGACTTGTCGAACGTCGTCGTCTCGTCGATCTTCCCCGTGAGGAAGCCTCTGCCCAATGGGCTGAAGGGAACGAAGCCGATGCCGAGCTCCTCGAGCGCAGGCAGGATCGCTTCTTCAGGCTCTCGCCAGAACAACGAGTATTCGCTCTGCAGTGCCGTGACCGGCTGAACCGCATGCGCACGCCGAATCGTCCGTACGCCCGCCTCGGAGAGCCCGAAGTGCTTCACCTTGCCTTCCGCGATCAGCTCTTTGATCGTGCCCGCGACGTCCTCGATCGGCACGATGGGATCGACGCGGTGCTGGTAGTAGAGGTCGATCGCCTCGACCCGCAGCCGCTTCAGCGATCCCTCGGTCATCTCGCGGATGTACTCGGGCCGGCTGCTGAGTCCACGCGACTTCCCGTCAGGACCGTAGTCGAAGCCGAACTTCGTCGCAATCACGACCTGCTCGCGAAATGGCTCGAGCGCTTCACCAACGACCTCCTCGTTCGTGAACGGGCCATAGACCTGGGCGGTATCGAAGAAGGTCACGCCGCGCTCGACCGCCGCGCGGATGAGCGAGATCGCCTGCTGTTTATCCACCGCCGGGCCGAGACCGAAGCTCAAGCCCATGCAGCCGAGGCCAAGGGCGGAGACTTCGAGGTTGCCGTTTCCCAACTTGCGATGCTGCATTGGTTCTCTTCCTGATCCATTACTCGCGTTGAATGAGACCTTCGAGATCTCGCGCTACGTGAACAAACGCTACGATGGTCACGCTTGAGTCGAGCACTTTGTAGATCAAGCGGAACGACCGACCGACGATCAACTCACGGACGTTGGGGTCTCGGTATTCGCGAACTCGATGACCGCGATGCGCCAAGGCCATCAACGAATCTGCCGCTGCGACCGCGCGCGCCGCAAGAGTCGCGGCGTAACTCGGCGAATCCCTGGCGATGAACTCCACGGCCTCGATCAAGTCGCCGGTCGCCGACTCAGCCCCAGATTACTTCGTAAGCCACTTCGCCAATCGTCGTTCCACTTCGGCCTGGTCGAGCACCCTTCCCGCATCCGCGTCGGCCAGGCCTTGCTCGATTTTCTGGCGCACGTAGATGTGGTACTGAATGTCCTCGAGAGAAGCGTCCTCCGGCAGAGTCGCCAGAATCTCCTCGACCTGCTGCTTCGCGGTTTCCATGACGAGATTTTACTCCTCCGATCTCACCACTCCCCGTTTGGTCCAACGCCTCTAGAAACGCGAGCGATCCGCTCTCCTGTCCACTGCCAACTGCAAACGGTAAACTGCGATGCGATGTCCGTTCCTCTCACGCACGTCTACCGCGGCACTCACCTCGAGTCCGTGCATCGTGGATCGATCGCCGTCGTCGACTCACGCGGGAAGCTGCTGGCGTTCCTCGGAGATCCGGCGACACGCACGTGCCTGCGCAGCGCGGCCAAGCCGTTTCAGGGCATCCCGCTGCTCGAGTACGGCGGGATCGAGGAGTACGAGCTCACGCAGGAAGAGATCGCGCTCACTTGCGCGTCGCACGGCGGCGAGCCGGTGCACGTCGCGACGGCCGCGGCGTTGCTGCGTAAGGGCGAGTTTGACGAAGACGACCTCCTCTGCGGCGCGCACTTTCCGTACGACGAAAAATCCGCGGCCGACCTGCGCGCGTCCGGCGAAGCGCCTTCGCCGCTGCACAACAACTGCAGCGGCAAGCACGCGGGGATGCTTCTCGCGACGCGGGTGATGGACGTTCCGAGCTCGCGGTACATCGATGCCGATCATCCCGTCCAGGTGCTGATGCGCTCGACGCTCGCGGACTTCGCCGACGTCGAGTCCGACGAGATCGAGATGGCCATCGACGGCTGCGGCGTTCCCGCGTTTTTTCTGAGCCTCCATCGCGCCGCGCTCGCTTACGCGCGCCTGATGGCCGGCGCGATCGAGCGTTACGCGGAGAGCGGCACGGCCGTCATAGATGCGATGACCACGTTCCCTCACTACGTCGCGGGCAACTGGAGCATGACCACGCCGCTCATGGCCGCGTTCGGCGGCGAGCTGCTGGCGAAGGAAGGGGCGGAAGGCTTTTACGCGATGGCGCTCGCTCCTTCGCTCTGCGGAGAATTGACCGACAGGCTTAGCCTCGCGGATGATGTCGCGGTCGGGATCGCGCTGAAGATCGACGACGGCTCGATGGAACGCGGACGCAACCCGGTGATCCTCCGCCTCCTCGAGACCCTCGGCCTCGACCTCGACGCGCGTCCCGAATTGCAGCCGTTTCGTCACTGGCCGCTCCGCAACCACGCCGGCACGCTCGTCGGCGAAGTGCGGGCGGAATTCGAGCTGGAAGTCTTATGAAAAAGACACTGATTGTTCTGTGCCTCCTGATTTCCGCGTGCAAGACCGTCGGCGTGTCGATGACCCGCGGTGGCTACGCCGAGGTTTCGCCGCAGGTTGCCAACGAGATGATTCTCGACTCGCGGCAGGTCGTGCTGCTCGACATCCGCGGTGAAGAGACGTTCCGCGGTCCCGACGGGTACATCGCCGGCGCGCTGAGCGTCCCCTTCGCGACCATCGAGCAGCAGTTGCCCGAGCTCCTGCCGTACCAGAACCAGACCGTGCTCGTGTACGGCGAGGGCGACGCCGATGGCGCCGTCGCGGCCCGCCTGCTGACCGTCGCCGGCTTCCGAAACGTCGTCCACATCTCCGGCGGGCTCAGGGGATGGATTGAACGCGGCTATCGCACGGTTAACGCGCAGTGATGAAACGCGTCCTCCTCGCCATCGCGCTCCTAGCCAGCTCTGTCGCCCAGGCCCAGAGCCTCGATCCGTACGCCAACCTCAAGGCCTACGCCGCGAAGGTTCTCCCCCGTTGTCCCGGCTCGTCGCTCTCGATCGAACCGGTGACTGCCCAAGGCCCGGCGAACTTCAAATCGTACGTCGTGACGATGACCAGCACGGACCAGTCCTGCGGGTCGCGGAAGTACCTGCTCCATTCGCCGAAGTCGCAGCAGGTGCTGGTCGGCGCGGTGATCCCGTTGCCGAATGACAAGCGCACCACCGCGGAGCGGGTTTCCGAGGAAGCGACGCGTCTTCTCGGCAAGCCGGTGACCGCGACCATCGCGCCGTTTCCGCTCGGCGACGGCATCAAGGGCGTGGCCATCAGCCGGATGACTCCGTACGGCGCGTTCGCGTACAACGGCTTCGTCGACGCCGGCGAGCAGTTCCTCATCGTCGGCTTCCGCGGATCGATGAACTCCGATCCCGCGAAGACGCTCCGCGAAACCCTCGGCGCGACGAACGCCGCGCGCCGCGGCAACGCCGGATCGAAGGTGGAGATCCTCGAGATCTCCGACTTCCAGTGCCCGACCTGCGCCCGCGCGCACGAGAAGATCGAGCCGTTCATTCAGCAGAATCTCTCGAAGATGAACTACGTCCGCATCGATCTCCCGCTCTTCGAGCATCACGAGTGGGCGCTTCCCGCGGCGATGGGCGCGCGTGCGCTGCAGAAGGTCGCGCCGGCGAAGTACTGGTCGTACGTCGACTACGTGTTCAAGAACCAGGAAGCGATCGGCAAGCGCAAGATCGACGACGTGGTCAAGGAGTGGATGGAAGACAACGACGTCGACTGGACGGCGGTGTCGAAGATCTACAACTCCAAGAGCGAGCGCCAGGCGCTGCTCGATCACGTCAGCCGCGCGTTCGCCGTCGGCGTCGCCGCGACTCCGACGTTCGTGGTGAACGGACAGATCATGGGCTTCGGTCCCGACGGCACTTTCACGATCAACGCGATCAAGAGCGCCGTGGGAGTAACGAACGCGCCCGCGAAGAAGCCGGCGAAGTGATTTGGAGTGCGGAGGCAACGCCTCCGCTTTTCTATTCACGCGAATTCGAAAGCGGCGGCGTTGCCGCCGCACTCCAAACTAGAACCCGAAGCTCACTTTCGCCGCGTAGCTCCGCTCCTCCCCCTGCGTCGCCTCGACGACGATCTTCGGGAGCAGGAGCGACAGCTTCACGCCGACCGTGAAGCGGTGCGAGTCCGCTTCATCCGTCAGCACGATCGTGTCGCTGATCCTTCCCTCGGCATCGCTGCGCGTGCGTCCGGCCGCGACGTACGGCGTCACGGGGCCGAATCCTTTCGACAGGAACACCTCCACGCCGTACGTGTTGAGATCGAATTCGTCGACGCCCTGCAGCGTCGCGTATGACCCTCGCAGCGCCAGCGTCGGCTTCACGATGCCTCCGTCGATGATCGGCACGTCGAGCGACGCGCCCCAGACCGCGATGTCGCTGTCCGGAATCTTCGAATACATCGCCGACAGCGTTGCGACCGACAGTCCCTTCGTCACGATCACTCGCGGCACCACGACGTGATCGCTGATCGTGAAATCGTCCGAGACCGCGTTCTGCCAGTACGTCGAATTCGTGTCGACCGGGATGGCCGTCGCGCCGACGCCGATGTCGAAGCCCAGCAGGCCTCGCGCGCGCGCCGCGTCGACCGGCGTCGCATAGATTCCCTGCGCGACGAGACGCGAGAACTGTTCGAACTCCTGTTGCGTGATCGCGGGGTCGAAGTCGATGTCGCTCTGCGCCGAAAGCGGCAGCGCGAGCGCCATCAGAACAATTGCGAGATGAAGTCGTTGCTTTGCAAAAAACCGGAAGGGGTGAACGCCACGCGTCCCTCCATGCTCCGCAGCCATCCGCCCTGAAGTCCGCGCTCGATCCATTCGATGCCCTCCTTGCCGCGCAATGCGACGAGGTCTTCATAGCACATGCCGGAGGTCTGGCGCAGTTGGAGGAAGATCGTCTCGCGGCTCACTTCGCCCGGACCGAGGTCCTCGGCGAAGTCGCGCGCGTTCGGCGAGAGCTCGATGTAACGGCGAATGTCCCGCGTATTTGCGAAGCGCTCGCTGCCGAGGAACGAATGCGCGGCGAGGCCGAAGCCGAGGTACTCGGAGCGCGTCCAGTAGCGGAGGTTGTGGCGACACTCCTCGCCCGTGCGCGCGAAGTTGCTGATCTCGTACTGATGCAGCCCCGCCGCTCCGAGACGCTCGATCGCCTCGATGTACAACTCCGCGACGAGATCGTCCTCGGGCAACGTCACGCGTCCGCGCGCGGCCTGCACCTGCAGCGGCGTTTTCTCCTCGAGATCGAGCATGTACAGCGAGAGATGGCTCGCGCCGAGTGCGACCGCGGTGTCGAGCGTTTCGCGGAACGACTCCGCAGTCTGTTGCGGGAGTCCGAGGATCAGATCGAGGTTTGCGCGTGCACCACTGGCGACGACAGTACGCACGGCGTCGATCGCCTGCGCGCGGTCGTGAATGCGTCCGATCACTCTCAGCTCGTCGTCGTGGAACGACTGCACGCCGATGGAGATGCGGTTCACGCCGAGGGCGCGCCACGCGGCGACCGAGTCGGCGTTCACGTCCTCGGGGTTCGCCTCCATCGAGATCTCGGCATCGGGCGCGAGGTCGAAGCGCGCGCGGACTGCGGCGAAGAGGCGGGTCAGATTCTCGAGGCTCGTGCGCGAGGGCGTGCCGCCGCCGAGGTAGATGGTGTCAACGAACGTAGGGCGTGGCTTCAGCCCGCCCTCCTCGGGTGCACGCGCCACCCCGAGGGGCGGGCTGAAGCCGCGCCCTACGTTTTCCACCTCGCGGATCAGCGCGTCCGTGTACGCGTTTTGAAGCCCAACATCCGTCGAAATCGCGAACGGGCAGTACGTGCAGTGCACCGCGCAGAAGGGCAGATGGAAATAGAGGCCTAGCGACACGTTCTTTATAATCGCGTCACATGTCCGAATCAGTCCCGCCTCCGGGCGAAAAGCCGTCACGTCGTCCGCGTCTTCTCTGGACGCTGTTGGGCGCGATGGCGCTGGTGGGTCTCGTCCCGCTCGTCGTTTCGCACTATTTCCTCATCGGCATCAACCGCGACTCGCTCGAGACGCTGGAAAAGAAGTATCTCACCCGCTCCGCCGTCAGCATCTCCGCCGACCTGCAGAACCTCCTGACGAACAGCCGCCAGCAGCTCGGCAGCGTCGGCGGGAGCCTGGTGGCGATGAAGAAGGCGCTGCCTGCGGGAGCGGATCCGTTCGCGTACGCGGCGCAGACGCAAGCCATCGCGGACTATCTCTCCCCCGAAGGTGACCTGATCGCCCTTCGCGCTTTGAATGCCGAGGCGCGCGGTGCCGAGGCCGTGCCGGCGCAGCTCGATGAGCCGGTGCTCCGCGAAATGTCCCTCGCACGCGACGTCGCCATCAAAGGCACCGACTACACCGGACACATTCAGCAAGTGACCGTGCTCAATCTCCCGGCGATCGTTATGGCCGTGCCTGTGCGCGACGGACAGCAAGTCATCGGGACCGTGGTCGGACTCGTGAGCCTGCGGCGCATCGTCGAGCGGATCCGCGAAGAAGGCAAAGGCGACGTGACCGCCTTCATCGTCGACCGCGACGGCCGCGTGCTCGTGCACAGCGAGCCCGCAGTCGAGGTGCAGCATCCCGATTTCTCCGGCCTCCAGATCGTGAAGGACTTCGCGCGCGCGCCGCAGCGCCTCACTGTCTCGTATGAGGACAAAGGCGTGAAACTCCTCGGCACCGTCGCGCCCGCACCGCCGAACCTCGGCGTGATCGTGCAGAAGCCGGAAGCACGAGCGTTCGCCTCGGTCGATCAGATGATCCGCGCGACGCTGCAGTGGGTTGCGATCGCGCTGGCGTTCGCGATCATCGCCGCGGTCGTCTTCGCGTCCGGCATCGCCCGACCGATCCGCGTGCTCGCGGAGCGCACGCATGAGATCGCGCAAGGCAACTATCAGCAGCGCGTGGAGCTGAAGACGCACAACGAGATCGGCGAGCTCGCGGCGAACTTCAACGCGATGTCGTCGTCGATCGAGAAGGCTGTGGAGCAGCTCAAGAAGGCCGCGCACGAGAATCACCTTCTCTTTCTGAATTCCGTGCGCATGCTCGCCGCGGCCATCGACGCGAAGGATCCGTACACGCGCGGCCACTCGGAACGCGTGGCCCGTTACTCGATCGGCATCGGCAAGCACCTCGGACTGCCGGAAAAGGAAATGCGCGACCTGCGCATCAGCGCGCTCCTCCACGACGTCGGCAAGATCGGCATCGACGACCGCATCCTCCGCAAGCCGGGCGCGCTCAGCGAGGACGAGTTCGAGGTGATGAAGCAGCATCCCGCAAAAGGCGCCGCGATCATGAGCGGTGTGGCGCAGCTCATCGACATCATCCCCGGGATGAAGTATCACCATGAGAAATGGAGCGGCGGCGGCTATCCCGACGGCCTGGAAGGCGAGCAGATCCCGGTGCAGGCGCGCATCGTGGCGATCGCGGACACGTTCGACGCCATGACCACCAACCGTCCGTACCAGAAGGCGATGGAGATCGGGTACGTGGTGGAGAAGATCAAGAGCTTCGCCGGCACACGCTTCGACCCGCGCGTGGTGGACGCGTTCGTGAACGCGGTGAAGCGCGGCGACGTCCAGATCGAAGAGCAAGTGCGAGGCGCCGCCTGAGCGGCACGATCCTCTTCCTCCTCTTCGCTGCAACCGCGTCCTCATCCTCCGTCTGCGATCGGCCGCCCGCCGCGGTCGCGAATGAGCATGGCCTCACGCAGATGATGGCGGGAGACCTGACGAAAGCGCTGGCGTCGTTCAATGAAGCGCTCAAGCTCGACGCGACGCTCGAACAGGCGCGTCTGAATCGCGGCGTCGCACTGCTGCGCGCCGGCCAAACGACGAAAGCGATCGCCGATCTGGAGCCGCTCGCGAATGACGAGCATTCGCTCGTGCGCGCGGATGCCGCGTATCACCTCGCGATCGCGCTCGATCGCCTCGGACGCCCCTCGGACGCAGAGACGTGGCTCGACCGCGCGATCAAGCTGGACAACAAACTCGACGCGGCGGTGTTGTACGCGGGGATTCTGCGCGAGCGGCGCGGCGATCTGCAGGGCGCGGGGCGCGCGTACCTCGACTATCTGAAAGCGCATCCCGATTCGACCGTGGCGTTGCTGCGCTTCGGACTCTCGGCGCAGAAGGCCGGGCGCATCGACACCGCGAAGTCGTATCTGCAGCGCGTGATCGCGCTCGCGCCGCAGTCGGCCGAGGCGATCGAGGCGCGGAAGTTTCTGGTGATGTGGGAGTGATGCCGTGTTTCGAATGATTCTCGACGAGCTCCTGGTCACGACGCACGGCGCACTCGCCGCGCTATTTCTCGACTTCGAAGGCGAGACCGTGGAGCTCGTGTGCGACCGCGATCTCAGCGATCACAATCTCCGCATCCTCGGCGCGTATCAGGGCATCTTCCTCATGCAGTTGCGCACCCTCTGCGCGAACGCCGACGCCGGTGAGCCGCAGCGCTTCAAGCTGCAGTTCGCCGAGATGGCCGTGCTCAGCTACGACGTGAAGGACGGCTATTACGTGGTCCTGCTCGTCGACAGCTCGTTCAATGAGGGGATGGCGTGGCGGCGACTGGAAAGGTGCCGGGACAAGTTGCTCGCGGAGATGTAGGGCGCGGCTTCAGCCCGCCCGCCCTCGGACGGGCTGAAGCCCGTCCTACGTTTCCAGCGCCTCGAGACTCGAAAGAATGTTCTCGATCCGATCGCGGATCTCTCCCCGCTCGCGTTTGAGCCGATCGTGTTCTTCTTCGAGCGTGTCGAGGCGCGTCGTCGCCTCGTCCTGATCGGTCATGCGCGCTTCGAGCTCCTGCACGCGCGCGCGGAGCTGGTCGCGTTCGCGGCGCAGCTCCTGGATCGTGCCGACGGCTTTCTCCACGCGCTCGCTGAGACGGGCCAGGATCTCCGCCTCTTCCGTCCCCGCGAGCGCCATCTGATCGTTGTCTTTGGTCTTTTTCATGCGGCGCGGATTCTAACGACTTTCACTCCGCGTAATACGGCCGTTTGTACTTCGCGTAGAGATCCTCGACGCGCTTCATCCAGAAGCCGCCGAACGGCGATGGCGCGACCGTGTAGCCCGGCGCCGGATACGGCACGCACGCGCCGCCGTCGCCCCACTGTGCGAGGAACACGGTCGCACCCGAACTCACGCGCACGGGCAGCGGGTCGGTCACCCACAACCACGCCTGCGTCGCCGCGTAACCGACTGCACCGGGACTCGGCGCGACCGGCAACACCATCGCATAGCGCTTCATGAGCGGCGGCCAGCCGAGCTGCACGAACATCGAGTTGCCGCTGCAATCGGCGGTCGTGAAGAGAGCCATGCTTCCGCCCGGCGTTTGCAAACCGGCAATCGACTCCGGCGCGACGAGCAACGCGACGTCGCCGCCGCCTTTGATCGGATAGCGCACGATCGCCTGCAGAGGAATGCTCGCGAAGCGATCGTCCCAGCGAATGAGATCTCCGATCACTTTGCCCGTGGCGTCGTACGCCTTCACCGTGCAGCAACGCTGCAGGCCGGGCGGTGTCGTAGGACGTCTATCCGGTTGTTGAGCTGATATGGAAACGGCGAAGAACGATAGGATCACCAGAGCGGAAACCCTGCGCATGTGCAACTCCTCCTGTCGAGAATCGCGGATGCGCAAGTGTACGCCCGTCGTGTTGCTCACTCCTTCCGTTCGATGTACTTGTTCGCTTCGTCGATGAGCGCGCAGACCGTGTCGAGCTTCGTCTGCCCGTTCGCTGCTTCGCCGGCGGCGAAGTAGCCGAGCTGGCGGTAGCTCTCGAACTGCGATTCGCTGAACCACTGGTCGCCGGTCGACTGGTGCGGGAACGTCGGGTAAGTCGTGGCGTAGTTGTACACGTCCTTCGGCTCCGTCTTTCCGTAGAACGCCGGCTTGAGGTAGAGGAACTTGCCGTCCGGCGCGCCCGGATCGACGCCGCTGTACCGGATGATGCCCGTCGCACAGTACTTCGGCGACGACGGGTCTTTCGATGAGCGGGGAAAGAGCTGCATGTGCGTGACGACGATCTCGATGCCGAGATCGATGCGGATCTTACGGATCACATTTCCGAGGTCGCCAAAGCCGAAGCTGGGATCGGCGCCGGCGTCGCTCACGACGATGCAGCCGCAGCGGCGCAGGACCATCTCGTAAAGGCCGAGGTTTTCGAAGTGCGCGCCGTCGGAGAGATAGATGTAGTCGTTCCGGTCGTTCGTGTGCCCGAACGCCTCGTCGAGGACGGTCCGCAGCGTGTTCGACGGATTGCGGTCGCCGTACCTGTCCTTCTTCGGATTGCCGTACCACCAGCCGAGGCGGACGTTGAAGAGCGTGAGCAGGAACGACAGTGCCGGCGACGAGTTGTAGCCCATGTTCGGACTCGCCGCTGCGCCGGAGATCGCCACCGCCGTGCCGAGGGAGACGCCCGCCGGTCCGCCGTACGTGGATGTCGGCCGGTACGACTCGAGGTGAACCGAGCCGGCGTGAAGAGGAGACACCGTGAACGACTCCGCTTTCCGCTCCTGCCAAGCGAGTTGATCGCCCGCCACGAGGTTGAGGGTCATGTTGATGACGTGCATCGGACGCTCGTGAGCGGACATCGGGTGAACCGCGCCGGCATATTTCGTCTCGAGGAACATCCGGTTCGCGACGGACTGCGGCCGCTTGCCCGCGGCCGCGAGCACGAGCGTGGCGATCGCACGATTCAGATCGGCCGCAAGAAGTTCGCGGGCCTGCGACAGCCTTCGGGGATCGGTCGGATTCGCCTTCGCATCCGCGATCGCGTCTCGCGTCCGGTCCTCAATCGTGGTGAGCGTCGTGTCGGCGGCGATCTTCGGTCCGTCCTTCACGACGTCGACGATCGTCGAAGGCCAGAACGTCTCCGGGCGCAGCCGGTCCATGCCGAAGTTGTCGGTCGGGTCGAAACCGCTGAACTCGTTTGGCTCGCGGTCCGTGCGCGAGGCGCCGAGGTAGGCGCGAATGAGCCGGTTTCGATAGAGGCTGTGCAGCGAGAACTGGTTCGCGCCGATGAAGAAGGAGACGAGCCACGCGAACAGCATCACTCCGAGAACGAGAATCAATCCCTCCGGGACCGACGTCGTGTCGACCGTCCAGAGATGCTCGATCGCGGCGATGCGTGCTTTGTCGGCGGCGGCGTAACGGGAAGTGGCGAAGTTGCGAATGCGGCCGTTGGTCAGATCGACCCGCTCGCGGATCTCGTACGTGCCGGCCGCGCGCAAAGCGAGATCGCGTGGTTCGATGTACGGCGCACACCTCGATTCAGTCGAACCCGGCGCGCAGGGAGGACGGATCGCGAACACGATGCGCGAGGTGCACAACGAGATCAGTGCCAGGATCGCGATCGCAAACAACGGTCCGGCCATCCCGAGCACCAGGTTCGAGACCGTCTCGCTCTTGCTGCTCTTCTCGTTCTTCTCCCCCGCAGTCGCCGGACTCGAGCCGCTTTTTCCGAGCAGGATGGCGACCAGTCCCGTCCCGCCGCCAACCGCGGCGAAGAGCTTCGGCGCGAAGTAGATCGCCACCGGTCCGTAGAGCGTGACCGCGGCGAAGACGATCCAAAGCAGGCCCGCGAGCAGGACCCATCCTGCCGCGCGGCCCCACCATTCGCGGTCGTACTCCTCGTTGAACCAGCTCGTGATGCCTACGAAGATCGTCGCCTGCAGGAAGAGGATCCCGAGGACGAGTGGTACGGCCAGGCAAAGGTACAGCTCACTCGGCGCACTGCTGAGCGTTGCGGGGAGCACTTCCCAGTCGGTGAGCTTCGCCAGCGTCACCTGCTTGAGCGGGTCTTTGAAGAGCTTGGCCGTCGCGAACAGCAGCCCCGCGCCGGCGAGGCCAGCGATGATGCCGCCGAGGATCTCGAGCAGGAACTTCTTGAACGCGTACGCGTGCTCGCTCGAGCTATGCCGCACATTGCTCGCCCGCTGGCGCCGGAGCTCCCGGAAGTAACGCAGCATGTACCAGAGCGACGGAAGCGCGTTGATGACGAAAAACACGATGAAGGCGTGGTGCCACCGCAAGGAGGTTTTCCCGCCGTTGTGGATCACCGCCCAGTACACGACCAGCAGCATCGCCGCGACCATGTACGGCAGCACGACCAGGCGTTGGAAGCGTCCGTTAGTCAGCCATCCCCGGTCTCTGTAGGACACGGGACGCGTCTGCGCCACGACCCCAGTGCCGACCAGGATCAAGAATCCCGCGATGATCGCGGCGATGTCCGGCATCCGCAGCAGCGTCGGAGAGCGCAGCAGCGCGATAGCCAACCTCGGCAGCGCTAGCAATGCGGCCAGGAACGGCACGAACATCAGCCACATCAGCAGCAAATTGCGCACGTAGGACCCCGAGAATGCCCACGTGTCGCCGGACAGCAGGCCGAGCTTCGGCGTCAGATAGTTGCTGAAGCTCCGCAACCATCGCAGCGGCTCGATCTCCGGCACGCGCGGGTCGCGCTCGCTCGCGGGCACACCCTGGAGTCCGCGCTGGACGTCGCCCATCCCGCCGGGACTGCGACGCGCGAACGACGACAGCCAACTCCCGATGTATCCGCCGCCGGAGACGGTCGAGAGGAAGTGGAACGTCGCCAGCAACCCGAGGCTCGCCAGCCGCTGCATCACTCCCAGCGCGAACGTCGCGCTGCGGATGCCGCCGCCGGAAATGCAGAGCGCCGTGCGGGCCGTGCGCGGATCGGCGTTCAGCACGTGAATGGCCGAGTAGATCGCCTTCAGGCGCGCTTTCTCGTCCTTCGCGCCGGCGAGCTCCGCGGCCGCTTCGGCCGGTAGCTCTCCATGAAGCCGGACGTACTCCTCACGCAAGACCTCGGACAAAGGCAACGGCGCGTCGGGCATGGCGCTCCTCCGGATTCTGTCCTGATGGACCTATGGAGGAGGGACGCGGGAGCGGACTTTCCCTACCCCGGCGCGAAGAACACGGCTCAGAACCGCACGCGGCCGAGGATTTCTTCGGCGGCGTCGTGCGGATTGTTCCGCTTGCGCAGCACGTCTTCGAGGATGTCTTCGTATTCCTCGCGCGGAACAGTTCCGCCGATGAGGCGATCCATGAAACGCTCCTTGAGCTGCGTCTCGACGCGGATGCGCACGCGGTCGCGGTTGCGGCGATCGAGCTCACCCGACGCGGCGAGGTAGTCGTAATGCTTCACGACCGCTTCGTCGAGCTCCGCGATCCCCTGCGACTTCGATGCGACGGTCTTGATGATCGGCGGCACCCAGTCGCCATGCTCTTCGACGAGCGACATCATCATCGTCACTTCGGTCACGGTCTTGTCCGCGCCTGGGCGATCGGCCTTGTTCACGACGAAGACGTCGCCGATCTCCATGATCCCCGCTTTGATGGCCTGGATGTCGTCACCCATCCCCGGCACGAGCACGACGAGGTTCGTCTGTACCGTGCGCACGACTTCCACCTCGTCCTGCCCGACACCGACAGTCTCGACGAGGACGATGTCGAATCCCGCGGCGTCGAGAATGTCGACAGCGTCGTTCGTGGCCTTCGCCAATCCGCCGAGGAAGCCGCGCGTGGCCATCGAGCGGATGAAGACGCCGGGGTCAGTGTAGAGATCCGCCATCCGAATGCGATCGCCGAGAATCGCGCCGCCGGTAAAAGGAGAGGTTGGGTCGACTGCGATGATGCCGACACGCTTCTCGCGCGCGCGGTAATGCCGCGCCATCGCCGCGACGAGCGTCGACTTCCCCGAACCAGGCGAGCCGGTGATGCCGATGATCCGCGCGCGTCCGGTCTCTGGATAGAGCTCCGCGAGCAACACCGCCGCGCGCGGATCGTGCGACTCCACGAGCGTGATGGCCTGCGCGAGCGGACGCGACTTGCCGGCGAGGATGCCCTGGGTGATGGTGTGGAGGTTCACTTCTCGCTCAGCAAGTTGCGCGCGATCACCACGCGCTGGATCTCGCTCGTTCCTTCGCCGATCGTGCAGAGCTTGACGTCGCGGTAGTACTTCTCGGCCGGGAACTCCTTGATGAATCCGTAACCGCCGAAGATCTGCACGCCTTTCTCCGTCGCGCGCACCGCGACCTCGGACGCGAACAACTTCGCCATCGCGGAGAACTGCGTGACCTTCTCCCCCGCGTCCTTGACCGTTGCGGCGCGATGGCAGAGCAGACGCGCGGCCTCGATCTCCGTGGCCATGTCGGCGAGCATGAACTGAATCGCCTGGAAGTTCGAGATCGACTGTCCGAACGCCTGTCGTTGCTTCGAGTAATCTCGCGCTGCCTCGAACGCGCCGCGCGCGATGCCGACTGCGAGCGCACCGATGGAAATCCGTCCGCCGTCGAGGACCTTCATCGCGTCGATGAAGCCGTAGCCGATCTCGCCGAGGCGGTTTTCGTCGGGGACGCGGCAATCCTCGAGCACCAGCTCCGCGGTGTCCGACACACGCATCCCGAGCTTGTTCTCTTTCTTGCCGGGACGGATTCCGTTGCGATCCATCTCCACCGCAAACGCGGTGATGCCGCGCTTCTGATCGTTGCGATCGGTGACGGTGAGGACCACGCTGATGTCGGCGTAGGTCGCGTTGGTGATGAAGTTCTTCGTCCCGTTCAGCACCCACTCGTTGCCGTCTTTCACGGCCGTCGTGCGCATGCCGGAGGCGTCGCTCCCGGAGCCCGGCTCGGTGAGGCCCCACGCGGAGATCCATTCGCCCGTGGTGAGCTTCGGAAGCCACTTCTTCCGCTGCTCTTCATTTCCGGCGAGGTAGATGTGGCCGGAGCCGAGGGAGTTGTGCGCGGCGACGCTGAGCGCGAAGCCACTGTCGACGACACCGAGCTCCTCGATGACGTTCACGTAGTCGACGTACGACAGACCCGCGCCGCCGTACTCCTCGGGGATGGTCACGCCGAGCATGCCGAGCTCGCCGGCGCGCTTGAAAGTATCGACGGGAAAATGCTGCGCTTCGTCCCACTCCGCGAGGTGCGGCTTGATCTCGCTCTCCGCGAAATCACGCACCATCTGCGCGATCTGCAACTGCTCTTCCGATTGACGGAAATCCATTCGATGTCAGCTCCTGAAGGTTGGCTTTATAGCATGGCGAAAGACGTAGGGCGTGGCTTCAGCCCGCCCCTCCGTGCGCGCGTGCAACCGAGGGAGGCGGGCTAAAGCCACGCCCTACATTCGTGTTACGCTTCACCCGCCCAAAATCGCCCTCCAGGAGCCACCCGTGCGCCATCGTTTCGCTCTCCTCGCCGTCATCGGCATACTCGCAACCTCCGTCTTTGCGCTCGATCCGAAAGACGCCCGCGCCGAGTACGACCGCATGCAGAAGTGGCAGTTCTCGCGGGAGCTGGCGCTCACGGCTCCCGTGACCATCACCCGCGATACCGCAACGTGGACGCTCACCTCGGGAGCGTTCCGTCTGATGGAGCCGGCCGCGGACGGCACGGTCACTGGCGTCGTCTTCGAGGGACAGGGACAGTTCCGCATGACCATCCCCGATCGCTACGAAGTCGCGCAGCTGCGCCGCTTCACGAAGCGCGGCGATCTCGAGACCCTCGATCAGCCGTTCACGCAGCTCGTGATCCGCACCTCCGACGCTAGCGTCGCGAAGCTCTTCCCCGCCGAGGGCGCGTCGGCGTATGCGCCGTATCCGCCGGCGTCGAAACGCCACGAGGCGTGGCTCGTCGACCTCTTCGAAGACGTCGACGCGCGCGTCCTCGAGGCCCTGCTCAATCCCGGCGCGATGCAGTTCGTCGCGGACATGAAGAGCGCCGACTTCGACTGGCTGATCTACGACTACGACTCCGCCGCGGACGAGGAGATCAGCGTCGTCCACTCCGATTCGCGCGGCTCCGAGATGTGGTTGAGCCTCGATCGCCCCGAGGAACGGAGCAAGGATGGACGTCCCGCCGCTGGCACGCACCGCGCGTCGCTCGATCACATCGACGTCAAGGCCGACCTCACGAAGCTGGGACGGGATGTGGTCGGCGAGAACAAGCAGCGCACGATCAACGGCAAGTACGTCGTCGAGGGGACCTTCACCGGAATCGCCGACGCGACGTACGCACTCGCGCTGGCGCTCGCGCCGAGCGCGAAAGACGTGAAGGCATTTTCCGCGAGCGGCGCGCCGCTCGCGGTCTTCCGCGATCGCATCGGCAAACGCTCGAGCTACATCGACAACAAGTACTACGACGACGAGTTCCTGGTCGTCCTCGACGCGCCGTTGAAACGTGGCGAGAAGCAGCGCCTGCGCTTCGAGTACGACCTCGAGACCGCAAACTACGCGCCCGGCCGGATGTGGTACCCGACCGTGCCGGAGTCGTTCGACCAGAAGCACACCGCCCGGCTCGAGCTCACGGTGCGCCGAAAGAACGAGCTGCGCTCGATGGGCCGTATGGAGAAGCGCACCGAAACCGGCGACACCGAGACGAGCATCTGGGTCGTCGACTGGCCGACGAAGATGGTCACCTTCTCGACCGCTACGCGCTTCGAAGAAGTCAAAGTCGCGGTGCCCAACATCCCGCCCGTGTTCTCGTTCGGCCCCGACTATCAGTTCACGAACACGCAGAAGCTGCACAACGTCGCCGCCGACGTCGCGAACAGCATGCAGTATTTCCAGCAACTCCTCGGATCGAGCGTCGGCGCCGAGCAGTATTACGTGACCAGCATCGCCGCCGGCCACGGGCAGGCCTTCGACGGCTTCCTGCACATGACCGAATGGACGTACGGCTCCGAGCATCCGGGCGCGTCGGCGCTCTTCCGCGCGCACGAAGTCGCCCACGCGTGGTGGGGCCACAAAGTCGGCTGGAAGAGCTATCGCGATCAGTGGCTCAGCGAGGCCTTCGCCGAGTACTGCGCGATGCTGTTCGTGAAGGACTTCGTCAAAGGCGGCGACAAGTATTTCGAAGAGATTCTTCGTTCTTATGACGGCATCGTGAAAGGCAACTTCGCCGGCGGCTTCTCGAAATTCAACCGCCCGTGGCTCATCGAGCGGAGCTCGACCGATCGGGCGCGTCTCGGTCCGATCGGCCACGGCTGGCGCGCGTCGACGAACGAGATCCCGTACGGCTACACGGTCCAGACCTACCACAAGGGTCCGCTGGTGGTGCACATGCTCCGCACGATCATCCGCATGCGCACCGGCAGCGACGAGCCGTTCTTCAAGACGCTCAAGGATTTCCTCCACGAGTACGACGGCAAGGCCGCGAGCACCGAGGACTTCCGCCGCGTGCTCGAGCGCAACCTCGGCGGCAACGACATGGGCTGGTTCTTCGACGCCTGGATCTATCGCGCCGACATCCCGTCGTACACGTGGAAGTACACGGTCCAACCGGAGGGCGACGCCTTCATGCTCACCGTCGACGTCGAGCGCCGCGGCGTACCGGAAAGCTTCGTCACCGTCATCCCCTTGCGCGTCGAGTTCGAAGGAAACAAGCAGGGCTACGTGTTCATCCCGAGCAAGCAGGCGAAGCAAACCGTGACGCAGAAACTGCCGGCGAAGCCGAAGAACGTGGTCTTCGCGCCCGATTCGTCACTCCTCGCCTGGGTCAAGCGCCAGTAGAATCAGGACAAATCATGAAAACTTTTCTCATCGCTTTGATGCTCCCCGTCCTCGCATACGCGAAGACGCCGCAGCAGAACGCCGCTAAACCGGCCGCACCGGTCAACGGCTTCCGCGCCGAGTTTCTCGCTAATCTCGACGACGTGCAGGAGAAGATCCTCGAGCTCGCCGAAACTACGCCGGCCGACAAGTTCGGGTGGCGTCCGGGCAACGGCGTCCGCTCGATCAGTGAGGTGTACATGCACATCGCCGGCGGCAATTACTTTCTGGCCACGTTCCTCGGCGTCGAAGCGCCGACCCGCGCGAAAGACCTCGAGCAGTCCGTGACGAAGAAGGCGGATGTGATCGCGGAGCTGAAGCGCTCGTTCGAGCATCTTCGCGCCGCGGCGAATCGCACCGAGGATCTCGAGAAGCCGGTGAAGATGTTCGGCAGCCCGACGACGCACCGCGGCGTGTTCATCACGATGCTCAGTCATCTGCACGAGCACCTCGGACAGTCGATCGCGTACGCGCGCATGAACGGCGTCGTTCCGCCCTGGAGTGGCCGTTGACGTGATCACCCGGCGCTCCGCTCTGCAGGTCAGCATGGGCGCGTTCGTCGCGCTGATGTGCGATCGCCTGCGAGCGGACGCGAAGGTGAAATTGATCACGCGACGCATCCCCTCCTCGGGTGAGGAGCTCCCGATCGTCGGCATCGGGACGTCGCGGCGATTCGACGTCGGGACGACGTCCGAGGAACGGGCGCCATTGCTCGAGGTGCTGCGCGAGCTGCCGAAGCTCGGCGGACGGCTCATCGACACCGCGCCTTCGTATGGCGCGGCGGAAACGGTGGTCGGCGATCTCGTCGCGGAGCTGGGGAATCGCAAGCAGTTGTTCATCGCGACAAAAGTGGGCGCGGGACGCGACGGCGCCGAGGCTGCTCTCGCGGAGATGAATGCGTCATTGCAGCGTCTGCGCATGCCGAGCGTCGACCTGCTGCAGATTCACAATCTCGCCGGCGTCGACGCGGTGCTGCCGCTGATCCGTAAGTGGAAGGACGACGGGAAGACGCGCTACATCGGCATCACGACGTCGAACGACAACCAGTACGAGGCGCTCGAAGCGATCATGAAGCGCGAGCCGCTCGATTTCATTCAGGTCGACTACGCGCTCGACAACCGCGGCGCCGCCGAGCGCATCCTGCCGCTGGCGAAAGACCGCGGCATGGCCGTTTTGATCAACCTGCCGTTCGGACGCGGCCGCGTGCTGAAGCCGTTCGGCGACAAGCCGGTGCCGGAATGGGCGCGCGAGATCGGGATCGAGACGTGGGCGCAGTTCGCGCTGAAGTACGTCGTCTCGCACCCCGCAGTCACGTCGGCAATCCCCGGCACCGCGAAGCTCGCATATCTGCGCGACAACCTCGGCGCGGCGCGCGGACCGCTGCCGGATGAGGGAACAAGGAAGAAGATGGTGGCGTTGCTGGGCTAAACCTCGGCCGACATTCGGAGTACCATAAACTGACTAGTTCGATGACTAGCTGACGGGTTGGCAAAGTGGCGCGAAAAAAAGAATCCAGAACGTGGCCGGTGCAGGACGCCAAAGCGCGCTTCAGTGAATTGCTGGAGGCCAGCATCACCAAAGGGCCGCAGATCGTTACTCGGCGAGGTGTGGAGACGGCCGTCCTCGTCCCCGTCGATCAATGGCGTCGACTGGAAGAAACGACACGCCCAACGTTGAAGGAGCTTTTGCTCTCCGCCGCACCGCGAGCGGAGATTCCTTTGCGGCCGCGCGGATCTCGGCGCCGGCGAGAACCGTCCGCGCTGGATTGAGAGAACTTGTACCTTCTCGACACGAACGTCGTATCCGAATTGCGCAAGCCGCGTCCACACGGCGCGGTCGTCGCCTGGGTCGATCGAACGGCGGACGAGGATCTTCACATTTCAGCAGTGACGCTGGGCGAGTTGCAGGCAGGTGTGGAGATTACTCGTGAGCAGGACCCGAGTAAGGCTGCCGAGATCGAGGCTTGGATCGATCTTGTGGCCCAAACCTGGAACGTTCTTCCGGTTGATGCCCGCGTCTTCAGGTCCTGGGCAACGCTCATGCACCGGCGCCCTGATCACCTGATCGAGGATGCGCTGATCGCTGCAACTGCGATCGTGCATCACCTGACCGTTGTTACGCGAAACACTCGTGACTTCGCCATCTTTCAGGTCGAGACATTGAATCCGTTCGCAACGAAGTGAGCCCGGCTCGCCCGGCACAGTGGGCTATCTCGTGTAAGCCTTCACATACTCCGGCGCTTCCGCAACCACACCCACATCCGCAATCCCCTCCCCTGGCGTGAGCTTCAGCGGCACCACCCCCGCCCACACCGGAAGCGCGTAGTCCTCTTCGTCGTCGACTGGGCCGCCCGTCCGGATCTTTGCGGACGCCTCGTCGAGTGGTAGCGCGAGCACGAGCGTCTGGCGCAGCTCGCGCTGGTTCGGCGGACGGATCTCCTGCGAGCGTCCGCGCACGACGTGCTCGACGAGACTGTTCAGCGCCCGGAGCTTCTCGTCGTCGCCCACCTCTCGCGCTTTGCCGAAGACGACGACGGAGCGGTAATTCATCGAATGATGAAACGCGGAGCGCGCGAGCACGAGTCCGTCGACGAGCGTCACCGTGACGCAGGCATCGACGCCGTCTTTCAGTGAGCGCAGCATGCGGCTCGCGGCGGAACCGTGAACGTAGAGCGTGTCGCCCTCGCGCCAGTGAATAGTAGGAATGACGACCGGTGCGCCGTCGATCACGAAGCCGACGTGGCAGACGAGCGCTTCGTCGAGAATCGCGTGAACGGTCTCGCGGTCGTAGTTGCCGCGGTTCGCGAGGCGCCGGACTTTGGTGCGGTCCGTGACAGGAATGGTTGCGGTCATGGCGTGATCCTTTCGTCGGGCAGCAGCCACCAGGCGCTCGGCATGTGCGTGAAGCCGACGTGTCCGTAGTAATTCGCGGCCGCGGGTGCGGCGAGGAGCAGGAGCTTCGCCCGCGGCGCGGCAGCCTGCGTGCGGCGCATCAGCTCCTTCCCGATCCCCTGCCGCTGGTACGACAGGCGCACGGCGAGGTCGGCGAGATACGTCGTCCACACCCAGTCGGTGATGGAGCGGGAGACGCCGACGAGCAACTCGCCGTCCCACGCGGTGATGACGAGGTTCGCGTGCTGGAACATCGTCGCCATCCGTTCGCGGTCATCGACCGGACGGCGCTCGCCGAGGGTTGAATCGACATAGAGCTCGATCGCCTGATCGAGGTCGAGATCGGGAGTGAGCTTGTATTCGATCATTTTGTTCTAGTACAATCCGTTCTGCGTGCTGGTACAAAACTACCTCAGCGGAGACAGCTCCGTCAACATCGCCCAGTCGGTGGAGTCGGCCGTGTCCGGCGGGAAGCTCGGCGCCGGCGAACTGCTGCCGCCCGTGCGTTCCCTTGCGGCACACCTGCGCGTCAGCCCGGCGACGGTCGCGGCGGCATATCGCCTCTTGCGGGAGCGCGGCGTGGTCTTCGCGGACGGTCGTCGCGGCACGCGCGTTCGTTCGGCTCCTCCGATCTCGCTGCCGCGCGCTGTACCGCTTCCGCGGAATGTGCGCGATCTCGCGGAAGGCAACCCCGATCCCGCGCTCCTCCCTCGCCTTCCCGCGCTACCGCTCGAGCAGCGGTTGTACGGCGCCGAATTGAATGACCGGCGATTGATCGACCTGGCGCGCGAGCAGTTTCGGGAAGACGGCATCGCCGCGGAAAACGTGTCCGTTGTCGGCGGCGCGATGGACGGAATGGAACGCGTCCTGCGCGAGCATCTCCGCGCCGGCGATCGCGTGGCCGTCGAGGATCCGTGCTTCACGGGCGTGCTCGATCTGCTGCACGCGCTCTCGCTCGTCGCCGTGCCGGTGCCCGTCGATGACGAGGGGCTGCGGCCGACGGAGCTTCGCCGCGCCATTCGCTCCGCTCACGCGCTCATCGTCACGCCGCGCGCACAGAATCCGAGCGGAGCAGCGCTGACGCCGCGGCGCGCGCGCGAGCTGCGCGCAATTCTCTCCGCGCGAAAGGATCTGCTGCTGGTCGAGGACGATCACGCCGGCGCCGTGGCGGGTGCCGACTACGTCTCGCTCATCGATCGATCCCGCGAGCGCTGGGCCGTCGTCCGCTCCGTCTCGAAGTCCCTCGGACCCGATCTGCGCGTCGCGCTCCTCGCCGCGGACGCGCAAACGCACGCGCGAGTCGAAGGCCGCCAGACCCTCGGCGTCCGCTGGGTCAGCCACATCCTCCAGCGTCTCGTCGTATCGCTCTGGCGCGACCGCGCCGCTGCCCGCGCCGGCCGCGTCTATACCGAACGTCGCAACGCGCTCCTTCGCGAGCTCCGCTCCCGTGGCATCGCCGCGCATGGCGCATCGGGATTGAATGTCTGGATCCCCGTCTCCGAGGAAAGCGCGACCGTGCAAGCGCTGCTGCAGGCGGGATGGGCGGCGAAAGCGGGAGAGCGCTACCGCATCGCCAGCCCGCCCGCGATCCGCGTGACCATCGCCTCGCTCGAGCCCGCGGACGCCGCGCGGTTCGCGGAGGATCTCGCGAACGTGATCACCCCCCGCCGCCGCGCCAGCGGCGCGTAGTGTGGAGTGCGCGAGCGCCAGCTCGCGCTTTGGATTGCGGCAGCGTCGAGCTGCCGCGTGGGCGGGGATCGCGATTCGTGAGTACCCCCGCCCGAGTGGCAGCTCGACGCTGCCACGAAGAAGAGCGCGAGCTAGCGCTCGCGCACTCCACACCTCCCCGCCTTACGGCGGGGAGGTGGAGAGCCAGCCTCGGAGCGACCGCACGTGCCCAAGGCTAGGCCAACCAGCGCAGGCGGCCGTGCCGCCTAGTTGTAGTTCAGCGCCGTGTCGTCGACGACGAACGACGTCTGCAGTGACGAATCCTCGGTCGCGTAGAGGCGGACGCGCACGGTGGCGCCGCGGTACGCGGAGAGGTCGAACGTCTTCTGCACGTACGACAGGTTCTCGTTCAGATTCGAGTACGTCGCGAGCGTCGTGTACGTCGAGCCGCCGTTCGTGCTGATCTGCACCTGCAACTTGTCGTACTGGATCGACGTCGTCGTCTCGGCGCTGTCGATGCGCACCCAGAACGAAAGCGTCGCGGTATTCGCGGTCGCCGGGATCGTCACCGACTGGTACACGTAATCCGTGTGCGTCGTGCCGTAGCCGCAGAGCCAGGCTTTCCACGAGCCCGTGCGCGCCGGGCGGCTCGTCGAGCTGTCGATGACGCCGGCAGTCTGCGTCCAGTTGCCGTTGTTGCCGGACTCGAAGCCCGGGTTGAGCAGCAGCTGACCCGAGCCGCCGCCGCACCCGGTGACGGTGAACGAGCCCGAGCTCACGGCCGTGCCGCCAGCCGTCGTCACGCGGACCTGACCGCTGGACGAGCAATTCGGAACGGATGCCGTGATCGACGACGAGCTGTTCACGCTGAAGCTGGCCGCCTGATTGTTGAACGAGACCGACGACGCGCCGGTGAAGTTCGCGCCGCTGATCGTCACGCTCGTGCCCACGCCGCCCGAAGTCGGCGAGAAGCTGGAGATCGACGGGGCCGGTGTGCCGCCGCCACCGATGAAGCCGGTGTAGAGCAGACGATTCGGCGAGCCGGTGCCGGCGCTGGTGATCTTGTTCAGCGTGGAGTTGTTGATCAGCGCGGCAGTGACCGTCGCCGGTGACGCGCTCGTGTTGCCCTGCAGATAGAGCGCCGCGGCGCCTACGACGTGCGGCGTCGCCATCGACGTACCGCTGATCGTGTTCGTGGCCGTATTGCTCGAATACCAGGCCGAGGTGATCGAAGAGCCCGGAGCGAAGATGTCGGTGCAGGTGCCGTAATTCGAGAACGACGAACGCGCGTCCGACGAGGTCGAGGAGTTGACGGTGATCGCCGCGGCAACGCGGGCCGGCGAGTAATTGCAGGCGTTGGCGTTGTCGTTGCCGGAGGCAACCCCGTACGTCACGCCGTCATTGATGCTCGCGTTCACCGCGTCGTCGACTGCCTGCGACGCGCCGCCGCCGAGGGACATGTTCGCGACCGCAGGCTGTCCGGCCGCGTGGTCGGACGTGACCCAGTTGATGCCCGCGATGACACCCGAGTTCGTGCCCGAGCCCTGGCAGTCGAGAACGCGCACGGCGACGAGCGTCACGCCCTTCGCCACGCCGTAGGTCGCGCCGCCGACCGTGCCGGAGACGTGCGTGCCGTGGCCGTGGCAGTCCGCGGCCGGCAGCGATCCGTCGACCGCGTCATAGCCGTTGATGGCTCGGCCGCCGAACTCGTTATGAGCGGTGTTGATGCCGGTATCGATGATGTACGCCGTCACGCCCGAACCGGTGGCGTTGTAGACGTACGTGCCGCTGAGGGGGAGATCACGCTGATCGATGCGATCGATGCCCCAGGTCGCACCCGACTGCGTGGTGGTGGCGGTCACGAAGCCGTCTTCCTCGACGTACTTGACTCGCGGATCCGCGGCCAGTTCGAGTGCGGCCTTCTCGGACATCTTTCCCGAGAAGCCCTTGAGCGCGTTCTTGTACACGTGGTCCTTGCGGCCGCGCGCCTTCGTCACGAGCTCGTCGGCGATCGCGTCGACATCCTCGACGCGGTCTTCGAAGACGACGATGTACTGGTCCGAGATCTTCTTGTCTTTGTCAGCCTTGAGTAGTTTGACTTTCTTGGGACCTGCCGCCAGAACCGGCAGTGCGAGAAGCACGATGAGGAGAGAGAGCAGAGTGCGCTTCATTCAATAAACCCCTTTCGACGATTCGATTGCGGGGCTCGGCTAGAGCACACGGGCGGCCATCTTTCCTGCCGGAACTAAGTCTTTGATTTGTAACGGAGTTGTGAACGACCTCGTCCGTTGGACGGGGTCAGAAGGTAGGCCAATCGACCGCTAATTGCGGGTCAATATTTGCGTTTTGGCTTCTGGCGTGACCCGCCCGGAGCGGAACATCCCAGGCGTGTACTCGGTAATCGCACCCGTAAAAGCAGACGCTGCCACAGTTAGCGGTGACGCGAGCCAGAGTTTGCCTGGTCCCGAGCGGCCCTTGTAGTTGCGGTTGATCGCGCTGACGGTCACCTGCTCGCCAGTGTCCGACACACCAGGGCCGCAGCCGATGCACGCGCCGCAGCCGGGATTGAGAACTTTCGCACCGGCACGCTCGAAGGTGTCGAGCAGACCGTTGTCACGCGCGAATCGCTCGACCGCCTGCGATCCGAACTGGATGAAGAACTGCACGCCGTCCGCGACCCGCAGTCCCGCGTCGACGGCTTCCTTCGCGACCTGATGGTAGAAGAGAAAATCGTCGATCTTGCCCGCGGTGCACGATCCCGCGTAGGCGATGTCGATCTTCACGGCTCCGATGTCGGCGATCAGCGCGCCGTTGGTCGGATCGGAAGGGATGCCGTGATCGGGATCGCCCGGATGCGCGACCATCGGCCGCACCTGCGCGAGATCGATGACGTGCACGCCGCCCGCGTACTCCGCATCGGGATCGGGCGACACCGCGCGCGCGCGCAGCGACTCGAGATCTACATTCGCGCGCATCGACGCGATCCACTCATAGGTCTTCTCGTCCGCCTCGACGATCGCCGTTCGCGCGGAACACTCCGTGGCCATGTTCGCGAGCGTGGCGCGCTCGTCGAGCGAAAGCGTGCGCAGTCCCGGTCCGGTGAACTCCATGATCCGGTCGAGCGTCATCTGCGGCTTCGCGTAATGAAGAAGGATGTGCAGCATCACGTCCTTCGCCGTGACGTTTGCCTGCAACTCGCCGGTGAGCTCGAAGCGGATCGACTCCGAGACTTCGACAGTGGTGAATCCCGAGTGCACGAGGTTCGCGTACTCGGTCGCGCCCACGCCCCACGCCAGCGCGTTGTTCACACCGCCCATGCAGGTGTGACTGTCGGTGGCCTGGATGAAATCGCCCGGATCGATGATCGCCTCGCGCGCGACTTCGTGGCAGATGCCGGGCGAGATGTTCTCCTTCGCGGAAAAATCGCGACACGAGGTGTGGCGCTGAAACGTGCGCTGCATGTCGCGCAGCGTCTGGATCTTGTCGAGGAACGGACGCATCTTCGTCACTTCGTCCGCATAGATCAGGTGGTCTTCGAAGACGGCGAACTTCTGCGGGTTGACGATCTCGTAGTCGGGACCGTACTCCTGCGTCAGGAAGTGATGCACCTGCGCGGTCGTGAACTCGTGCGTGTAGCCGCCGTCGACGTCGACGACGACCGCGTCGCCCGGCTTCACGTAGCGTTCTGCGTCGGACACACCGCGCATGTGACGCGCGAGGATCTTCTCCCCCATCGTCATCGGCCGCGGCGCGTTGTGCGGCACGGGCAGCTTCACGTCGCCGCGCGCCACGGCTTTGGAAAACGGGAACAGTCCGCCCCACTGAATGATGAGTTGCGTGATCGGATCGTAGTGTTCGTACAGCTCGCGGAGCGGCACGCTCTCGCCAGCCTGCAGGCGCACGAGCATGTCGTGATCGCCCATGAGCAGTCCCTGGTTGATGTTGTTGCCGGCGTGGATCGGCGCGAACGACACCGCGATCGCGAGCCGGATGCCGCTGAAGACCTCGCACTGCGTCGCGGTCTCGCGCGAGCTGCCGACGCCTTTGCGATACCCCGACACGATGACTTCGAAGTTGCCGTTGCGAAGCGCGTCCGGCGGAAAGAGCCGCTCGCCGTTGACGATCAAGCCCGCATAAGCATTCCGCGCGATGTCCTCGGGCTTGTAATCGAAGCAGACCCACGCCGGGGTCATCGCGTCGGTGTTGATGTCGTCGAGGAGATCCTCGACGCGGAGGTCTTTCATCTGCAGGTCGAGCTCACCGCCGAGTTGCTTCCGGATGAGGTCGGGATCTTTGGTGAGGAAAAGAACGCGCTTCCCAGGGGTAAGCGAGATGGTGTCGGGTGGTTTCATCTGCCCTTCTTCAAACGCAGGCGGTGCGTGGGCGATTCTATCCCCCCGGCTTCAGCCGGGGTGATCCATCAAACCGATCGAAGTCGGCGCGGATTCTATGCCCAAAAGAAAAGACGAGCCGCATGGCTCGTCTTTTCGGAGGCCGTGGGTTGATCTAACGGCGCATGGCGCGACTGCGGCCAAAGCCGTGCGGATGGAGCCTGACCTGGATGATCCGGCTGCTCGCGTCGTCGCTCGTGATGGACATCGTGCCGGAAGCAGGCGCGCTGCCCGCCTGGGGCGCGAAGCCGACGGCGACGTCTACCGACGTGCCCGGCGTGAGCACGATCGCGTTCGCGAACTCGGCCGCGAGACGGAAGTCGGGGTTGTCGATCGCGATCGACTCGATGCGCAGATCACCGGCGCCGCTGTTGGTGAGAGTCACTTTCGCCAGGCTGCATGACTTCGTGCCTCCGGCCGGCGCAAAGACAATCTCGGTGACGCCGACGCAGAGCCTTCCATCCCCGCGAGGCTGTCTCGTTCCCGGCGCAACTACCATGATCGTGACGGGCTTGTGGACGGCGCGGTGCTCACAATCATTCACGGTGAACATCACCACGAATTGATGGCCGGCCTGCGACGCGGCCGAGGCGAAACGGAACTCGCCTATGGCGCTCTCGCCGGAGTCCGCGCGGAAGGTCGCGTTTGGAGGAACGTCGCGCGCGCTCAGCGCGACTGCGCAGCCGGCCTTTCGCGTCCTGCCGGTGACGGTGAACTCGAGGATGTCGCCGGCCTCGATGACGATCGGACTTGCCGGAACCGTGAGATCGGGCTCTTGATCCGGCCCGCCACCGTCCGACTGGACGCGAACGGTCACGCTGTCCGAAGGGGTGTTGCCATGACCATCGTCGGCAATGAAAGTGACGACGAACGTCTGGTGGTCTTGCGAGGCATCGGGGGTAAACGTGAACTCACCCGTCGCGGGATTGCCGTCATGTGGCGTGAAGCCGGCGTTCGGGGGCACACCGCTCGTCGAGATGCGAACGACATCCCCTGCGTCCGGATCGGCCGCGGAGACCGTGAACGTGAGCGGATGACCCGGTGCGGCGGTCTGTGGACCGGGAACACTCAGCGATGGCGATCGGTTCGCGCGCGTCGGCGGAATGATCCGGCGGTCGACGGTGACGGTGGCGTCGAGACAGATATGTACGCCGATCGTAATGGCCGCGTTGTTCTCGATCTCGGTGCCGGCGGCGATCGCGTACGTCGTTCCGCCGATCGTGATCGATCCGTTGCTGCTGCTCGTCGCAGCTGAGTATGCGTCGACATTGCCGCAGATCGTCACGCGTGCACCAGCGGCGGCACTAACGGAGCTCGGGACCACGATCTGGCCAAGCGCGTTGAGCGTTGTGTGCAGACAGAGATTGACGCCGAGTTGGATCTGATCGCTGTTCGCAATCGTGGCGCCGGCGGCGATGGGAATGCGCCGTCCGGCGATGGTGATCGAGCCGTTCGCCCCGGCGGTCGCGGCCGCATACGCGTCGACCTGACCGCAGAGTTCGGCCGTGGAACGAACATTGGCGACGACCGTGGCGGGTGCCGTGATCTGCGCGGTCGCGTTGAGCGATGCTGCGAGACAAAGATCGGCGCCCGCGGTGATTAGGTCCGCGTTCGTCAATGTCACGCCTGCGGCGATGACATACGGACGACCGGAGAGAACGAGAAGACCTGATGTGAGTGCGGTGGATGAGACGTAGGTGTCGACGGTTCCGCACACAGCGACCTGAGCGTTGATCTGCGCCTCGAGCGGTGCCGTGGCGAGCGCCAACACGAAGATCGTCGTGATGACGAAGGGTGTGGCCGGGCGGTGCATGGATGAGCTCCTCTCTGTTGAGTGTCGGTAGTAGGGCTACCAGCACTTCTGGGCTCATCCGCAATTATTATTCCAAGTTTTGAAGGTGAATCGCCTGTTGACCAAATTGTTTTTAGGCGAATTACCTATTTTGCGCCAGCGCTTTAGACGCATAGGTCAATCCACCCCATTTGAAGTACGGTTTCCTGACATACGGCCTTCCGGACTCGTAAAACAGATGAGTGTAGTAGTGTTACAACCACTAGCACAGTGGATTCGATTGACGGGCTCGACCTTTTGATCCTGGAGATCCTGCAGCGTGATGCCCGCACGCCCGTCGAGGCGCTCGCGAGGCAGATCGGTCTGACGAAAACTCCCACTGCGTCACGGATTCGCAAGCTCGAGGAACGCGGCGTGATCCAGAAATACGGTGCGCGACTCAATCCGGAGATGATCGGGCTGCCTGTCGCCGCGTTCCTGGCGGTCACGCTCACCCATCATTCCGAGCAGGCGCGAAAAGAGTTCGCGAAGAGAGTGTGCGCGCTTCCCAATGTGCTGGAGTGCCACTTCATCACCGGCGAGACGGATGTCCTGCTGAAGGTGCGCGTCACGTCGATCGCCGAATATCAACGCGACATCATCGACGCGATCTCGCGCAGCGGGGGTGTGGCGACGATGGTCACGAGCATCGTCATGTCCACGTTGAAAGAAGACGGCCCGCTGCCGTTGCCACCGGCGAGCCGGCCGGCGGCGAAAAAGGGATCGCGCTCTCAGCGCGTTTGATCCTTCTTCATCCCCTTCCGCGCGCGGATCACGAAGTGAATCGGGCAACCCACCAACCCCAGCCCGTCGCGAAACTGGTTCTCCAGATACCGCTTGTACGAAAAGTGCAGCGGCTCATCCACGTTCGAGAACAACGCGAATGTCGGGGGTCCGCTCTTGAGTTGCGTCACGTAGTAGAAGCGTCGCGGCTTCCCTCGTACGACGGGCGGGTTGTGCGCGCTGACGGCGCGCTCGAGGATCGTGTTCAGCTCCGAGGTGCGGAACTTCTTTCGATAGCCTTCGACGATCTGATCGATCTTCGGGAAGATCTTCTCCACGCCGCGGCCGGTCTTCGCTGAGATGAACAGCAGCGGTGCGTACGCGAGGAACTTCAGACGGAAGCGGAGTTGCTCCTCGAACTTCTTGTAGTCGTCCTGTTCGTGCTGGTCCGCATCCCACTTGTTGATGACGATCAGCGCGGCCTTCCCGCCGTCGTCCGCGTAACCCGCCACGGTCGCGTCCTGCCCCGTCACCCCCTCGGTCGCATCGAACATGCAGAGTGCGATCTCGCAGCGCTCGATGGCGTTGCGCGCGGACATGACTGCGAGCTTCTCCGCCTGGTCCGTCGTCTTTCCTTTTCGGCGAATGCCGGCGGTGTCGATGATCAGATAGCGCCGCCCGTTGCGCGTGATCTCCGAGTCGATCGCGTCGCGCGTCGTGCCGGAGATCGGCGACACCACCGCGCGCTCTTCCTGCGTGAGTCTGTTGAGCAAGGACGACTTGCCGACGTTCGGTCTTCCGATGATCGCCACGCGCACCGGTGCATTGACGTCTTCCTCTTCGTCTTCGACAGACTCCGGCGGAACGATCTCCGAGATCGCGTCGAGGAGATCGTCGAGTCCCTGGCCGTGTTCTGCGGAGAGCGGAAAGATGCGGTCGAAGCCGAGCGCCCAGAAGTCGTGGACCGCTTCCTCGGCGTCCTTACGATCGGTCTTGTTCACGATCAACACGGTCTTCGACGACTCCGCGCGAAGGTCCTGCGCGATGTCGCGGTCTTCCGACAGCAGGCCCGCCGCGCCATCGACGACGAACAGGATGAAGTCCGCGTCGCGCACCGCGCGCGTGGCCTGACCGCGGATCTCATCCGCGTACGCGGACATCGGCGACTCGCCGTATTCGAGTCCGCCGGTGTCGGTGAGCTCGTACCGCCGCCCATCGTCGAGCGTGACGATGCCGCTCAGGCGATCGCGAGTCATCCCCGGAAGATCGTGGATCAACGCGCGGCGACGGCCGGACAGACGGTTGAAGAGCGTCGACTTGCCGACGTTCGGCCGGCCGACGATGACGATTTTTTTTAGATTTTGATTTGCCATGCGATGTACATCAACAGCGCGCCCACGGCCGTGTTGAAGAAATTCAGCACGCCGTTCGGTACGGGCTCCTCACCTTGGGACGCGTTGCGCTTCCGATTCCAACTCCCCGCGATGCTCTCGAGATACGAGCCGAGAAACGCGCACGCGGTGACGAGGGCGATTGCGATCGCGCCGGGATCGAGGTCGAGACCGTAGTGCAATGCGGCGACGGCTGCAAGTGCGACGAGAAATCCGCCCACAAGTCCCGCAAGCGTTCCTTCGATCGAAATGGCCCCCTCGGTTCCGACCGGCACCCGCCGCAGCGTGAGCGGCAGAAACGCGCGGCGTCCGATCCACTGCCCGATCTCCGAGGCCGTCGTGTCGGCCGCGGCGGTGGCGAGCGAGGCGATGCCCATCAGATACGCGAGCATCATCCATTCGAACGGCGAATCGTCGACTCGGCTGAGACGCGACACCGCGATTGCGCAGATCGCGGCCACGCCTACGTTCGAAAACGCGTGGCTGAATCCGCGGCGCCCTCCGCCTTCCTGCGCAAGGCCGAGCCTCGCTTTTCGCGCGTAGCCGAGCTTCGTCGCAGCAGTGCCGATGACGAAGAACGCGAGCAGCGCGACATACATCGGCCAGCCCGCGCCGAGGATCAGGATCGTGCCGAGAAACCAGCCGCCGAGGGCGCCGGAGAAATTGACGCTCCGGGCGTAGTAGCCGGCAAGCGCGAGGACGCCGTTCACGATCAACCACGGCACGGTGCGCGGCCAGACGTTGTACGCCGACGTGACTTCGATACCGGCGATGACCAGCGCGGTTGCGGCGGCGATGGGCACGGTCACGTTGTCATCGATGCGGAGCGGCAGCGATTCCGTGATCGCCGCGGCCATTGCGGCGATGAGGACGACGATCGGCGCGCGATAGTCCATCCAGTACGCGACCGCGATCCCCGCGATCGCGCCGGCCAGGAAGCACGCAATGAATCCGCCCCAGCTCTTGTCGCGATTCCAGGGCAGCGACGCGATGCGAAATGATTTGCCCGCGAGCGTGGCCACGCCGTCGCCGAATGCGAGCATCGCCCAGCCGATCGCGGCGTAGTGCAGGCGATCGCGAAAGACCACGATCAAGAGCATCACCATGACCGGATAGAGCATGATTCCGGCGTCGAATCCCCGCTCGTGCCGCGCCACTCCCCTGCCCACAACTCTGTGCAACACCAACCAGTTGCCGAGGATGGCCACGACGCAAACGCCCGCGGCCACGTACCAGGGAAGCCAACGGAGCGCGAACGCGCCGAATCCGAACGCGATGTGGAGAGACTTGCGGAGTGTTTCGTTCGTCGTGTGAGGCATGGGAAAGGCGGAAGGATGAAGGATGAAGGATGAATGGTAAAGACGAGACTAAATTCATCCTTCATCCTTCTGCCTTCATCCTTCCTCTACAATGCGCGCGCTCATGCCTGAGTCTCCTCCCCTGTTGTCCGTGATCGTTCCCTGCTACAACGAGCGGGCGACGGTTGCGGAGCTGTTGCGCCGCGTGCGCGAAGTGCCGATCGACAAGGAGATCATCGTCATCGACGATCAGTCGACCGACGGCTCCCGCGACATCGTGGCGAAGCTGGCCTCCGAGTGGCCGGAGATCCGCCATTTCATCCAGCCCGTGAACCAGGGCAAGGGCGCGGCGATCCGCCGCGGCATCGACGAGGCCCGCGGCGACATCGTCCTCATCCAGGACGCGGACCTCGAGTACGACCCCGAGGAGTATCCGAAGCTCGTTCAGCCGATCGTCGACGGCCACGCCGATGCCGTCTTCGGCTCGCGCTTCGAGGGTTACCCGCGCCGAGTCATGCTCTTCTGGCATCGCATGGGGAACACGTTCCTCACCTTCATGTCGAACGTCACCACGAACCTCGACCTCACCGACATGGAGACCTGCTACAAAGTCTTCCGCCGCGAGGTCATCCAGTCGATCAAGTTGAACTCGAACCGCTTCGGCATCGAGCCGGAGATCACGGCCAAGCTCGCGAAGCGCGGCTATCGCATCTACGAAGTCCCGATCGCGTACTACGGCCGCGATTACTGGGAAGGGAAGAAGATCAACTGGAAGGACGGCTTCGCCGCGCTCTGGACGATCCTTCGCTACGGCCTGCTGCACGATCCGTCGAGCGAGCCGCGCACGTTCACGCAGGTGCGGCGCCGCTCGCGCCTCAAGCGCTACAACCGCTGGGTGTGGGACCGCATCGCGCCGTACGTCGGCCAGCGCGTGCTCGAAGTGGGCGCGGGCAGCGGCGCGATGACGCGCTTCCTCTACGGCCGCGAGCTCATCGTCGCCTCGGACAAAGAAACGGCATACGTCGATCGTCTGCGCAACGCGTTCCGCCGCCGTCCCGGGATTTCTGTCGAGCGTGTCGATCTCGAGTCCGACGATTCGCTCGCGCTTGCGGAGCATCGCTTCGACACCGTGACCGCGATCAACGTCCTCGAGCACGCGATCGATGATGTACGGGCGCTGCGTCGTGCGCATCAGCTCCTGCAGCCGGGCGGACGAGTGATCGTGTTCGTTCCCGCGGACCAGTCGCTGTTTGGCTCGATGGACCGCGGTATCGGACATCAGCGCCGCTACGAGAAAGACGAGCTGGAAGCGAAGCTGCGTGAAGCCGGCTTCGAGGTGGAGCACGTGAGCTTTCAGAACCGGATCGCGAAGCTCGCCTGGTGGCTGAACGCGAAAGTCCTCGGACGAAAAGCGCTGCCGAGCGGACAGTCGCGCGTGTTCGATCGCTTCGTGCCGTTGTTCCGAGCGCTGGAGGGAGAGAATCCGTCGAGCGGCCTGAGTCTCATCGCGGTGGGGAGGAAGAAGTGAACGCCGGGGTGCCGGCGCCTCGCCGGCCGTACCGCCGCCGCCCCGGCGGCACCGGCCAGGGGCCGGTGGAACGGCCGGCGAGGCGCCGGC
>Ga0075421_100000891_pt1 | contig 33332 bp, 33 predicted proteins | sample SoiMetdeltSBSDD5_FD_75292 | JGI IMG/M metagenome (GOLD analysis project Ga0075421, IMG submission 75292) | Bulk soil microbial communities from a Populus tree surrounding site in Tennessee, USA - Soil MetaG P. deltoides SBSDD5 | ecosystem: Environmental > Terrestrial > Soil > Tree plantation... | reverse complement strand
CGTTGGTCAACAGACGAAGCGCCATGGTAAGAAGCGCGGGCAGCGGTACACGCAACCGCCGGGCGATGAACAAAATGGGAGCACCACAGGCAGTCACGATGACATCGCCGACAACTGGGACAATTCCGATCAATGGATCCAGTCCCAGTCTGATTCTACTACCTGGTATATGCAACGCGTCGTCCAACGCGTGCGCTATCCATTCGGCTTGAGCTTCGGTCATGCGAACAGTATCCATTTGTCCATCGTCTCCCGGTATCGGTGTTCCGCGTTCTTACTCCACCCCACCATCGTGGATCTCCGAGCGAAACGACGTCTGTGTATCCCGTGAGGGTTTGATGCCGACTCGTCATGACCAGTCTTGATGGGCTACTGGACGATCAGCGCTCCAGAGGGATCTCGATAATCAGACCGCCCATCACGTCGGCAATCTTGAAATCTTTTTTGGGACTGCCGGGATGTGCATTATGACAACCGATGCATGCTTGAGTTACCGCTCGATCAGCGTAAATTGCCTGGAAATACCGGTTGCCCTCAATCATGACGCTATTGGTGGACGCTCGTTCAGGATGCTCGCGGATGGCTTCCAACCCTTGTGTTTCAGAAACACTGGCCGGCGCATTCCGGGGATTAATCGGCCAAAGACTGATCAGGCGGTACCGGACCTTCGTGCCTGTGATAGCTGCGAGGTCGCTTGCCTCGCGCAGGAACTGCGCCGGCAAAGGCAGTGATCGCTTGTCGGCACGCCATGTTTCCGCTGCCGTTGCGGCTCCTAACAGATGCATGCGTTCCACGACATGAAGCGTGTAAAACGTACGATCAGCCTCGATCACCGCATGGATATAGTCAGCCACTGTCTCTGGCGGAATGCCGGCTGGTTCTTCAGCACTGACCATGTATGTGATGAAGAGCATGCTGCAGGTCCCAATGATGGCCATCCATACGTGAACCGTTCTGAACATGGTTTCCTCCTCGTCGTCCAGAATAGCGCAATTCCACAATCAATGTTCCATGCGCAGGAAATCTCTCTTTACAGAATGGACCGATCTGAGGCGCAAGACAATAGTCCATCACTCACGAGTCGCCAGCCATGGCCGGGATCGCTAGAGATTGTGACGAAGACGGAGGTCTATCGGGAAAGCAGGCTCTTTTCCCATGGGGTACGTGGAACCTCTCAGAACAGCGAGAACGTCGCTGGCGGACTTTTTCAGCATACTTCTAGAGATGATCGTTGGATCAGTGGCGCTGAACGACCGGTTCAGTAAGCCGGGCTTTCGGTAGCTTATTGTCGGCGAGAATATCGTCGCGAATTTGTCCCACTGCCTGGCTGAATGCACGATTCAAACGGTCTCCAGGGTGCATTTCATCATTCGGGGTAAAATCTTCATCAAATCTGACAAGGCCGGTGTACGTTCCAACCATCTTCCCGGTAGGTTTGAGCAACATTATCGTTATCTTCACTTCGCCGGTGCTCATATACGTGTTGAGCCGGAAAAGACCGGCCAGTCTATCAGAGTAATAAGGCACATAGGTCCATATCTTGCGTCGATCGTGCTCATAGAATCGCTCGATTCGTCCCGTCAAAACAAGATCGGGATGCGGATCGTATGCATTGATCCGACGGAATATCCCGCTTGTCGACAATTCATCCAAAACTTCCGACGTAATCGCCTTGGTCAATTTGGAGGGCGGCTTGTTGATATAATCCTCCGCGAGCACTCCATAGGTCGCATGCCCGGAGCGTAGTTCGTCTGTAGCCAGCAACGGGTGTAACTCGACCGACACATCAATCATCTGAAGGACGGGAGCCGGAGTGAGAACCAGATGCGGTTCATATTTGGTAGAACAGCCCGCCATTACGACCGCAATCATTAGGCCGAATTTCATCAGGTTGGAAAAGGACACCTGACACGCGAATGGTCTTGCGTGGGTGAAGATCGGTTGTGACGATGAGTCCATCACCATGGTCTCATCATCAACTCGCTATGGGGCACAGGTAACTAGGAGAAACCCGCGCGTGACCAGCGTTGAGGTCTCTCAATGCTGGAAGAAATAGGAAGGCTATCCGAAGTAGGACAGTCTTTCCATCAAGCAGAATTGTGTTAGGCGTTGGGATGAGACTGATGGGACAAGTATGTTTATAAGGAAAGACCCGAAAGATTGTGATCGAGATGACCCCTCTGAAAAAGAAAGTACGGAAAGCGTCCGAAACTCAACCGGCAGCCAACCAAGTATCGGGGTGTGGTGGACCCAGTGGGAAGGCATTTGGCCCACCGTACTTCAAATAGGGTTACGGCCTGTCGACCTGTGATCGAGGGGTTATGGACCTCCAGCAATTGCCGAACCTGAGGTTGGCGATCGAGCATAAGAAGAATTCCGTCCGCGCTGACGTTCAATGAATAGGCCGTCCCATAATGGACGACGGCGGCCTCCTTCCCTTCACCCTCGATGAGCTCGTATGCGCAAGGACCGCGAACCGAGTAGCGCTCATCATTGCGGCGCTCATCAGGGCCAAGGTCGGTCTGGTGTTTATGCTCTCTGTTGAATTGCCGATTGTGTTCGTCTCCGCCATTCATAGTGGTTTGCCTTAGCGATCTGAGGATTCTGTGGATAAATGGTGAAATCATGTAATCGTCTTGTTGAAGAGAAAATAGGACATCTCCTTCGCGCTAGTGGGGAAGCAAATCAGATGCCCATGTTGCATATCTGTGGACCCTTCCTAAAAGTTTGATTTTTGAAAGCGTCACGATGGAGAATAGAATTGACCGTGGACTCATGCGCTGAAGATTGTGTGAATTAGGAAGCAGAAGTCACAGTTTTGAACAGGTCGCTCAACCGTCTCTTGCTGACATATGAAAAAGCCTGCGGGTTCTTTTTTGTGAGTTAGTTGTGGATGGTCTGTGGGTGGGCTGTGAAGATTATCAGCATGCCTTTATAACTTACTATGCGTCTCCCTCGCACGCTGAGCCCTCATGCATTGTCCTTCCCGAATAACCTGTGTTTCCTTCTTTCATGACCGCCTCCGACGAATTCATTGTAACGACAGGCGAAAAATCTAAGCGATTGGACATGTTTTTGGCCAATCGTCAGCCGCTGTGTTCCCGCTCTGCAATACAACGCCTCATCCGGGAGGGGCAGGTCCGGATCAATGGGCAGGCCATGCGGGCCAGTTATAAGATCAAGCCCGGAGACCGCATTACCCTTGATATTCCGAAACCCGAACCGCTCGATCTGAAACCGGAGGCGATCTGCTTAGAGGTCCTCTACGAAGATGAGGAATTGCTGGTGCTGGACAAGCCGGCAGGACTGGTCGTCCATCCTGCTCCCGGCAACTGGTCGGGGACGCTGGTGAACGCGCTCTTGCATCACTTTGAAACATCAGGATCCTCCATCTCAACGGTCGGCGGAAAGGAGCGCCCCGGCTTGGTCCATCGATTAGATAAAGAAACGTCAGGTGTGATGGTCGTGGCAAAAACGGATCGGGCGCACCGGGGGCTTGCGGCACAGTTTAAGCAGCATAGTATCTCGCGCGCGTATGAAGCCCTCATCTGGGGCGTGCCCAAGAAGGGCCGCGGACGCATTGAACTCGCCATCGGCCGTGATACAAGAGAACGAAAGAAATTTTCTGTTCGTACGACGAAACCAAAGGCCTCAGTGACCGAATACTGCGTCGATCGGCGCTATGGAAAAGTGGCGGCGCACGTCCTCCTCTATCCGCAAACGGGACGAACCCACCAACTCAGGGTCCATTTGAGTGCGATGGGTCATCCGATTCTGGGTGATCAAACATATGGCGGAGGCAGAGTCCGCGAGATCGGGGCGCAACAATTCACACGCGTGATGTTGCATGCCAGGACACTAGGGTTTTCCCATCCGGGAACCGGGATATTCCAGGAGTTTACGGTTCCCGTACCAGGGGATTTCGCGTCTGCGCACGCAGCACTCGAAGGCATGACCTCTTCCACAATACGATCTTGACATGCGCACCGACTCGCGTCACAGTCCGACCGTATGAGACTATGACCATGGAAATGAATGAGGTGCTCGATGTGCTCGGCAGCCTTGTCTCGCAACTCAAGCTTTATGCTGCAAAGTTGCCGGCAGTGGTGCATTTATCCCTTGTTCCCACCGGCATTAAGCCGACGTTGGAAACGGTTGATGCCTATGAGTTGGCGATTTCCAGATTTCGTTCCCAAAGCAGTGGGTCTGCCTTGAAGGGACTGAATGATTTACTGCTGGAGTCGCTGGAGGCCTTCGAGACGGGCAAGTTACTGAGTGCCGTGCAACCCCTGCTTGCGGTATTCGATCATCTGGATCGGATGCGACGAGACAAGGAATTGAATGTGACGACAGCGGATGAGAAAAGGCTGGGCGAATACCGGGCGATCCTTACGAAAATTCTGCCTGGGAGCCAACCGGAATTGGAAGGGGCAGGACGGGGGATGTAGCTATAGAAGTTCTGAGTTAGGAATTGTGAGTTATGAGTTGAAGCACAAGACTCTTCGCGTACAATTCAAAACTCAACACTCCTAACTCAAAAACTCTGCCTTGCGGTCAGTGGCCCATTTTGGGACCGGAGGAATTCGCCCCTTGCGTGACCAGCTTGAAGCGGCTGGTCGCTCCGCACTGTGGGCACTGTGCACGGATGGTATCTTCATCCAGGATCTCCACCTGATCTTCCTTGATCCACATCAACTGAAAGCACTTCTGACAGGTACGGACTTGCGTTCCCATAATATTCCTCTTACACTCTTTCGTGATGCCGTATCCCCACAATGGGAGACTAATTTAGTACAAGATGCCATCCACCCTCAAGAGCGCTAAGGGTACTATTACCTTTTCCGAGCGCAAAGACATCGATCTCTCACAACTCGTTCATCTCTACCAACAAGCCCCCTGGGCCAAGGACCGTACCCTTGAACAGGCGCAAGAGATGCTGAAACACACGGACGTCGTGATCTCTGCGTGGGATGGTAACCGGCTGGTTGGGTTTGGAAGGGTGTTGACGGATTACATCTTCCGTGCTTCGATTTGGGACGTCGTGGTCCACAAGGACTATCAGGGTCGTCGGATCGGGACCGAATTGGTTGAACGTATTCTTCATCATCCCAGTCTGAAAACGGTCGAGCTGTTCTGGCTGAATACTCGTATGCCCGGATTTTATGAACGGCTGGGCTTCAGTTCGAAGGATCAGACAGGTATGGTCTGGTCACGCGCCAAACAGACCCGTCTCAAATGACGGCTGCTGAAAGTAGCCCACAATTCGTTCTCAGTTGTCCGTCCACCTCAAAGTAGTTATCCACTCCGCCTCGGCGTCCGCTCTCCTTGCAGCCTTGTTGGATGACTGTTTTGAGCAGCCGCAACGACCATGAGCAAGATATCACCTCGGTCATTTGCCGAACGAATGAAAAGCCATCAAATAGCATGGTGGAAAGACAGATATCTTGCGAGGAAGGAGCACGCGAGTGATCGTAGGAAGGAGGGCAACTTTAAGACTCCGATTGCGAGAAATGCCGCAAAGAATGCCGTTCGGCCAATGCCAGCTGAGCAATGGATAAGAGTATTGTGATTGAGTCGTGCATAGCCGATAGTCTTGTTGATGGCTTCTTCGAGAGGTCGTTGTGCAGGCACACCATAGTTACAAATCGGCAGGCTGATTGTTTCCAGATTATGTTCTGAATAGAGAACTAGAAGATTGCAACCTACCTGCTCAAACATTCGCTGTCTTCAACAAGGACTACGACAACCGAACTCGTTTGCCTCTTGAGTTCGTCGAAAATGCGGGTTTCTTGATCATAAGGCCAAAAGGCATCGCACTCCCAAACACGCGGCCAGGAAGATCCAATGGAAATTCAGTTGCTATCATTGGTGGGGGTTTTTCGATTGGATGCTCAAGCGTGCGCCTGAGAAACCATCTTGCGAAAACGCTTCGGAGAGAAAACGACCGAGACGAAGAAGATCAATGTCGCCAGCAGCACGATGGTCGGTCCCGAGGGCAAGTCCAGCAGATAGGACACGATCACACCCCCCACCGCCGAGCATGTTCCGATCAACGCGGAATAAACAGTCATGTGGAACAAACTGTGGGTCAATTGATACGCGGTCGAAGCCGGGATCAGCACCATGGCGAAGACGAGAATCGCGCCGACGGTTTTCAAAGAGATGACGACTGTGAGCGCCACCAGCGACAGGAGCAAATAAAACATCTGTCGGGCGGGTACGCCGGATGCCTCAGCCATTTCCTGATCGAAGGCGATGAAGTACAGTTCCTTAGAAAACAGCAGAATGGTGCCTAAAACGAGCGCGCTCAACGCTCCGATGGTATACAACTCTTCCGTCGTCACTGAAAGGACGCTGCCGAACAGGTACCCGTACACTTCCGGGTTATAACTCTTCATGAGACCCAGAAAAAGAATGGCCAGAGCCATGGTCGTGGTGTAGAGAATCCCGATCGACACGTCCAGCTTCATTTGCCCCTTTTCCTCCACCCACCCCGTGATCCACACTGTTGCCAACCCGAAGAGGATAGCCAGGCCCAACGGCGGAAGTCCGACAAGATAGGCAAAGGTCACTCCGGCAAACGCCGCATGGGCAGTTCCGGCCCCGGCAAAGGCCAGACCCCGGAGAACGACGAAGACGCCGATGATGGAGCACAACAACCCTACCAGGGCTGCTGCAAAAAGAGATCGCTGCATAAAATCGTAGGCCAGAAGCTCTAACATGTAATGATCCGGTGATTTAGTAATTTGGTGAAGTCATGAGTTTTCGAGCTTTGATCTGAGATCTGTTGATTCTCGAAGGCGGCAATGGTGGGTCCATTTTCAATCGCGCAATCGCCAATTCATCAAATCACCAGTTGCCCGTGTCAGTGATGATGGTAATCCTCGACGATGATGAAGTCCTTCTCGGTGATGACCAGATCCTTGCCATAGACCTGGCTCAGGATATCCGGCTTCAAGACCTCGTGTGGAGCGCCGAATGCATAAAGTTTGGTCTTGAGCAGGACCAGTCGATCGACGCGAGAGCGGATCATGTTGATGTCATGAGTAATCAGAAGAATCGTCAGGCCGAGCTCCTTGTGTAACTGTTGTATGAGTTCGACCACACTGTGCTGGGTCGTAATATCCAGCCCTGTGGTAGGCTCGTCCAGAAGCAAGATTTGCGGCTGTTGGGCCAGCGCGCGGGCGATGAAGACTCTTTGCTGCTGCCCCCCGGAGAGTTGTCCCAGAGCGGTATTGCGATGACCCTCCATGCCGACGTGGCTGAGTGCCTCCAACGCAATGTCCCGATCACGCTCGCTCGGCCGTTTGAATAGCCCCAAGGCGCCGTATCGCCCCATCATGACCGTCTCCAGCACCGTAACGGGGAAATGGCGTTCGATCACTCCTTTCTGAGGAAGGTATCCGATCCGGGCTCGGTGGTGGCAACGCAATTCCTCGCAGGCGCAGTCGAACACACGCAGGGTGCCGCGGAGGGGAGACATGAGGCCGAGCACAGCCCGGCAGAGCGTCGTTTTTCCGGAACCGTTTGGTCCGATCACCCCGACGAATTCTCCCTCGGCGATTTTCAGAGAGACGTCTTCGAGAGCGGTGACGCCGGGAAATCCCAGTGTCACGTGATCAAAGCTAATAATAGAATGGCTGCTCATGGACAATGTCAGGCAGGGCGGGACGAGGTCGCTTTCTCTTACAGACGGCGGGAATCCTCTCCCGGAGCTACCTTTTCCAACGCGTCGGCTAATTGGAGCACATTATATCGAAGCATGTCGAGGTAGGTTTCTGTCCCGGGGACCGCTCCTGGGAGGGTCGTCAAGATTGCCACCCGTGCACCGGTCTCACGAGCGAGAAGCTGCGGCAACTTTTGGTTCAACTGTACCTCCGACACGATGACCTTAATGCCGTCTTTCTTTATTTGTCGCACGATGTCATGGACTCGACGAGTGGAGGGCTCGGCTCCAGGTTGCATGAGAAGCGTGCCGACAATGTGGAGGTGGAAATGGCGGGCGAAGTACGGCCATGCCGGGTGGTGCACGACGATTCGCCGGTCTGAGATCCCCTGCAGGCGGAGGACGAGTTCCGCCTGAAGCTGATCGAGCCGGGCAAGGTAGGCGACCGAATTCGTTCGATAGTCCGGCGCATGCAGCGGATCGGCGTCGATCAACGCATCGGTCATGTGCTGCACCATGATCGCCGCGCCGATTGGATCAAGCCAGATGTGCGGGTTTCCTTGCGAGTGTTGTTGGTGCCCACGCTCGCGTTTCTCTTCAGCAGCATCCTGATCGGGAAGAAGGTCGATGCCTTTCGAGGTTGTGACGATCAACAATCGAGAATTGCCCGCGTTCTTTACCAACGGGGCTACCCAGACCTCCAGCCCTGCCCCCACTTCAACGAGGATCTTGGCCTTGCGAACCGCGATGAGATCACTTGGTTTCGGGGAGTAGGTGTGTTCGCTCTCATAGCCGGTCATGAGAGAGGTCACGCTGACGTGGGCTCCACCGATTTCTTGAGCCCAATCCTTGAGGACCGGCAAGGTGACGACAACGGGTAGCGGCTCGGCCGACCTGGCCGGCATGAAGGGAAATGAAAAGGCCCAACCCAGCAGGAGTGCCGTGACGAGTGCAAATTGACCCCGTGACGTACGCATGGGTCGGACCGTAACATCCGACCTAGGTGTTGTCAACGAACCGCAGGATGGTGTGATCCATTACCGGCTACAGGACGAGGACTCTTGACCCGGCCGATAACTTCCATTAGCGTATCGCCCCGTCCGGTTCGCGATCTGAAATGGAGTCCTGTTGAGAAGCAAGAAGGTGGTGGGCTTGATGTCCGGAACGTCCGGAGACGGCGTTGACGCTGTCCTCGTGGATCTCTCCGGTCGTAAGGATTCCGTGCGGGTTCGCGTGCTGTCGTTCCTATCGGTCCCGTACACGCGTTCCCTCCAGCAGCGCGTTCTGACAGTTTCCATATCCGGAACAGTCGCGGATGTGTGCCATCTCAATGTGTTATTGGGAGAGGTATTTGCCCGAGCCGCGTTACGGGTGATCAAGGAAGCGGGCATGGATCCCTCGGGTGTCCATCTCATCGGGTCTCATGGCCAAACGATACATCACCTGCCCAAGGGTATTCGCGAGTCGCCGATCGGCGTCGTGCGCTCCACGCTCCAGATTGCCGAACCAGCGGTCATTGCTGAGCGGACTAATATCACCACCATCGCCAATTTTCGCGCCCGCGATATGGCGGCAGGCGGAGAGGGAGCTCCGCTGGCACCCTACGCACACTATCTTCTGATGCGTCACTCGCGCCACAGCAGGCTTATTGTGAATCTTGGAGGGATCAGCAACGTCACCTATCTTCCGAAAGGCGGAAGGCGGGATCGAGTCATCGCGTTTGATACGGGTCCGGCGAACATGGTTCTCGATGCATTGGTCCAGCGCATGTCAAAAGGACGAATGTCCTTCGATCGGGGTGGCATGATAGCAGCCAAGGGGGTTGTACACCCAGCGCTTCTGAAAGAGTTGATGGGACACCCCTATCTGAAACGGCGACCGCCGAAGTCAACGGGACGTGAGGAATTTGGGGGACCGTTTATCGAGCGACTGCTGGCGAAGCAGCGAGCATACCGGCTCGGCCCGGCCGATCTTCTTGCGACCTGCGCGTACTGGACAGCTGCCTCGGTTGGTGAAGGCACGCGGTGGATCCAAGGGGACATTGATGAAGTCATCGTGGGAGGCGGGGGAGTTTACAACCGCACAGTCATGCGAAATTTGGAGCGCGTTTTTGACGACCGGCCCGTGAAAACCTTTGACGATCTCGGATGGAACAGTAAGGCGTTTGAAGCCATCGCGTTCGCTGTCCTGGCCTATCAGACCGCCTCGGGAACCTATAACAACCTCCCCCGTGTAACAGGCGCGCAACATGCCGTTGTGTTGGGTACGATCGTTCCCGGCAGGCCCGCAAACTCCGTCGGTATTTGAAACCATACCGCTGACGAGAGAAGACTTCTATGGATATGCTCTATCTCGGTGTTGGTGGCGTGGTCGTTCTTTCCCTGATGATGTTGGGCTGGCATATGTCCGTTCGAAAGTGCTTCGCCAAACCATCATCGTCTCTTCTCCCGTCTGACGCGCAGGTATTTCTGAAACCCGTCCTGAGCGATGCCGAAGCAAAATTTTACAATCTGCTACGCTTGGCGGTGCAAGATCGCTACTTGATCTTTGCTCATGTTCCTCTCTGGTGTCTCCTCGAAATACGCGCCTCCGAATCCGAGCTCCGTCTTCCACTATTGAGTCAACTCGCACTCAAGCGGGCAACCTTCGTCCTGTTGCATGCGGGAACCAGACGAGCCGAAAAAGTTGTGGAGCTGTACGAGGATTCCGATGCAGTATCTCGGCGAGAGCGGAACGACCGTTTGCTTGAAACCGTGTTAGCATCTGCAGGTGTTCAACTGGTGCGGGTCAATGCCGGGGAGGCCTATACGGCTCCCATGCTGACTGCGCTGCTCGATGTCGCTGAATCGGACTAAGTCATCCAGATATCTGTAGGAGGACCGCTGACCGTGGGTCGCTGCGTTCGTCTCCGATGGTCACTGAAGCATAGATCCTACTCGAGACCGGCGCCATCGTACCTTGCGGCGGCGGTTTCCAGTGCTTTCCGGGCGACTTCAGCCTCAGGACTATCCGGATGCTGGTCCAACACCCGGTCATACATCATGCGGGCTTTCTCTTTATCGCCAAGTTTGGTGTAAATCTGGCCGATCTTCAAGGTGGACGCTCCCAGCTTCTGGCTCAGAGGGTAATAGGACACGACGTTATAAAAGGCCGTCAAGGCCTCTTTGTAACGGCCCATCCGATACTGACATTCTCCCATCCAATAGTGAGCGTTGCTGGCTAGGATGGATTGACCATGAATCTCCAGAAAGAAGCGGAAGCCGGCCAGCGCTGCTTCATAGTCCTTGTGTCGAAACTCGTCCATGACGCGATCGTACAAACGGTGCGAGGCATCCTGTATGTGGCCAGGCGCAGCATTGGCCTCCCCGCCGGGCGTGAGGCCGGTTGTCAGTGTGCCCACAACGATGACAATCTGTACGGTGTACGATAGCTGTGAAAAAATGTTCATCTTTACATCCTCCGAGTCGTGCCGCCGAAATGGGAACGCAAGCGCCGTACCCGCTGTGCCATGAGAAAATCACACCAGCACGACAAGTCTCGGAAAATGCCGGAGATTCTTCATGTGCCGGATCCTAGTCAGGCCTTGCCTGATGCGGGCTTGGCAGCCGTCAATGGCACCAAAATAGACAGATTTGTACGGAAACGTATTGTACTTCCGGCATGTAGAAGCCAGAGAAAGGTGCTGAACGGGAGTCGCAGCAGACCGTGGTCTGGGACCCGTTGCGCTCCGCTCGTTAACAATGGGACAGTGGGCTCATGGAACCGAGACCAGACTCGCTACGTGAGAATCAACCAAAACCGCTCGATGTCCCTCCTAATCCATATGGAGGCAGGACGCTCATTGTGGATGCCCGGGATCCGGCAGCATATGTTCGTCCAAGTGCAGCTCTGATTGAAGCGGGGGAGGAGGATCAGGTTTTTGTCCGTCCTGGGATGTACGAAGACAAGGTGTTCGTCTCGGAGCGGCCGGTACGACTCATCGGAGCAGGCCGCGACTATGTTCAAATATTCTGTCGCCGGGGTGGACCGCTGTATCTCCAACGAGTTTCGTCAGGCATCATCAGCGGCTTGACTTTTCGCTACGTCGGAAGCGACCAGCATTCCGCTATCAATGTACTCGATTCGAATCTATTGATCACGCAGTCCCGCGCGTTGGAAGGCATCTTATCCGGAGTGGTGATCTATGGCCCGGAATGTCGCGTCAACTTTCATGACAATGAAGTGTGTCACAATCGAGAGTCCGGGATCTTCGTGTTTGCCGGAGCCCAGCCGCGCGTATCCAATAACAGCTGTTTCGGCAACCATCATTTTGGCATTGCAATCAGAGATCCCGGCAGCCATCCCGAGATTGTTCGAAACATCTGCTACGACAATATGATGAGTGGCATACTCTTGTTTCATCACGCCGCGGCTCTCATGCTTCATAATGAGTCTCGAGACAACCAGCACTGGGGGGTGGTAATGACTTCTGACGCCCAACCTGTGCCAGCTCAGGACGAGCTTGTTGTGAGCAACACGTTAATGCCGAATCCGCGCGGACCGCTTTTTCGGACTGACCAGCCGCTGGAGGAGATCGGACGATGATCCAACCGGCGTATGCCTGAGGATTGATGTGGCGCCAACCGAGAATGTACGGACTTACGCTGAAGAGGAGAGCATGTTTGAATCCCGACCATCCGGCACTGAATGGAATTGAAATGAGTTTCCGCCTTGCGCCTTCGCTCGGTACATGGCGGCATCGGCATGCTTGAGCAGCCCGTCCACATTCTGATCGTCCAACGGATAGAGCGTGATCCCAATGCTGACTCCGATGGAGACAGAACCCTGCCCCAGGATGAATGGTTCTGCAATTGACTCAACGATCCGCCTCGCAACGACAGCCACATCCTGTTCACCTGAAATCCCTTCGAGTATGGCGGTAAACTCATCCCCCCCCATGCGGGCAATTGTATCCACTTCTCTTACGCAGTTTTTCAACCGGTCGGCGACCGACTTCAGCAACTGATCCCCGATATCATGGCCAAGGGTGTCGTTGACCATCTTGAACCGATCCAGATCCAACAACATGATGCCGACTGGTTGATCTTTGCGTTTGCTGCGCGCCATGGCATGCACGAGACGGTCGCGAAACAAAGTGCGGTTTACCAATCCCGTTAATTGATCGTATTGAGCGAGGTAGGTGAGACGCTCTTGCGCTCGCTTGCGTTCGATGGCATACAGAATAGCTCTCGCGAGAAACTCGGTCTCCCCTTGGCCCTTGACCAGATAGTCCTGTGCCCCCTGCTGGATGGCTTGCAAGGCCAGGGCATGGTTGTCGTGGCCGCTAAGGACTATTACCGGAACGCCAATGCCAGTGGTCAGGACCTGCGTCACTGTGCTCAGGCCATGCGTGTCTGGTAAAGAGAGATCCAGCAATACCACGTCAAATCGCTCCCGACTGAGATGGGTCAGTCCCTCCGATAGGGTCGAAACCGGTTGAATGGCAAATTGATTGCCTGGCCATTGGTCCAATAGATCCTGAGTCAATCGGGCATCAACTGGATTATCTTCTATGAGCAGCACCTTCATGGCCGTCGCGTCGCTACATCCTACATCCAGTCATATCGGGCGCCAGTGGAGTGTTGTTGCATATGTGCTGAATATGAAAGTATAGCGCACCAGGATCTACCAACAAGGGAAAGGTCTTATCCGGCAGTGCTGTGGGGCGGTCTCGTCTAGCAGAGGGGCGGATTGAGATTGGCGATTTGAGGGAATTGGATCATTGGGAATGGATCGGAAGTGCTCTCATCTATCCCTACTCAACCGGCTTTTCGGCGACATATTCAATATACTTCCACAGCAATTTCGCCTCTTCTTCACTCAGCACGATCGGAGTGTTGTTGGCTGCGCCCGAGAAATACACCTTTACAGTGGTTGAGTCGTGCCACACCTGGCATTCACAATGAATCACACTGTCTAAATTTAGGGCTCTGTTTCCCACCTTTACAAAGTGCACAAGTCCCTCCTGCGTACGCATAGTTCTACGTGTCAGCCAATGGATTCTACCATCTTGCCCCGATGTATCAAGAAGTTCTGAATGTCCGGAGAAGATGTTCTTGAGGGGCGGGATTATCTCTCGTCAAAATTCCGTCTCGGAGAGATCAAAAAACTGTCCTGTATGTTTTCTCTCCCTACGAAAGTCAGGAATTCTCAAGGTGGATAACCACGCGAGATTAATGAGGTGAGCATTATCGTGCGACAGTCCACCTTGGCATAGAAACTGCGGATCAGGTTATACGTTGCTAGGGTCAATTCGTCGATCATGCAGATGCAACTATCGATCAACATGCAAGGCAATAAATGAGAGTTTACCCGATAGACATCGAGACGCCCCCTTCGGTTCAGTGGAAGCGATGCGTTCGTACGACTCTCCTTGTCTGTATCCTTCTGTCCTTTCCCATGGCCGTGACAATGGCAGTCGCGGGGACCGACATGTACGAGTTTTGGAATGCGGATGGGACGTTGGAAGCAACAAACGTCCCGACAGACGGACGGTTTCTACAGAACGGCGACAAGCAGCGGTTCCGATCCCGCGTGTCTGTCTCCGAGGTGGAGCGGGCTATCGGCCGATATGGGTGGCAATATCAGCTTCACCCTGCGCTGCTGCTAGCGATGATCAAAGCCGAATCGGATTTCAACCCCACGGTGATTTCAAAAGCCGGCGCCATTGGATTGATGCAATTGATTCCGGAAACCGCCATTCGCCATGGCGTAGAGAATCTTTACGACACGAATGAGAATATCCGTGGAGGAGCGCGCCACATCCGTTATCTGCTTGATCGATTCAACGGCAACCTTCGTCTGGCCGTGGCCGCATATAATGCAGGCGAAGGAAGAGTCGAACGGTATCATGCTGTTCCTCCTTATGCGGAAACGCGGGAATATGTTCGAAGGGTGTTGACCTATTACAAGAACTTCAAGGGCCAGTATCGTCTTGGTGTCCATGAAACAGTGATTCTGGCGATTACCCATAAGCCCTTGGCGGCTTCCAGACAGTGGGTTGCTTCTCCTCCCCGCACGGTGCGTTAACCTCTCGGTCCGACTCCCTCTTTGCTGCATCTCCAGCTTCGGCTAAGAAACTTCCTGGCGAACCGCCGGCAACCTTTGAATCGAAGGTCGTCGGTTAACCGCGAGGTTTCGCCTTACTCTTGGAGTTTCATGGATTAAGTGGTCCATCGAAGCCTATTCGCCGTACTTTTGTGCGATGGACAGGCCTTTCTGGTTAAAGAAACTGAAAACATTTCAGTCTCTCCTGCTCGGTTATTCCTCCCCATGAAACTTGACCTATGTACCGGAAAGCCGATAGCCTCTACCACCTTTTCATACTGCATCGATGGAGGGAGACCACTGTGGAGGATGGCGCTGGACGCATCCTTATTGTTGATGACGATGCCGAGATGCGCGAGTTGGTTTGCGATGTCTTGCAAGATCGTGGTCACACATGTTTTTGCGCGGGGAGCGCGCGAGAAGCCCTGCGGCAATTGAGCCAAGATGAGTATGCGGTCATACTCACTGATCTACGAATGAAGGGAATGTTAGGGACCGAATTGCTCGCGGAGGTGAAGAGGGAACATCCTGATATCGGCGTGATACTCATGACCGCCTTCGGCTCGGTAGAGACGGCCGTAGACGCCATGAAGCAGGGCGCCAGCGACTATCTGACGAAGCCGGTAAAAAGCGATGAATTGGTCCGCGTGGTCGAACGTGTCTTGAGGGAGTCCTTGTTACGGCGTGAGGTGATCCGCCTCCGAAAAGAAGTTCACAGGGAATATAGTTTTCATCAGATTATTGGCCGAAGCAAGCCGATGCAGACATTGTTTGATCTCATTCGTCGGGTCTCGGACAGCCCTACCAACGTGCTGATCACGGGTGAAAGTGGCACCGGTAAGGAATTAGTCGCAAAGGCGGTTCACTATAACAGCGATCGACGGCACGCTCCCTTCGTTCCTGTGAACTGTGCAGCCATTCCTGAGCAGCTCATAGAAAGTGAGTTGTTTGGCCATCTGAGGGGGGCGTTCACGGATGCAGGAGCCGACAAGCGAGGTCTTTTTGAGGAAGCCCAAAAGGGAACACTCTTCCTCGACGAAATCAGTGAATTGCCCCTTCTTCTACAAGCTAAACTTTTGAGGGCGATTCAGGAAAAGGAGATCAGGCGGGTTGGTGCCACAAAATCCATTCCAGTGGACGTGCGAATTATCGCCGCGACGAATCTCAACCTGGCGGAGGAGACAAAGAATAGGCGCTTTCGAGAAGACCTCTATTACCGGCTGAATGTTATCGAGCTCAAGTTACCTCCACTACGAGAACGTCGTGAGGATATCCCACTTCTGGTCGAAGCATTTCTAAACAAATGCGCCGCGTCGCGGAGAAAACCAGTTCAAGGTGTCAGCGAATCAGCGTTGGCGATATTGATGGATTATGCGTGGCCCGGAAATGTGCGGGAATTGGAAAACGTCATCGAGCGCGCGGTGACGCTTATGCACGAGGACAGAATCAGACCGGATGATTTGCCGCTCACGATTCGGGGATCGAGAGGCGACCGCCGGATTATGGATGAGGCTCTTGACCGTACATTGCCTCTGCACGAAATGGAGATGGAGTATATTCGTAAAATCATGGAGAAAACAGGCGGCAATAAGTATCAAGCGGCTCAGATGCTGGGAATTGATCGAAAGACGCTCTACCGTAAACTGTCTGAAATTGAACACACGCAGCATTCCGAGCGGAGCGAAGATTAGAGGCACAATTCGCAGATGGGGCAGTAGTGCGAGTAAAGGGAAGCCGTCAACTCTTATTCGAATATAGCGGGATTGTGCTTCTCTCAGGCGGCATCTTTGTTCTTGACCTCATCAATCCTGTTGGAGTTGCCACCTGGTTGTTGTATTTGCTTCCCCTCTCCCTCACGTTTCTGGTGTCTGACTACCGCGCTCCGTTGTACTTCTCTCTCGGAGCGAGCGCCCTCACTCTGATCAGCCTCGTTTTCACTTCGGGTGAAGCACCCGTACCATTTGATGCCCTCAACAGAGTCATCGGAATATCCGCCATGTGGGGATTCGCGTTTGTCGCATCGCGTTATAAGCGAACGCAGGTTGCCCTAACCTCGGCGGAAGCGCGACGCGAGAAAGTCATGGATGAGTTGTCGGCGGAAGTCATGAAGCGGCAGGAAGCAGAAGGTAAACGTGCCATAGCAGTGGCCGGACTTGAAGAAGCGACACACGGTGAAGCAATGGCATTGGCAGGCCGCAGGCGAGCGGAAGAGAAGATGCTGACGAGTAAGATGCGATTGGAGGCCATTGTCGATTCAGCGATGGATGCGATTATTAGCATTGATGAACACCTGGATATCGTTCTGTTCAACCGTGCGGCCGAACACATGTTTCAATGCAAGACGGAGGAGGCTTTGGGTCACCCATTGGATCGCTTTATTCCTGAACAGTTTCGAGTGAAACACCAAAAACACATCAAAGCCTTCGGAGAATCGGGAATTACGAGTCGCAAAATGGGTTCCCTCGGAACGATCACGGGTGTGCGGGCAAACGGCGAAGTATTTCCCATTGAGGCGGCCATCTCACAGATCGGCATTGATGGAGACCGGTTCTATACAGTGATTCTCCGTGATATTGGCGAACGGAAAAAGCTTGAGGAGCAATTGCGTCGAACGGAGCGCCTGGCAGAATTGGGAACAATTGCTTCAGGCATGGCACATGAAATCGGGACGCCCATGAATGTCATTCTGGGTCGAGCCGAGTATCTGATGAAGCGGACGCAGGAAGACACAATGAAGCGCGGGTTGGGAACGATCATCGGTCAGGTTGAGCGTATCACGAGGGTGATGAACCAATTGCTGTCTTTCGCCCGGCGCCGGGCACCTGAGCGTCGAGCCGTGGACCTGAGGCAGGTTGTGGAAAGCAGCATGGAAATGTTTCAGGAACGATTGGCGCGCCAGCACATCCTGGTGGAGTTGATATTCGATGATGAAGTCCCCCCGGTTCACGCCGATGCCGACCAAATGAGCCAGGTGGTCATTAATCTTGTGATGAATGCAACTCATGCAATGCCGGACGGGGGTACGCTTCATATAGGGTTGAGCGCCGACAATGACACCGTGATCCTCAAGGTGATGGATTCCGGATACGGTATTCCACCCGATACCATTTCCAGGATCTTCGATCCCTTCTTCACCACGAAGGATTTTGGAAAGGGGACCGGATTGGGGTTGACCGTGGTCAAAGGCATTGTTGATGAACATGGAGGCAGCATTGCCGTGGAGAGCAAGGAAGGCAAAGGCGCGACCTTCACCATGCATATGCCGGTGTACCACTCGCACGAGAAGGACTAGCGAATCGATCAATAATGCGTGCATTTCCAGTGACGAGAGACCATCACTGTAGCGGTTCGGGTCATTGCGTCAATCTCAAGATGGGGCCTTTGTCTACAGCGTCGCAGTCTCCGCGAGCCGACCTTTTCTGAAAGTCTTCCGTATCCTAAGGTAATTCGTTTCCAATCCAGCGTCGCTTAGGCGAGATTCCGATGGCACATGGTTTGCCTTATCTCGTCGCTCGAGGCTGGTCGGGATCCAGAGACGGAGAAGACGTGGAAAAGAGGAGCCCAGCAGTGCTACTTGTGGTCGAAGATGACCGGGACATGCGTAGCCTGCTCTGTGACGAGCTATGGGACGAAGGATACCAACTTAGAGAGGCCGCCAACGGTGATGAGGCGCTCGTCGCCGTACTCAAAGCTGTTCCGGATTTGATCATCACCGACCTTAAAATGCCGGCGGGGGGAGTCGATTATGTGAATCGGTTGCGGACGTTCGCGCCCCAATGTCCGATTATTCTCATGACCGCCTTCGGAGATACAAAGACGAAAGAGGAAGCGTTGAAGTCCGGGGCTACCGCCTATTTTGACAAGCCCGTTCGTCTGGCTGAGCTTAAAATAACGATTAAGGAGTTACTGGAAGATCACGAAGGAAATCATGCGACGGAGGCTGACTTGACGACTGATTGATCGGCGCGCGCGTTTGTCCCTCGCACGCCGGAGACAAGAGGCAAGAAATAGCCTCAGCGATCAGTGAGCAGCCCTCTAAGAAGGTGGCGAGATGGCCGGATCTCATACAGCGGTTTTTCCATTCAGTCTATTGCAGGATCCTATCCTTTCGGCTCGACTCGAAGCGCTCAAGCTGTTGGCGGATGGATTGCCCGAGTATGTGGTGGTGCTCGATCGGAACTCGAACGTCGTCTATGCCAATGAGGCTGCCTGGTCCTCAACCTCGCGGCCAGACCCGGGGGGCAGCCCATCCAAATGCTACGAAGCCTTCATGAGTCGTGATAATCCCTGCGCCGCATGTCCAATCACGAATGTATTGGAGAGCCGTGAGACGCACACCGTGTCCTGCTCGGCAGACGCTGACAGGCCAGCTTGTGGCATTCGTGAAGCACTTCCGCTGACGTCCGCGCAGGGCGAAGTCGCGTTGGCACTGGCTCTTTTCAGTGGCCGGTCCGGCCGCCGTCAGGCGAACGGAGGTGCTTCGGCCGGTCTTTCAGCCGACCGCAGTAACTATCGCCTCGGAGACCTGATCGGGCAAGCGCCAGTCATGCAGGAGTTGTTCCGGATGATTCGCCTCGTCGCAGACAGCACGGCGACCGTGTTGATCCAGGGCGAAAGCGGAACCGGGAAGGAACTCGTGGCCCGCACGATCCACCGGATCAGCTCTCGCCGGACGAAGCCATTCGTCGTGGTCGATTGCGGATCTCTGCCTGAGACGCTGCTCGAAAGTGAACTCTTTGGCCACGTGAAGGGGGCGTTTACCGGCGCCCTGTCGGCCAAGCGGGGGCTATTGGAGGAAGCCGATGGCGGAACGCTGTTTCTCGACGAAATTGCGAATACCACGCCCACGTTTCAAGCCAAACTGTTACGTGTGCTGCAGGAGGGCGAAATCAAACGAGTCGGAGGCACCCAACCGGTCAAGATCGACGTCCGCGTCATCTCCGCCACGAACAAAGACCTGGCGGAACTCGTGAAAGCGAACTTGTTTCGCCAGGACCTCTACTACCGCTTGGCGGTGCTGCCGCTGGATTTGCCGGCCTTGCGGGATCGTGCGGAGGATATTCCGCTTCTTGTAAGATATTTCGTGAGGGTATCCTGCCGTCGGCACCATCAGCCAATGCGGATGGTCACGCATCACGTCATGCAGGCCCTCACTGGTGCACCGTGGGCCGGGAATGTACGTGAACTGCAACACTGTATCGAGCGAGCCGTCGTCACGACCAAAGGGCCGGAGCTCGACTGTCGAGATATCTTGAAGATTGCAACGGATCCGCCGCTGTCGGATCTTCGTACCGCGGTCCGTGGAGTCGCTCAACAGGTAGAACGGACCAGGATACAGGAAGCTCTCCGCCAGGCGGAAGGCAACCGCTCGCGAGCTGCCAAGATCCTCGATATCAGTCGCGCGAATCTTTATAACAAGCTTCGTGCATATGGACTAGAATAACAGCCTGCCTTGCCTAAGTTGACCTAGGACGCCTCAGGAGCGTTTCTGAGAGCGGCCCACGCCTGCTTAAAAGACGCGACATCAGTTCTCGCCCCACTCATCGCCTTTTCCCCGGGTTGCCCCATCCCGCCACACGTGCATGCTGCACCTGTCTAATAGTTTGGACAGCGCAACATACTGATTTCTGAAATGTCTTTCAGACACTTCTTGTAAGTGTCCAGTTCATTGGAATCCTGATATTTATCCCTCGTCGCCTTGTGCGAACTTGAAATGCCATAAGCTCCCGCCGTTCATCGGAAATGTCCCAGACGACTGCCGGTTCGTTTCCCGGCATGTTCATTGCGCTCTGTGAGGGTCGCTGGTGAAGGGTGCGGGTGATTTTGGACCGGCCTCCGAATGACCTGCTCTCGCGCCCTGCGGGAACCTTCACCAGCCATAAAGAAACGTGACCCCGGAAGAGCGCGCGTCTCGGGCAATCGGTTGCGAAGCATCCGGGGGATGTGGCGGGCGAAATGGTAAGCGTGAAGAAGAGATTCGTACTAAGTGCAAACGATTGTTCACGAGGGTTGAGAAAAGGCATTCATTAACCAACCGCCCATGAGGCGGAACAACAGCAAAAGGAGGCCGTGGTATGAGGCTTAAACGATATCAATCGAGCTGCAGGCATCACCATCGGAAGGCGGTGAGAAGTCTGCAGGCGGCGCTGGTCGCGAGCAGTTTGCTCGTTGCGCCGTGGCTGTTTGCAGCCGGTACAGACCAGCCGTCCCATGAAGGTCACGCCACTCCGGTCGCTATGCCCGGATGGACCCAGACGTTGAAGGGCCAGACGGTGGTTGAGAATGCCATCGAAGGGCGGGCGGATCGGTCAGAGAAAATCGAGTTACAGCATCACCGGCTCATGCGAAAACTGGAAGAGCAGGCTCAGCAGGACGGGCAGGCTCAAACCACATCGGGTCACTTTAACGACATGTCGATGATGCACCAGTACATGGGCCAGGACGGCAGCAGCTTCCTGCTCGCGACCGATGCGGGCAAGGGCGAGCCGGTGCTGGCGAGTGGGGGGAAGTGCCCGGCCGGCGTCCCTACCAAACACTACGATGTTTCGATGATCAACATCGAGATTACCTTGAACCGGTGGCTCGATTTCTATCCCGGCTACATGTACGTGCTGACCCAGGACATCGAGAAAGCGCGCGCGGAAGAGGCAAAGAATAAGGCCGCTCGGGACAAAGATGGCTTTGATCCGGGGGCAGTGACGACCGGTCTGCAGGGCGACGTGATTCAGCCGTTGGTGATCCGCGCGAACCAAGGCGATTGCGTGGAGATGACGCTTCGCAACCAGATGGAGAGCGAGGATGGAAGCTTGTTCATCCAGGCCTCCAGCATGGTCGTGAGTCCAACTGGAAAACCCGCCACCACGACGAATCCCGATTCGATCGTTTCACCCGGTAAGTCGCAGGACTTTGAGTGGTACATCCATCCGCACATGCAGGAAGGAGTGCGGCAGTTCCACTCCTATAGCCATGACCGCGAACTGACGGTCCTGGGGTTGTTCGGAGCATTCATCGTCGAGCCGAAGGGATCCAAGTACCTCGAAGCTCTCGGAACAGGCCCCTCGTCTGAGGTCAAGAGCGGCTGGCAAGTGAATATCGACAATGGGACAGGATCGGACTTCCGGGAGTTCGTGCTGTTCTATCATGAGGTCGGCGACGAAGCGTTCCGTCCCTTGAATAAGAAAGGGGACTTCTTGCCGCAGCGTGACCCATTGACGGATGCGTATCGTCCTGGCGGTCGGGCATTGAACTATCGCAGCGAACCGTTCGGCATCGATCAAATGCATCTGCAGCATGAATACTTCGGCTTTGAAGATGAGTCGTTGGCCTACAGCGCCTATACGTTCGGTGATACTCCCACCACGATTCCTCGCGGGTATCTGGGTGACCCAGTCAAGTGGCGCCTGGTGCACGGAGGGTCGGAGGTATTTCACTCTCACCATCCGCACAGCGGATCGATTCGCTGGCAGCGAAGCCCGAGGGCCGACCAACAGGAGCACTGGAACCTGGGACAAGACGGGCCCGTAAAATATCCGGTGGTCCGGACCAAGTCCGACCGGGTGGACGTCGAAGTGATCGGTCCGTCCGAAGCATTGGATCTTGAACCTGAGTGTGGAGGCGGAGGTTGCCAGCATCTCGCCGGCGAGTTTCTCTTCCATTGCCACGTCGCGCACCATTATGTGGCGGGGATGTGGGGCTACGGCCGCTTTTACAATACGCTCCAAGTGGGCGCGGCGCACACCGATACCATGCCTGACCTCCGGGAGTTGCCGGATCGGCAGGGTCGGATGAAGCTCGGTGTGTCCTCCGACAAGCTGATTGGATCGACCGTCGATTGGTTCGGCAAGACCTTCAAGATTGTGGACAAGGGTCAGAAGACCAACTGGAAGTCCGATCCCGCGATCGTGAACGTCAAGGATTGGGTCGAAATGTTCGTGCCGGCGCAAGGGAAACCGGGCCACATGGACAGCGAGAAAGACCAGATCCTGGCCTATGACGCGACCGTGTGGGACTGGAAGTGGGACGGCAATATTGCCCGCGGTGAACGCGAGAGTACTGCCCAGAACCCGAAGTATTCCTGGGCGGTCAAGTGGGATGACAGTACCAGACCGGCGATCCTCTTTGACCCGACGACCGGACGGATGGCCTGGCCGCTGTTCAAACCTCATTTCGGCAAACGGGTGCCCTTCTCGGCAAACCATAACGGCGCCCCGTGGCTGGAGCCGATCCATCAAGATGAGAATGGCGAACGGACCTCCGAGCCGGCCGAGCCGGGCGAACAGGGCCGGTGGAGCTTGTGTCCGAACAACGCCAATCGAAAGCACTACAACATTCACTTCATTCGATTGCCGATTACTCTGGCCAAGAAGCAGGGGAAAGAGCCGCCCATCGTCGACAAGGACGGCTTAATTTACGTGCTTCATGAAGAAGAACGGCTCACCAGGGCCAACGACGATCTGAAACTTCCGGCGGTCATTCGAGCCAACGTGTACGACTGTGTGGATCTCCTGTTGACCAGCGAGTGGGACGACGACGATTTCACCAACTTCCAGTCGTCGAAGATCAACATCCACCCCCACTTCTTTCAGTTCGATACGGGGAACTCCGATGGCGTCATCTCCGGGATGGAATATGAAATGTCGGTCCGGCCGTTCACCATGTGGGGGAAGAAGGCGAAGCATGGTTTGCCGGCGCCGATGGTCGCGAAGTTGAAAGACACGGCGAAACCTGGGGCGAGGTCGATCAAGATTCAGATGGCGCCGGGCGCCACGTCGTTCCATCTCAACACCGAGGTGATGGTCGGGATGGACTGTCTGGAGAAGGGGACCGACCAGACGGCGTCTCTGCCACGGGACAAGAGCTGCCAGGAAGTCGCCCGGATCAAGGACATCAAGGGCGATGTGGTCACCTTCTTCAAGCCGTTGAAGCACAACCACCCGGCGGGCGAGTTGGTGTCGCCTGAATTTGTGCGCTATCGATGGTGGGTGGATGTCGATATGGGGACCGTGTTCTGGCACGACCATGCGTTCGGCGCGACGACCTGGCCGCACGGCGGGTTCGGCGTGACGCTCGTGGAACCGTTCGGAGCCACCTATCACGATCCGAAGAACGGGAAACTGGTCTACAGCGGCCCGATTGCGGACATCCATAGTAACGAACCGATCGGCGCCGGTGTGAGCGGCAGCTTCCGTGAGTTGATGGTCTCCATCCATGACACGGTACCGCATACGGTCAACGTCATCGAAGCCGGCAACCCTCCGGGACAGCCGGTGGAAGTGGCGCTGGAAGCAGGTAAGACGGTGTCGTTCCAGATGCCGGAGAAAATTCTGAACGCGCCGAACCAATACATCAACGGCGGGACGCATACGACGGGCAGCGGGTTTAATTTCCGCGCGGAGCCGTTTGCCCAACGCCTGTCCAACAATCCCGACACGTCCAAGCTGTTCAGCAGCGCCATCCATGGCGATCCGGATACGCCTCTGCTGCGGGCCTATGTGGGCGACACAATGGTCTTCCGGCTGTTGCATCAACTCATGAACGAATCCCACGTGTGGACGATTTCCGGACACACCTTCCTGACCGAACGGTATGCGGCCGATGCCAATCGGAAGAATTCGATCCACGTGGGGATTGCCGAGCGGTATGACCTTGTCACGAAAGCGGGGGGCTTCCAGGGGATGCCGGGCGACTACATCCACTTCAACGGCCGGACGTCACACTTCGCCGAAGGTGGATGGGGAATCGTCCGCGTGCTCGATAAGCCGGTGGAAGATCTAAAATTGCTTCCACGCGGGACGAATCCTCTCGGGATTCCATCGGTGCCCAGTTCCGTATGCCCGTCCGACGCGCCTGTGAAGAGTTTCAATGTGGTGGCCTTAGACCGCCCGATGAAGCTCAATGCGAAAGCGCCGGATGTGATTGAGGTAGACTTTGAGCGCAAGATTGAAATGACCATGCCGGAGGGCAAGATCTACGCGCTCGAAGAGGAGGCGACGACGGTGGCCGGCGGGGCGACCCCGAACCCACTGTCACTTCGGGTCAACTTGGGTGATTGCGTGAAAGTGCATCTGAAAAACAAGATGAAGGCGAGCCGGGCGTCCTTCTTTGCCCCGGGTCTGGCCTTCGATCCGAGAGACAGCCAGGGTCTGAACGTCGGGAACAACCCGGGCGATCAGACGATAGCACCGGGTGAGAGCCGTGCCTACACCTATTACGCACATCCTGCCAACAAGGAGACGACGTCGTTGGTGTGGGATGGCGGCAATATCGTGGTCAATCCCCGCAACGGGTTGTACGGGGCGGTCATCGTCGGCCCGCGCGGGTCGCAGTATCGCGACCCTGTAACCGGCGCCGATCTCTCTCAGAAAAATGCGTGGAGGGCGGACGTCATTGTGGACGCCAGCCTTCCGGAGAATGTTGGCAAGCGGAACTACCGGGATATCGCCCTCTTCTTCCAAGACGAGGACAACATCATCGGGACCTCGTTTATGCCGTACGTGCAGAACGTCGCCGGTCTGACATCGGTGAACTACCGGTCGGAACCGTACAAGTTCCGGGAAGAGGAAGGCTGTTCGCTGGGCAGGATCTTCCAGCCGTGCAAAGTGGACAAGCCGGAAGATCCAGTGACGCCGCTGATCGAGGCGCATACAGGTGATGCGATCCGGATCCACGTGATCGGTGCCAACAGCGAACAGAACGGCATGTTCGGGATCGAGGGCCATGAGTGGCCGATCGAGCCCTATATGCCCGGCGCGGACATGATCAGCGTAGTCGAGTATGCCGGATCGGAGATCCTGGATGTCTTCATCCGTGGAGGCGCTGGTGGTCCGTATCGTCAGGTGGGAGATTTCGTATGGTCGAATCAGCGGCTGCCGTATACGCAGTCCGGGCAGTGGGGCTATCTGCGGGTGTTGCCCGTAGGGGATACGAGGATTCAGCCTCTCGGCGCCGGCGGATCAGGTGCGAAACAGGCGAAGGTGCAGCCAGAGGCGATTCCAACTGCAATGAAGTAGCCATCGATGGAATAGCCTGGGATACAGGGGAGGTCGCATGTGCCATGCGGCCTCCTCGTTCCATTTTTGCGCCCGTATCGGTGCCGGCGGAATGTGGCATACCGGCTCTGTTCACCCCTCCAGTACCTCTGGTTACGACCAATCTACTGCCTCGATGTGGCGATGATCGTCAGTATCTTCGGGAGGTCTGGGTGTTCAGGACGGAAAGCACCGCGGCGGTGCGCGTTGCGGAACGGGACAGATCCCCTCGCGAAGATCAATTGGATGGAATTCCGCTGCGCAGGCATTGCCGAAAACAAGACTGGAACTGAGGTCCACAGCCTACTAGAGTACAAACTGACGAGTCTTATGCCCGATGTAAGAACATAATTGATCGGATGACAGCGTCGAAAGGGAGAAACAAGCGCATGGAAGAAATGATGAAGATTAAAGCACAGCCTGCGTCTCTGCTCACGAGCGTGTCGGATGCGGAGATTGCGGCAATGGACCGGTATTGGCGCGCGGCCAATTATTTGTCGGTCGGACAGATTTATCTGCTGAATAATCCGCTGCTCAAGGAATCGTTGACACTGGAGCATATCAAGCCGCGACTTCTAGGCCACTGGGGGACAACACCCGGCCTCAATTTCATCTATGTCCATCTCAATCGCGTGATCAAGAAATACGATCTGGACATGATATACATCTGTGGCCCTGGTCATGGCGGCCCCGCGATGGTCGCCAACACCTATCTCGAAGGCACCTACAGCGAGGTGTACCCCAATGTCTCCCGGGATACAGATGGGATGAAGAGGTTGTTCAAACAGTTTTCATTCCCCGGCGGTATCCCCAGCCATGTCGCGCCGGAGACGCCCGGCTCGATCCACGAAGGTGGAGAACTCGGTTATGCGGTGTCGCACGCGTATGGGGCGGCCTTCGATAATCCTGATCTCGTCGTGGCCTGCGTCGTCGGTGACGGAGAAGCCGAAACCGGCCCGCTTGCCGCCTCCTGGCATTCGAATAAATTTCTCAATCCCGTGACTGACGGCGCCGTGCTCCCGATATTGCATTTGAACGGGTACAAGATTGCCAATCCCGCGGTGTTTGCGAGAATCAGTCACGACGAACTAAACAGCCTGTTCATCGGTTACGGGTACAAGCCCTATTATGTCGAAGGGTCCGATCCCCATGTCATGCATCCATCGATGGCGGCAACGCTGGACCAGGCCGTCGAAGAAATCAAGGCCATTCAGGAAAAAGCCCGCAGCCGTCGTGATGACGGTAACGGGTCGCCCGAGCGTCCGCGGTGGCCGATCATCATTCTGCGAACTCCCAAGGGCTGGACCGGTCCGAAGGAAGTCGACGGCAAGATCACCGAGGGATCCTGGCGTTCACACCAGGTCCCGATGGCTGAGATGGCCTCGAAGCCGGGACATATCAAGCTGCTCGAAGCGTGGATGAAGAGCTATAAACCCGAAGAACTGTTTGACGCGAACGGCACGCTGAAGCCGGAGCTGGCTGAGCTGGCGCCGACCGGTGAACGCCGGATGGGAGCCAATCCGCATGCCAACGGCGGGTTGCTCCTCAGGGATCTGAGGTTGCCAGAATTCCGGGAGTATGCCGTTCAGGTTCCGAAGCCCGGAACGGTGGTCGCCGAAGCCACGCGAGTATTGGGAAGTTTTCTCCGCGATGTGATGAAGCGCAACGCGAGCAACCGAAATTTTCGTGTCATGGCTCCTGACGAACTCACATCGAACCGGCTCGGCGCCCTCCTCGAGACCACTAACCGCGCCTGGATGGCTGAGATGGAGCCGGGCGACGATCACTTGGCTCCCGATGGTCGCGCCATGGAGATTCTCAGTGAGCATACATGCCAAGGATGGTTGGAGGGATATCTCCTCACCGGCCGTCATGGCTTGTTCTCGACGTACGAAGCCTTTGTCCATATCGTGGACTCAATGTTCAACCAGCACGCCAAGTGGCTGAAGACGACGGACGAAATTCCCTGGCGCCGTCCGATTGCGTCCCTCAACTATCTGCTGACCTCCCACGTCTGGCGGCAGGATCACAACGGGTTTTCACACCAGGATCCGGGATTCATCGACCATGTCGTCAATAAGAAGGCGGACGTCATTCGTGTCTATCTTCCACCCGATGCCAACACCTTGCTCTCCGTTATGGATCATTGCCTGCGCAGCCGCGACTACGTCAACGTGATCGTGGCGGGCAAGCAACCCGCCCTGCAATATCTGGACATGGACGCCGCTGTGAAGCACTGTGCAGCCGGTATCGGCATCTGGGAGTGGGCGAGCAACGACAAAGGCGGCGATCCTGACGTGGTGATGGGGTGCGCCGGCGACGTTCCCACGCTGGAAACCCTCGCGGCGGTGCAGCTGCTGCGACAGTACGTGCCCGAGCTGAAGATTCGCGTGGTGAATGTCCTGGATCTGATGAAGCTTCAGGACAAGGAGGAACATCCGCACGGCTTGCCGGACAAACACTTCGATACGTTCTTCACCACCAATAAACCCATTATCTTCGCCTACCACGGCTATCCCTGGCTGATCCATCGTCTGACGTACCGCCGGACCAATCACAAGAATCTCCATGTTCGCGGCTACAAGGAAGAAGGCACGACCACGACACCGTTCGACATGGTGTTCCTCAACGATATGGATCGCTTTCACCTGGCCGCGGATGTGATCGAGCGCGTGGGGTTGGGATCCGCCGCGGCCTATGCCAAACAAGCGATTCGGGACAAGCGCATCGAACACAAGGAGTATATCCGACGATACGGCGAAGATCTGCCTGAGATCCGTGACTGGAAGTGGCCATACAGCTAGCGACAGAGACGTGGTTTCAGTCAACGGGATGGCGGTTTTTCGAGGAAACACAGGCGCATCGAGACTCGATAGCTAGCAAGTACGCAGCAGCGCTTCGAATCCTTTTGGATGAACGGTGACTCAGATTGAGTGCTCTTCCCTGAATGCCATTCGCGGGAAGGGTTTCAATTTGAAGACGGGCTGCCGGAAGCTGCGCAGACCGCCTACCAGAACACATGCCTTGTACAGAAGGAGATCATGCCATGAAGTGCAATGTGGGCGGTATTGAGCGGCCGATCCGTATGGTCCTGGGACTGGTTTTTATCGCGATCGGTTCGTTTGCGGACCTTCCGCCTGTCGGAACGGGCATTGCCTTTGTTGCTGGAACCATCGCGCTGGTGACGGGGGTCATCGGCTTCTGTCCCGTGTGGGCGCTGTTCGGTCTCAACTCCTGTCCCGCAAAGAACCCGACAGGCCAGACAAACAAGCCGGCGTGATCGTGGGAGAGTGGCTGCCGGTTGCCTGAGCCACATCCTATGCCTCTTGCGGGTCAGTGGTCCGCGTCTCGCATCCGACAGCATCACGTGTGTACCGTCGTGTTGCACTTACGCTCCTGATGGATTTCGACTAACGGGGCATCGCGCCCTGGACGTGGGAAGAGAGTGAATCCTTTTCACCCTTCAGTGGCTCACAAGGTGCATGCGCTTTTATCAACCCCTATACGGTCATGAGGAGGTCTCTATGTGCAAGATCGGACAGGTTATCGGTGTGTTTACGCTGTCGGGGTTCGTGCTCGTCGGAGTGATGTCAATGACAGCAGTCGGTGCGGAGCCTTCTTCGCCGGCGACCGGATACGATATACACGTGCAGGCTCCGCACATGATGCCCGATGGCACCCCAGGCGGTCCCTATCACCACTATTGCAAGGGAATATCCGATCAGATTCTGCAGTGTCTCCTCTTTGAATCCACTGATCCCAAGGCGCCTTTGGTGGCAATCGAATATTTCGTATCGAAAGATCTCACCAGAAAACTTCCCGCTATCCAGTGGCATCGGTATTTCCATGACCACAAAGTGGAGATCGCGACTGGCCGCGTCCAAGTGCTCGATATGCCAGAGGACAAGGCTAAGGCGGTCGCCGAAGCCGCATCCAAGACCGACGGTGTAATCTACCATCTGTGGCAGAAGGGGCTCGAATTTCCCGATGGAAACGTGAGTTTTCCGCAATCGCTGGGGCATAAGTTCCCCGGACACGAAGAAAAATAACAGACGAGATCTTTCTGGTCCAAGCTCACAGCACCACAAGGCCGGGAGGATGACCATCCGCGGAAGCGACGCCACAACAAGGTTCCTCAGGCTGGTAGCCGCATTGCTGTTGGCGATATGGCCTCGTCCAACCCTCGGGAGTGACGCCGAAGTGTTGCAACCGAGGGTTCCGTCCCACCTCATCGAGGAGACTCGCCAGTGGAAGAATCCGCTGGAGGCTACACCGGAGAACATTGAAAAAGGAAAAGCCCTATTCCAGGGGAAGGCCTTTTGCGCGACGTGCCATGGACGGGATGGGCGAGGGCTTGGCGATATTGCCGGGTTGCGCGGGAAGCTGCCCAGAAATTTTACCGATCACGCATGGCAAGCCACCAGAGCCGACGGGGAATTATTCTGGGTTCTTAAAAATGGGAGTCCGGGGACCGACATGGCGCCCTTTATCCCGTTGGTCTTGACGGAAGAAGAAGCGTGGCACGTATTGCTCTACGTTCGGTCGTTCGGCAATGCAAAGATAGAGTAGAGCGACCTCCCCTTCATATAGCGCAAGTCAAGGTGAGTTGGACGACTGGTGTTTGTACGCCGCGAGCGCCTCCTCGGCCAATTGCATATACTGCAGGACATCGCGGTCCTCCACCTGAGTGAAATCTGCATAGAAATCCCCGACGGCGTAGAAAGGCTCGGGCGTCATCAAGACCACTAGTTTATCTACTTGGCGTCTGACCTCGCGTATCGTGTCCTGTGGGCCAACCGGAATGGCCCCTACGATATAGCGGGGATTGAGCTGGCGGATGGCTGCAATGGAGGCCAGGAAGGTGGCGCCTGTGGCGAGGCCGTCATCGACGAGAATGACCGTACGATCGGTGACTGAGGGCAACAGACGTCCCTGGCGATACAGGCTTACGCGTCTGGCAATTTCATCTTTGCCGGCACGAGCGGCCCCTTCGAGGTCTTGGGAGGTCAGCGAAAACGAAGCTACCGCCTGCTGATTCCAAAACAGGGCACCGGTTTCGCTGATAGCGCCCAGCGCATATTCGGGATTGCCGGGCGCTCCGATCTTGCGTGTGATGAGCGCATCCAGCGGCAGCTTCAGTTCCAGACTGAGACGATAGCCGACTGCCACGCCGCCGCGAGGCAGGGCCAGGATCAGCGCGGACGCATCATCCCGATACTCACCGAGATGGGCTGCGAGACGTTCCCCTGCCTCCTCACGATTCCTGAACATGCGGTGCCTTTTCAGCTGCACTCGCTCGACGGTACTACATCTTGCCGGTGGCGTAAGCGCCGATCAAGAGGATGCCGGCCAGAATCAAAAGGGCAGCGATAGATTTTAATCAGAACTCATTATCTTGTGCATCTACGGTGCGTCCCCTCCAACCCTCGCTTGGCAACGGTTTCATCTATTCCTGTGTGGCAAGTCGGTACAGTATCTGTTTCGCCGCTGGGGCGAAGCGGGGCACACACGCGCTCTGCCGGTTGAGCAGCGAGCGCAATGATGGAACAGCAAGCCGTCCCGCCGCAATCCAGTAGAATCAACAGCTATTGAGAAAAAGCGTGCTACTCGAACGGTCACAACCAGGGTCTACATTGGAACGATCGAACTGAAGGCATTGTGATTGCAGATCCATACATTAGGAACAATGATTGGCAATTCGCATGTGTCGAACCACGACTTGCTGATCCAGTGGGATGCATTTCATCACTAAACCAAGGAGGAAGTCATGGTATCGCAAAGGGGCACAGTAAGCGCGATCGGAGTATTGATGGCGATCGGGGCGACATGGTGGGTTGCCGGACTCTCCACTCCGCAGGTGGCGCAAGCCGCGGAGCCGGAAATGAAGATCGAAGTAACGATGAAGAACGGCGGCTATGAGGTGAAGGGGCATAGCAGCCCGGGGTCCCTTACTGCTATTGTTCTGCGCAATCAGGACAGCACGGCGCACGGATTCAGCTCCAATTTGTTTAAGAATGTGGCTGTCCGAAAAGAAGGTGATGTGGTCGAGGTAACCGGACACGGCCTGAAATCCTATCACGTGCAGCCTGGAAAGACGGGAACCCTCTATTTCACGAAGGGGCACAGCGAAGGACGGGAGACCCAGCAATATCCGTTCTGGTGTGATATGCACCCTCACATGAAAGGGGAATTTCTGGTCGTCGAGACCGCGGGAGAAATCGGCGGGGGCTGAGGAGACACGCAGTTCGCATACTCATCACGGGTCGAGCAGCTGAACGAGTTGTTCGGCCCGCCCTTTTTGATACACCGACGCGTTGCTAAGCCGGAACATCGTCAATATGCGACACAATGAAGGTGCAATCCCCAAAGCATTTGCTCCTGGATGCATGGGTCCCCAACGCGTCCTGCTATGTTGTGCATCGAGGGTCGTGGACGAGTTCTCGGTCAACCGGCGACCGATGGCTTGAACTGCAAAATTATAGATGCTAGGGGCCTTGTTGGGACAGCAGGCGGATGTATTCAATAACATCGCGAATCTCGGTTTCCGTGAGGCGACCTTGCCAGCTATGCATAGGGCTGAATACTAGACCGTGCTCGATTGCGCGCTGAAGTTCTTCGTCCGATTTCAGATAGGAACTGAAGCGGTGAAAATTGACCGGGGCAACCTTGAGAGAACCGGCCTCGGGTCCGTCACCCCAGCCGCCGACGCCATGGCAACGCAGGCAGTGTTGTTCGTACACCGTCTTTCCGCGGTTGACATCAGCCGGAAATTCCTGCGCCATGAGAAATGAAGAGCCCGCGTCGGCCAGTAGCCCCAATAGCACAACGATTCCTGTCCGGCCAAGACTTCCATCGTGCCGTTCATGAGTCCGCATCGCGTCCTCACTTAACTCTTCTCTGTCGTATGGTCAATGAACGGCGAGTACTGTTGTTGTACATTCCTTGCCTCGCAAGTCAGACATTTCACATCACCCGGCTCGTGTTCTTGGGTGTCAGAACGACGGGCGATTCCTTCTCGCAATCCTGGCAATTATAATCGTACATCGACATGGATGATCAGGCTGAGGGCGTTCTGTTTGGGATTGTGGCCTTGTATCTTCCTACTGTTTGGCAGCTAGAACTGGAGCCGGATTGACCGTCGTTGCCTGGGGGCCCTCCTTTCCCGGCTCCATCTCGAAGACGACCTCGACGCCATCTTCGAGTTCCGTGAAAACGAGCCCGTGAAGCGCGTTCCTGTGAAAGTACACTTCCCCGCCTCCTTCTTTCAGGATGAAGCCGTATCCTTTCCTCGGATACACCTTGCTAATCACTCCGCGCAGCGCCGGAATCGACGGGGTTCGTATTGCGGTGCGCGCCCGCTTTTCGCGAAGTTTCCTGAGTTCGATGGCAAGCGCATCGAACCCGGCGCGGATGGCTTCTTCAAAAGTCTTAGCCGTCTTTCTCGCCGTGATAGTCCGGCGACCGGGAAGGGTCACGACGACGACCGCCTCCGCGACGTTCTTCTGTTGCTTGTGGTGCTTATTCTTCAGGAGGGTGACACGCCCGTGGGTAAG
>Ga0075421_100000889_pt1 | contig 33368 bp, 34 predicted proteins | sample SoiMetdeltSBSDD5_FD_75292 | JGI IMG/M metagenome (GOLD analysis project Ga0075421, IMG submission 75292) | Bulk soil microbial communities from a Populus tree surrounding site in Tennessee, USA - Soil MetaG P. deltoides SBSDD5 | ecosystem: Environmental > Terrestrial > Soil > Tree plantation... | reverse complement strand
CACATTCGACTCATGCTCATTGACGAGCGTTCGCCTAATGGAATATGCGATGATGCCGGAAAAAAGACTGTCTGACGTAGCTCAGGTCTTGCAAGACCTCGAGATAATCGCCGAACATATCGAGGAGGCTCGAAAACTTATTCAGGTGAGAATCGAAACTCCATCCCGCATCAGCGATTTGCTGATCCGTCCACTTAAACGAACTCGCAGCGAGTTGGTCGGTCCACATTCGATTGTTGTCCAACTGATCCGAAACCTGTCAGAAGGCACTTGATTTCTTATCCGAAACGTGTATAATGGATTTTGCAAGGGATGAAAACCCCATGCGAATTTTGCAACACTATCTTAGAGGATGAAGAATCATGGCGAAGCGACAGGAAAATGCTGCTCTCAAAGAAGACGAGAGCACCAGTATTGAGCAGGACGACGTAGTAGGCGGGGTCATCACGATCAACGCAACTACGAACAAGAGCGACCGCGTGGTGCAGGCGACAAAGAGAATCGGACAGAATCTCGAGGAAGCTGTGGCACTCTTCGGAGCGGAAGTCGTCTATTCGAGGTTCAAGCAGGCAACCGTCATCGAAGTTCAGGCAATCATGCGTCGGGCAATGATCGGTGAAACTCCGAAGTCTGACGAAGAGATCCAGAAGCTCGTAGCGGAACACAAGCCGGGCATTACTACGCGCATCCGTAAGACGAAGAAGGAGCGCGCACTGGAAATGCTCGAAGATCTCACGGACGAAGATCGGGAAGCTCTTCTCGAGAAGCTGCTCGCCAAGGCCTAATTGGCAACCCCCAGGGTGGGGAGGTTACCTTCGGTAACTTCCTCGCCCTTTTTTTGTCCTGTCTATGCTTATTTTTAAGCAATCATAGGCAGGCATCAGGAGAAACTTCCTATGCCTAAGCGCCATCAAAAGGATGTTCCGCAACTATCTACTGCGGCTCCACCAGAATTTTCTCTCCCCGACTTTTCTGATCGAATCAAGGAGGTGTGCATTCGTCTAGCTAGCCAACAAGCTGACTTCTTTCAAGAAGTAGCAACAACCCGTGATCTTGAGTTGTATGCAAAGATCTGTGAAGCCAACGCAGAGTTGGTTCGTGATCTCTGCAGACTATTGGAGTAACTTAGCATGAAGTTCTCACTTTCGACCGCGATTCTTCTTGTTCTATCTTCCCATCAGGCGGCTACCGCCGAAGAGCCAATGGATCGAGACTTGGATGGTCCAGTTACTGCGGAACGTCGTCAGTCTGGTGATCCAGTCGAGGCTGGAATGGCAGAGTGGACGACCGCCAACCGCTTTGCTCAACCGGCTCGAGCTGGCGAAAGCCGAACGGACTACCTCAATCGGTTGGCAGATTCTCGGGAGCACATGATCCGAGCTGCTTTCCAACTGAACGATGGGTCTCCGATCCAGGATTACATCAACACCTACCATCCAGTTCGAAGCGATCGGCTTCCACTTCTGCTTGTCGCCTCCGGTCTACCAAATGGTGAATGGGCGTCGGAGCAACTCTCGGAATATAACCCAGCCGAACAAGCTGCGGGCCGAGAGATGCTGTACAAGATCCTTAGCCATCTGTAAGAGTGATAGACATGAAGAAATCTATCACTCTCGCCATCCTTCTTTCTGCCAGCAGTGCTGGTGCGCAGCAGATCGTTGTTGAACCTCCCTGGTTCATCATGCTCACTCCACGATCGCAGATCGAAGCTGTAACTCCACCCTCGCAAATTTCCAAATGCTATCAAGGCTGCGGAAGTTGGGAAGCGTGGTGGTTAGAGCAAGGCCCCGGCTACACCTACGATGCCATATACAGCACCGATCTAACAGGCTCGATGCTGTACGACACCGTAGTTAAGGATGGAACGCCTACGGCTCGAATCTCCTTCCAGGTTCTTGGTCTGGTAGGAAAGGACTACTGGTTCATGGTTCGGTCCAAGTATGGCGGAGCCAACAGCAGATGGGTCACCTACGGATGGGTCTACAACGACGGGCAGGATTGCTTCTAAAGGAGTAACCAAGGAATGAATAGAACCGAGGCAGCATCGTACTACGATAACACCATGTTGTCATCGTACAAGGAATGTCCTCGGAAATTTTTTTTCCGTCATATCCAACATCTGGTAGGCGTTGGCCTCGCGCATGAGCTTCTTTTCGGATTAGCTTGGCACGATGCTATGAACGTCGTCTGGGCATTGGCAAACAGCGGACTCACAGACGCGCAGTTGGAGCGCGCCGCTATTCAGGAGTTCGTAAGGAGTTGGAAAGAATACGGGGCTCCATACCCTCTCGAGATGGAACTTGAGTCGGTATTCGAGCCCCGGACTCCTGCCATTGCGGCGGAAATGATAATTTCCTATGTTGAGGAACGAAGAGCTTGGATAGCTGAAGGAGAATTGATAGCCGTCGAACAACCTTTCGTTGTAGAACTGGGGATCGAGCCTCAGTATATCGGTCGTCTAGATAAGGTGTTCCGTCCCAAGGGGAAGCGTATCCGCGCTATAGAACACAAGTCTACGGCGTGGTATCGAAAGGAAGGGGGCTTCCGAGTTGACTGGATCGACCAGTGGGACTTGAACTCCCAGATCGACGGTTACATGCACTCTGGTAACATGCTCTATGGCGATGAATTTGAGGGCGTCACGATCGACGGAGCGTTGATCCACAAGACAGTCCGCAAGTTCAAGCTACTTCCAATCCACAAGCAATTTGCCCTAGTCGATCAATGGCTGTGGGAGGCGCAGGATTGGATCTCTCGGATAGAAACAGAAAAAGAATCCCTCCTAATTGAAGAAGCTCTAGAACAACCAAACTATATGGGCTTCCCAAAAAACACTGGATCTTGTTTCACTTTCGGCCGCAGGTGTCCCTATTTCGATATCTGCAGATTTAGAGCCGACCCAGTTCATGACACTGGTGTTCCTGACGGATTTAAGATAGAGAAGTGGGAACCGTTCGAGATTTTGAAAATCGGACAGATTGTGGAGAAGGCTGATGCCTAATGCCAAGGACGCTACTCTCGACAACCTGGGACCTAACAAATCTATTTTGTTGGGTTACCCAGGTTCTGGGAAAACTACGCAACTTTTAACCCTACCTGGAAATACCTTCGCCTACTTATTTGATCCCTCTGCGCTAGCATCGCTCAGAGGATATGATATCGAGTATGGGGAGTTTGTTCCAGATGTGGTCAACCTCGCCGCACAGTCTTTAACCAAGGGTGTCGGCGATCCTCTAACCTCTCTGAATCTTATCAACGCTCACGAGGTATATGATGAGTGGGAGAATGACTTCGAGAAGAAAGTCAAAGAACGGTTCTTCGATCCTTTCGACAATATCGGATTCGACTCCTTCACCACATTTGGTGATATCGTCATGGATCGAATTCTCTTCCTTAATAAACGCCCTGGGAGAGTCCCGCAGCAGGACGACTACGGAGCTCAGATGGGCACTATTAAGAACGTGGTTCGAACTCTTGTATCCCTTAAAAAGCAAATTCTTTGCACAGGACATGTTGACTTTGTCAAGGACGATGTAACCGGAAGAGTGATGAATCAACCCATCTTGACGGGAAAACTCAGGACGAGACTTCCGCTCTTGTTTAGCGATATCTACTATTGCGAATGTCAATCAGACGCGAAGCAGCACAAGTATGTAGTGCAGACTCGTCCTGATAGATTTAATCCAACAGTTAGATGTTCGTTGAAGGGGCTCGAAATGTATGAAGATGTTACAATCGCTAATTGGAATAATCCGAAGGAGTATGGTATCGGAAGGCTCCTCAGAGACGCGCGTTCCCGCGAGCGAGCCGCCAATTCCAGAGGCGCTAAGGTATCTCCCCTTCGGCCTACTGACGTATGAGTATGTGAAGGAGCACTTTCCAGATCTGTTTCCACTTATCCACTGGGAGGACTACAATCAGGCGAAGAAGGATTTAGATACAATAACTTGCACGAAGACTATCACGCTACCGCCGGATAAGGCGTACGCTCGGTGGTTAGCTTGCTTGAAGCGAATGTACGCACAGAACGGGTCTACACCTTTTTGAGGAGAAGTAAGATGAGTTTTATTGAACTGCCAGGTATTGACGAAGTTACTGAACCCGAGATTCGGCCGACGGCTCGCTATCCGTTGGTAATCACTGGTGCGAAGATAAAGCCTTCGAAGGAGAAAGTAGGGCATAACAACATCGAAGTGGTGATCGGTTTCGACGATGATCCTGAGGAGATCTACATTCCGATCTTCCAGTATTTGGCCCTGCCTCATCCGGACGATGAAGTCAAGAGTCGGAGGTTCAAGCTGCGGAATATCAAGAGCTTCTGCCAGGTATTCGGCATCACGGTCGATGGCGGGATTAATGTCGAAGAGTTCGTTGGTTCTCGCGGAGAGTGCAACGTCAAGGCGGGTGATTACGAAGGTCGGCCAAAGCACGAACTGGTTTTGCCAGCTGTAGCTGAAACCGACTAATCGAGTTGGGGGCGGTTGGCTTATGTCAGCCGCCTCCTTTTAGGAGCTACCAGTGGAAGAGATCAAAACTTCTATAGTTCTCGAAAGGGGGCTCCACGATCGCCTAAACATAGCTCTCCCTCGAGGGTTGCGTGCTCAGGTTACGCGTGAGCTTTATCTTATGTTTCTAAGCAGTGTGAAGGAGTATGGCAGCTATATTATACAAGATATTCTGGATGGCAAAGCATCTATCAAGTCAAGTAATAGAAACCTTGCGAGTTTGAAAGTTTCTGAGAAGCAGCTATGAGTAAAGGATGGATAGCAGTTGACTTAGACGGTACGTTGGCTCAGTATCGAGGGAGTTCCTACAATCGGCTGGTTATAGGTCCACCTATCGAGCCAATGTTAGCACGTGTACTACAGTGGTTGGAGGATGATGTAGAGGTAAGGATCTTTACTGCTCGTGTAAATCCACTGGATAATTCTCCCGAAGATATTGCAAAAATAACAGATTTGATCGAAGCTTGGTGCTTGTTACACATAGGAGTGGTGTTGCCAATCACCTGCATGAAAGATTTTCGGTGTGTCGCAATATGGGATGATCGCGCAGTTAGGGTCATCCACGGCATAGGAGATCCATGCTGTGACTATGAAGCTTAAAGATCTTCTTGCGCCATTCAACGAGCTGACTGTCGATCAGCAGTTGGCTAAAATCCACGACATTCGTAACCACAGAACTATCGAGCGGCCAGTCGCGGCGAAGAAGCGTCAGATAAAGAAAGCCAAGAAGAGTGTATCCACTCGTTCGAAATTAGACAACATCATGAAGAAGCTAACCGAAGAACAGAGGGCAGTGCTTATTGCCAAACTTCAAGGGAAATAGTTATGACTAAATTTGTTAATCTCGATCCGAGGAAGATAGACTTTGGAACACGGATTCGGCAAGTCTATACCGAGATGACGGAGTTAAAGGAGTCGATACTCGACAAGGGGGTTATTCAGCCTATCTCGGTAGCGGAGAACGGAGATGGCTCCTATCTGCTGATAGCCGGAGGCAGACGGTCGAAGGCCGTCCTCGAGCTGCTCGAAAAGCACGAGCTTCCCGACAGTTTTAAGATGCCAGCCATCTTGCGAAAGCTAGAAGATGCTGCTGATCTTCGCGAATGCGAATTAACCGAGAATTTGTTCCGCGAAGACTTGACGTGGACCGAGCGGCTGTTTGGCATCGAAGATTTGCATAATCTTCAGCTGGCTAAGCACGGCAAGAAGGCGAGGGGTAAAAGCTGGACACAATCCAAGACTGCTTCGCTTCTAAACCGAAGTGTAGGCGGCATTTCTCGTTGCTTAGAACTAGCGCAGGCTCTCCATGCTATTCCGAAGTTGAAGGAATGTAAGAGCGAAGACGAGGCTGTGCGTTTCCTTAGAAAGCTAACCGAGGCGGCTGAGGTCAAACGGCTGACAAAAGCCCACGAAGCTCGTGAACCAGAAGAAGAAATCCCCCATCAGGAATATGAAAATTCTCTGTCTGATAAAGCAGCTATCGCTCGCATTGGCCGGGATTTCCCCAAAGAGAAGCTTATTATCACACTAAAGAATGCAGCCCATCACTATCGTGTCGGCGATGCTCTGGATGCCCTTCAGGAAATGGTTGACGAAGAGTATGTACCGCAGATATCTTTTTTGGAGGTCGATCCGCCTTATGCAATCGACCTACATGCGCAGAAGAAGATGACAAAGAACATGGAAGATTATCAGGAGATTACTAGAGAGAAGTATCCAGATTTTATCGGAAGAACCTGCAAGTTGCTATATGAAGTTACGCCCGCATCCACTCGGGGAATTTTTTGGTTCGGGATCGAGTGGTACGATACGATCCTATCCGAGCTAGAAGGAGCCGGTTTCGATGTTGATAAGATTCCGTGCATCTGGGCTAAGCCTGCCGGACAAACGAATGCAGTGGATGATTACCTGGCACGCTGTTGGGAGCCCTTTTTCGTATTTAGTAAAGGATCTAATCCTCCGCCACTACGCAAGCGAGGACGGTCAAACATCTTCGAATTCAACACAGTGCCCCTGTCCGAGAAGTATCATCCTACTCAGCGACCAGGAACACTTGTACGAGAAATCCTTCAAACCTTCGCATGGCCCGGAACACTTACAATGGTGCCTTTCCTTGGAAGTGGCCAAACTCTCTTGAGCTGTTATGAGGAGGGAATTACTGCCTTCGGTTGGGACCTTTCTGACCAATACAAGCGTAGATTTATAGCCGAGGCTGAAAAGATGCTTCAGAAGTTGGAAGCGCCCGAATGACATTTATCCCCCTAGAGGAAATTCGTGAGACCAAACGGTCTAATATCCTGATAGTGGGGGATTATCCGGACGAGACTGCTCTCCAGAAGGGGGAGCAGTTCTCGCTCCATGCCAAAAGCGCAATGACCACCTGTCTACATATGGGTGGTCTAGTTAGTTCCGAAGCCGAATTCGCAAATGTGATATTCGATAGGACTAACAACGCCGCTTATTGGAACCGCGACAGTAAGAGGCCAAAAGCAACTGCTGATCTTGAGTATCGGGAAGCTTTTGTCAACCTGTTAAACAGAGTTCAACCTAATATTGTAGTAGCGTTGGGTGACTTTGTATTCTATTGGTTGACCGGCCATCTGCAACTACAGAAGCGCAGAGGCTACCTCTGGCCCTGTCGATTCGATCCCACACTGAAAGTGCTTGGCACGTTTCATCCACGAGAGACTATCTGGATGAATCAGATCTGGCGTTACTACATCGCGCATGATCTAATGAAGGCAAGACGACACAGCTTAGTACGCGAGTTTCAGTTTCAAGAATGTGATATAATAATCCCCCAAGTTGCCGGTCAGGCGTTCTCGCTGATAGACCACATCGAGAAACTTGAAAAGCCAACTGGCTTCGATATCGAAGTATCGAACTTCCACACATCTTGTATAGCTCTCTGCGCTGAACCGCCCAGGACTATTTCGATTCCCTTTGATAGCCGCTGGACCGAGCAGGAAGAAGTGATGCTTTGGCGAGCGATGGACAGGCTGTGTAGAAATAAGAAGGTGACGAAGATCCTACAAAATGGAATATTCGATATTCAGTTCCTGTTCCGGGAGTTGGGAATTCTGACTGAGGGCTATGAAGATATTATGGTAGCTCACAGTTTGTTGTATCCCGACTTTCAAAAGTCGCTCAACTTTATCGGGAGTATTCATACGGATATGCCATATTGGAAGGATATGGTTAAGTGGCAGTCCTTGAAGGAGGACGCGTAATGCCAGACGAAATCACATTGCAGTATAACGCGAAGGATGCGCTCGCACAGCGAGTTTCTCACGATGCCTTCATGGGAGAGCTAGTCACCAAGGGATTGATAGCCACCTATGACTTCACCATGTCGCTATATGACCCCCTCATGTATATGATGACTCGAGGAGTAAGGGTTGATAAGGAGAAGCTAAAATCAGCGAAAATTAAAATCGAGAAAGAAATTGAAGTCCTGCAAACGCGTATACACGAACTCTGTGGAAGAGACCTGAATCCGAATAGTCCGAAGGATTGTATCAAGTACTTCTACTTCGAGAAGAACATTCCTCCCTACTTCAAGAAGAATCTAAAGGGAGAGAGTGTGATGACCTGCGATGATCGAGCGCTGACTCGGATTGCTAGGGGTGGCGCTTCTCGTCAAGGGTTATATGAGGCGAAGTTAATCCAAGAATGGAGGACCCGCAAGAAACTGATGGGTACCTACTTGGAGGTAATGTTCGATGAGGACGGTCGTCTACGCTGTCAGTATAAACCCAGGGGAAGCCGCTTCGGAAGATTTAGTTCTGCGCCTACCGTTTTTAAGACTGGTCTTAACATGCAGAACGTACCCGAAGTGTTTCGGGTATTTGTCGTGGCTGACGATGGCAAAATCTTTGTTGCACGGGACTTGCGACAAGCCGAGTGGATCGTTGTCGCCTACCAAACTGGCGACGACAATATGCTTAAAGTCGTTGAGGAGGGACGCGATCCACACACTTATACAGCAGCTGGAATGTATGGAGCCCCAGAAGAACTCATACGTCTGGATCATAAGTTATGCGGGCATTCCTCAGATCCGGAAGAAATTGAAGAGCTTCGGAGTAGACATCCAGATATTGGGCGGTACGCGAAATGGCTACCTCGTAATCGCTCGATGCGACAAGGAGGGAAGAAGGCCAACCACGGACTGAACTACGATGAAACGTATAAGATGTTTGCTCTTGACAACGAAGTTACTGAGCAAGAAGCGAAGAGGACAGTTGAGTCCTACCACAGCCTGTATCCAGGAATTAGAAAGAATTACGAGAGAATCAAGCGACAACTGGGTCGTGATCGTACACTTGTTAACCCGTTCGGCAGGAGCTACACCTTCAAGCAACCGTGGGGAGATCCTCTGTTTAAGGCTGCTTACGCCTTCACACCCCAAAGTACGGTCGCAGACGTTCTTAATCAGGGAATGCGCAGAGTATACCATGATTGTTCGGATATTACCGACACCTGGGAGTTGATGTTCCAAGTGCATGACGAGCTTGGCACGCAGGAGGATGTTGAAGGATTGTCGATGGAAGGTCTGCGGTATGGACGAGACTTACATCTAGTCCCAGTTCATATGAACGGTCGAGACTTTACCATTCCCGTCGATACGAAGATTGGTTTTAGTTGGGGACAGATGACCGAAGTGGATGTAGACAAACTGGCTGATGCCGAGCTAGCTGTTTTGAAATCTGAGATGAAGGAAGCCTTCTATGGCAACGCGCAGGCTAAATGACTGGCTTAGCGGTTACATAGAATACACGAAGAGTACGGAGCCACCACTTTCATATCACACATGGATCGGGATAGCTATGCTGGCGAGTTCGCTCCAGCGGAGGGTATACCACGCCTGGGGCTCGGAACTCATCTATCCCAACATGTATATCGTTCTCGTCGGTCCTGCTGGAAGGTGTAGAAAGGGAACGGCGTTGAAATTAGGGAAGGATATTCTGGAGAAGATGCCGATTCACTTCACGAGCGAGTGTATCATTCGGGAACAGCTAATCAGGAAGATGGTTCAATCTACTGACTCATTCATCGATCCTGATACTAAGATAGTAAAGTATCACAGCTCGATGACGATCGTCAGTCCGGAGTTGAGTGTGTTTCTAGGGAAGAACAATCCCAAGTTTATGGCCGATCTAACTGACTGGTACGACAGTGGGAATAGTTGGACCTATGAAACAAAGCATCAGGGAACAGATTCTATCCAGGGCTTGTGTTTTAACATTCTTGCAGCGACTGCACCAGACTGGTGGGTCGAAATTCTTCCCGAAGCTGCGATCGGAGGCGGTTTCACTTCTCGAATTATATTCGTGGTTGAAGAAGAGAAGGGAAAGACTGTAGCGAAGCCAATATATGGTCAAAAGGAGATCATTCTGTCAAAGGCTTTGACGGAAGATCTAGAGCGCATTTGCACTCTGGCTGGTGAATATGAGTTCGCTGAGGACGCTGAGGACTACTATATTAGCTGGTATGAAGTCCAAGATAAAGAGATGCGAAACGGCCGTTTTCCAATCCAAGACACCCGTTTTTACGCTTATTGTGATCGCCGCGCTACTCACTTGCGTAAGCTATGCATGTGCTTGGCTGCTAGTCGTTCTGATAACCTTATTATATCAGTGGATACGATAGATCGAGCGCTTAAGATTTTGGAAGCAACCGAACGGAAGATGCCCAAAGCATTCGGTGGTTTTGGATCTAATAAGATGGCCGGGGTGACGGAGAAGATTCTTAGATTGCTAGTTAAGAAGAAGCAGGTCAGCAGGTCGAAGATACTCGCCGAGTTCTATCTCAGTGTAGACTATCACGACCTGCTCCTGATTCAAGAGACACTTGCTAAGATGGGGGCTATACGAGTGATAGAGCAGCCCCATACTGGTGATGCAGTGTACGAGTATACTGGACCGTAGAAACATTGCGAGTTTGAACATTTCTATTTAGTGCGCTTCTTCGGCTTTCCTGTTTTCAGATTGATACCGTGTCCAGCTGGGGGCGGGTACTCCAGATGCATATTCATAACTTCGTGGATCGCCTTATAGACGAATTTTCGAATCCCGCCCCAGGTTATTTTCTTGGACATTACGGATACCTAACACGCGTTTGCGGGTTGCTTCCGACACCAACTGGCGGAGTGGTAATAACCAGGCGCTCGGTCACAATAGAAACTCCATCCTTATCCGTTATGCGGATGGGAATAACGTAACGAGCGCGTTGCACAAATTCAATAACCTCCAGGTTGGACACAATCCCTGAAACCGAATGAATCGTGAAGGACTCTGTAGGTCCTTGGATGGCATATGAGTATGGGGCTCCTGCCCCATGCGTGCCTACCACAGTTCCGATGTTTGTTCCAGCCGGAGCATCAGAAGCAATCGAGAAATCCCAACACCAGAAAGCGTCCCCTGTATTAGCAGGAAGTGTTTTGCTAGTTACTTCGGCTCCACCAGAGAAACTTGCCCAATGACGGCCAGCTGGCATAGGAACTGGAACAGTATCAGGGGTAGTTGTGGGATTCTGAGCAAAGAACGCTCGCAGCCACTGACGGTCATAGCTGTTTGTCCCAGCAACTATTAGAGGGTCCAGTGCGTTTGTGTTATCAGCTGCATGATCGGTTCCAGTAGCGTGATCCCCCGGAAGCGGCGTTCCAATATCGTAGTACCACCATTCAGGAATGTTGAACACCCAGTTGCCGGGACCAAAGGGATTTGCGCCGGGATTAACTAGGAAGTTAAAGCTAGCATGAGCCTTCGGATTACTTGGCTCGAATATCAGCCCAATTGCCACATAATCGTAGAACTGTCGAGCGTTGTAGGCGTCACGCTCCTGTGGCACTAGGTCATAAGTTGAATTGGGCTTACAAGATACTATTGTCCCATAGTTCTGCTGCATCATCTCCGCTGCATCACGAAGATTCTTGCGCCAATTCGAAATAGAGAAAAACCCCCCACTCGGCTGTGCAGCAAATCCCTCGAATTGCATAAACTCGACAGCACCAGACGTAAATAGCTGTCTCCCGTCACCGTCGATAGTCTCGAAATCCGTATTAATGTTGTTGCCCATAATCCGACACGGTCTTGTCGGAGCGTCAATTGCCATCGCAGCTTTTATCATTTCCATCTGCGTAATACGCTGAGCCAATCGCTGTAGCTCAGTTAGCAATGTGTTCGCACTGAAGTTCCACGGAGTCACTTGTATCCCAAATGCGTTACGCATTTCAGAGAAACTGCTGCTTAGCAGATCGAACATGAATCCGTCCATTTTGGCGACATTTAGGAAATTAGCCAATCTAGGACGGAAGAAGCTAGTTGCTAGAACTTGAGGCGAATCTGGGATTAGTGAATATCTTAGCGAGGAGCCTATCGGATTCGGGCTGCCAGGCCAATTGTCAGCCTGATAGATGGGGCAGCAAATCAGCGAACCGACCGCCCAAGTCTGTGGACTTGTCACCCCGAGACCGCGCTCCACCGTTAGAATAACCGGAGCAGTGCCGGTGACACTAAGTACTTTGCATACCTCCCCGCTGGAAAGCGGCTGACCTGGTGCCACAATAGCTATCCATGTGACATAGTCAGCTTGACTATTTGTTACGTCACCGGAACCAGCCGCAGATGGTTTAATCCCGTTGGTTCCCAACGAAGTGACTCGAACCGTCGTAGTTGCTGGTGAATTGTTGATTCCTGTTTCCAGTACTCCTTCTTTGTAGTGCTGGATAATATTCAGACGATCGCCTTCACATTCCTGGATATTAGCTATATTCGCAGCTGTGGCAGTAGAATTGTGGTACGCATGAAAGTGCATATTCGGATTAAGCACTCGTAGCGCATCCAGCTCAGCTGGCACAGGTTTCGGATTAGGATTGTTAGTCGGGTACCACCCTTGAAAGCTGGCGGCTAAAGTCGCCTGCTCCTCAGGCGAGAAGCTTTGTGATCCAGCCGGGATTACGTTTGTCCACTGAAGGTTGCCGAACAACCGGATTTGTGGCGTATCACGAACTAGCGGAACTGCTTGCTGTAACATAACTACTCTCCATCATCCGGTGGATCGAGCGTTGCCGCTTGATCTGTACCCCACTGCTTTTTCAGTTTATTCAGATTAAGAACAAATCCTGCATCGTAGATGCCTCGAGAACCTGTGCTAATAGCTCCGGCAGCATCCACCTCGTGTAGCATCCTATCCAGCTTCTTGCGCCTATCTGCGTCAACATCTTTCCAGATCCAAAAGTATTTATCTGCGCGCATAGCAGGATCGCTAGTTGCTGACAAAACCGACCACCACAGCGGTCCAGCTACGCTTTCCAAATAAGGATCGTTCAGTCTCGCGTGAACGCGCCGAGCTGCATCTTTGGCAATACCCGTCAGAACTATCTTAGCTGGCAGATCGGGTCTAAACGTCTGCTGGCCATAAACAGCTGCACTCTTTTGCAAATCGTCCATTATCTGTTTCTTCTTGGTTTCCGAGGTAGCTAGCTGCATATTCTTCATAGCTACTCTAACCTCATCGTCCCAGAGCTTCTCTCGAGTTGCCGTCTCAATCGAAGCCTCGTCCATCCGATCATAGGTATTCGGCCCTGGGTGGGTTAATCCTAGGAAACGATTTCCAGCCGGATTCTGCGAGAGCCAAGCGAGAAAGCTCTGCTCACGCATATCATCTATTTCTCGTTTGATTTCTGGATCGCCATTCAGATTGTGATCAATATAGTTATAAAGATTCCAACCAAACTGAAGGTAGCTATTAGTAGGAGCAAGAGTCCGCAAAGCTGCATATCCACGGGCTGGTGAGAACCAGCTAGGAAAAGTCTTTCCCAGATCGACAAGCGCCTGCGGTTCAACTCCTGGAGTAAACTCCGCTCCAGGAAGGATTTTTCCGACTCCAGTTTCTTTTCCAGCTGTTCCTCGCCATGCATCTGCTTCTCTCCATACATCTTTGTTTAACATCCACGCAGATATAGCAGCAGTAGTAGGAGGAAAAGGATTCTGAGTTATTGGAGTAAGAGCTCGCAGATAGTTAAGAACACTATCCCCCGGAACCCTATTACCTAGTGCTCTATTCACCATAAGCTGAGGAATCATAAGCATAGGAAGGATGGATTGATCCTTCTTAAACTTAAGATACACTAGGCGTTTGTTCCCCGATGGATCGGTATACGTCGCTCCGGGCAGCTCGAAGTTGACAAAATCTCTATCCTGCTGAGCCGTCATCTGGTTCATAAATTCAGGATTCTTGTACCACTGATAGGTTTGCCAAGCTAGATATGGACCAATCAGCTGCATGTCTTTAATAGCGGTGGATTTTGGATTGTTCTTGTAGGCCCTCAACGCGGTACGCATACCCTGCGTGCTGGCATTCAGATAGGGAATCCAGTTATCCAGATACTTTGTAGCAATTCCACCTTGAGAGAAATCGAGATAGTCTCGAGCAGCTGCGGTTGCTTCCTCTGAGGACATACCATTCTTAAGTCCACGATTTCGAATAGCGAGCCTCACCCAGATTTCGCTCGTCTCATTAACATAGCTAAGCACCTTCTTAGCGGACTCTATATTCTGTCTCCACGGTTTTCTAGTCGAGCGAACTTCCCTAGCAATCTGAGCTGATAAGCCCTCACCTGCCATTAACACGCCCTTACCTTGGCTAGTCAAGAAGGCAGTTGCACCCCCTTCTTCAACAAACTGCCGGTAGGCTCCTTTCCTGGCGAAAGCATCTTTGAAAGTTGCAGCCAAATCGGTGATTATCTCACCCAGATAGACAGGCCCCCAGCTGCTAAATCCAACCTCGCTAGTGCGCCATGCATGAACCAGATCGACAGTCATGTTCGTAATTGCAAAACCAGGATTGTAGCCAGTTGCCAGAGGTTTTACCAATGAGCTGCCAGCGAGCATCCTAGTAGTGCTCATAATCCAGTTATTTGTCAGCGTGGTATCGGGGCCATTCCAATACTCGGCCATCGTTTTATCCATGTGAAGGACTTTAGTCTTGCCCTTCACCTTAAGTTTGATGGCAGTATATCCTTCTGGGGCCTGCGGAAACTTTCCTTCTTCATTCTTCTTGACTTCCTTAACCAGCTTGCCAATCCCCTCTACCCCACTGTTAGCCAGATCATACAGTGCATTATCACGATAGTTCCGAGCGATTCTGCTTTCTGTCCGAACGATTATCTCTGCCAGTTTGGTCTCAACATCGTGAACTCGAGCTTGTCCTTTGTCGGGTTTATACAGGCCAGTCTCATCAATGTCGAAGGCTACATCAAAATCTTCTGGATTGAAAGCTCCTTCGGGTTTACTCTTCTCTCTTCGAGTAATAAGCTTGGCTCGACCTTTAGTCATTATCCCATATTTAACTGCTCGATCCATCGACCGCTTGACTGACTCAAAGTAAGCGTCAGATCGCTCGAGCATGTTTGCAAATCGGGGACGACCAACTGCCTCTTCGACCTTTGCTAGGCGGGCTCGAGCTGCCTGAATATCTGGATCAACGTCTTTCTTCCTAGTCGTTCCGCGGTAGCGATAGTCGGTTAACTGTCGATCCTCGACTACCATGTTAAAGAGATCACGTTCACTAAGTCTGACCGCTTCAGCAGTTTCGCCAGCCCTAAATTCTACATCTCTGCGCCAGCTGAGTGCCGGATTATCAGCGCTTCTGGTGTCAAAGATCATTCGTCTCGCATCCTGGAAATACATATGCGAGCGTGGAGTCGATCCAGCAGCGATGTTGAATCGTCTAACAGCAACCTTTCCCAGCGCGCCAAACTTATTCAGAACTTTCTTAATTGGCCCGGATTGGTCAATCAGTGCAACAGTAGCAGCTCGAGATAGCTGTTTCCCGAGAGCTTCCGCTCCCTCCTTCTCGGCCACCTTATCGCGGAGAAACTTTCCAGTTCTGCTGGCTGCCAGTCTGTTTATCTCCCCCACCTCGGTTTCGGTATACTTACGAGGCATCGCCCGAACCGCGATAGTTTGAGGAACTGGCATCCCCTTTTCTTCCATAGCTCTAAAAGCTAGGAGAGTTCTCTCTCCGGAGGTTACTAGTTCCGGAATACCGCCGGGCCCTACTTCGACTGCTATATCCGGTTCTAGACTTCCCTCGGTGATATCCCTCACCATCTTGTTGATTTGTGCTTTGTTCATCAGTGGCTTAGTGACAGGCAAATCTTTTAGACTAGTCCAGCGCATTTCGAACTTTGCCAGTTCACCAACCGGAGTTTCGGTTACACTTTCCACGCCGGCTTCTCGCAATTTCCCTTTAACTCCCTTCTCGATTCTAGCCGATTTAACCTTTCCAACAACCTCCACTGCTTTCACACCCAGAAGCATTAGCGAAAGATCTGGCAATAGCCGAGCCGCAGCTCCCACAGTTGCTGCAAGCTCAGCTTGCCCTTCTTGCGTCATATTCGACTGTTCTGGCGTAAGCTTACTCCACCCCTGAGCGCCGGGAGTAAGATCTATATCACCTACAGTTCCTAGGCCGACAACAAAGTCTGTCGCCTCCTGTCCCATCATAGTACCGAGCTGCTCTATTTGACCAAAAGTATTTTCGAGATATTTCTCGCCTTCGGCAGTTCTAGGTTGATAGGTGAAATGCTCGGATAGCCGATATGTAGACATGAATATATCCGCAGCGGAACTTTCGCCCCAATCTACGAAGGGAAGAATACTGGACGCCTTATAAAGAGCTGTTGCACTCATAGCAGCTAGACCGCCACCCATCGCAGCTAGCGAGCCAGTGACTGCCGCGGCTCCAGCTTCTGCAACTCCACCTAACTCCGGAAGGGACGGCTGGTAATTGCCAGGAAGGAAACCCTGTCCTTTCAACATCATCCCCGGCGGCTGTCCCATCGGTGGCTGCTCGGGGGGAAATAGTTCTACCGTATCCTTCGCTTCATAGACTCCTGCATCTCCGGGACGACTAACTGGATTGTAGGCTTCAGGAGGACCAGGCTCACTATCCTCGAACGAGTCAGTGATTATGTTACCCGGCGGTTCTTCTATAACATCTCGGATGATGTTTTTAGGTTCTTCATCCACAACATCTGAAATCACAGTTCCCATTAGAAGTTACCGTACTTCTTAGCCAAATTCGGAGAGATTGGAATTACGTCGCCATCGACAACGACGAAATAAGCAGGAGGACGGGAAGAACCATCCTTTCGCTGAGGAGCATACTGATAGACTGTATCCGTATCAGCAGGATTAAATTCTTCCAAAGGCTTAGTTGCGAGTCTAGGTAGATATTCTTCGTTCCAATCTTTTGCGGCTACACCGATCTGATTCTGAAATTCTGAGCGAAGTTTTGCAGCATCCTCTCCTAAATTCGGTGCCATCCTATCTGGCTCCGTCTCCGTCAGTATCTGTATACCATTAAGTGTGTCGTTAATGGTTCTGGGAATGCCCATAGCAGCAGCATCAGTATGTATGATGCCTTTCTGAACTAGAGAGCTAGAAGTAACCTTTGCATCCGAAACAGCAGTTCGGAAAACAGGACTTTCAATAACCTGCACCATACCGGCCGCTTTGTAGGTATTGAAGATATCATCTATACCTTTGGCAGCCAGTTCTAGTTCGTGACTCGTGAACTTTTCTCGTGCTAGCGTTCCCTTATCATCCTTAGCACCGGCTCTAATACCTGCAACATTCAAAGCAGTTATATCATGCCCAGCTGCGATTCCCTCCTCCGAACGCATCTTTTCTCTCTGAATCTTTGCTTCCTCGATAAATTTATCCCAGTCCTGGGAAGTTTGAATACCTTGAAGCAACTCCGCAGCTGTGTTATGTCTACCAGTTTCCTCTTGCGTCTTCTCTCCTGTTGTAGCTCCTCTTTCCTCAACTGTAGCGTGTCGTCCACCAAGTTCAGCCTCTGTCTCCTGTTTTGCTGCCTCCTGTTGGGTACCCAGAACACCTAGAAGAGCAGCTGCAGATTTTGGATCCTCCCAAACGGAGGAAGGGATTCCAGCTATGGCAGAGGCTCTCTCGGAGGGTGATTTCTTAGGATCAGAAATAATCACTACAGCCTTTTGAAATTCTTTGGCTCTTTCCTCTTTTTCTTTCCTAGAGAAGTAGTCCCCCAAACCCTGGCCAATGCTCTTCCCGAGATTACCAGCCCTCTCATCGGGATCGAGTTTTACTATGGTAGCCATTTACTTTCCATCCTTAGAGGCTGCACCTGGGCTCGCTCTGAATGATCCACCACCGCCCATAAACGCGCCAATAAGTTCTGTGATAAATCCCGGAGCTCCCGGCAAAGCTGCACCGATATTCTCAACTCCCGTCACACCCAGAGCGGCTAGAATCTCCGAAACTCTTCTATTCTTCTCTTCCTCCTGTCTCTGAAACTCTCCATACTGGCGGGCTATATTCCCCTCTTCCACACTCCTCGGAATTCCACCTGCGGCCATAGCTTGCATCAGATCGCCAGTTCGACCGGACAAATAAGGGTTGACTAGACCGGCTGCGCCGAGCGATCTATCGAGCGCGCTTTCCCTAGCCTTCAACTCAACATCCGAGCGCGATCTCGTCAAGCTGTCGATAAGCTCCTGCTGGGCCATCCTGTCGGTATCCATCCTCGAAGAGCTGAAAAAGTCCGATCCGCCATAGCTTCTCGAGATGCCAGGAAGTACTTTCTCTTGAAAGCTCTTGAGGGCAGGATCTTCTATGTTTGTCTGAAAGAAGGACGAAACATCCGAAGATTTACCACTCAACAGATCTTGCAGCGTACTCTCGGTTGTCTTCTGAAGATCAGAACCACCACCGGCTTGTTGCATAGCAAACTGCTCGAGAGCAGCTAGACTTAGATTCTCTAAGTTGGAGGTTTTCGAAGTTAGATTACCACCATAAGCTGTTGGCGTAGCTCCTGCTCCACCCTGTTGAGTGAACCAGTTCAGAAGATCATTCAGCGAGGTACCCTGTTTCGGAGTCAGAGTAGATAGCTGCTGAGTTTCTAGTTTCGGCTCAGAGCCAAATAGAAAGTCGCCTAAATTGAAGCCCATCGCTAGAACTCCGTCTCAATAGAGTAGCGGAAGGCGAACCGGCCGAGAACAAATCCCTCGCCTTCGCCGATCCAGTGAATCTGCAGAACCTTATCTGTCACTTGTCCATCGACACGATTGATCGGAAAACTGTAAGTAGCCAGGCTCGTGTCAACACTGAAGCCTAGAATCTCGCTATTTAGACCGACGATAGAAACATGGTGATCCCCACCTTGGAATTGATAGTCTAAGCTGTCAAATGTCAGCTCGAAGCCCAACTCATCTTCGAATACTTTCGAGTGAATTTCGGGTAGAATGTCGGTACCGGCGTCCGTCGGACTGAAATAGTCATATCTTTCGAGCTTAGTTGAGTTCGTGTCTGGTACGTCTATGTAGCCCAGATAGACCGTTGGCGAGCCCTCGAGAAGCACCACATCGTTCCAACTGATAACCTGCTGAGCCCACGTTCCCTCGGCAGCGTCCCACGTTAGATTAGCTCCTGTAACCGAAGCTGTCGAGCCAATAGCATGGATGTGCTTCTGCTCGAATAGCCGTCTCGACCAAGCTGTTGAAAGTAGATGATAGCGATACATCCGATAGGTGTTGAACTCTTGGACTGCCGAAATTCCATCGTCCAACTCGATCGTAGTGAAAGGATAAAGGAACCAAACTTCCTTCAGTGTTTTGTCGTAATACGAATAGCAAGCACCATAGAAATCTGGATCTATCTCCTCGAATATCTCATCCTTAACCTTCACTGCAAAGCTATTATCTACATCAACTCCACCGCGATAGATAAAGAAGTCGTTTGCTCCAAAGACATAGTGAACATCCTGAACATCCACAACCGCTTGGGCTGACAATACCGGGGCGTTGACCACTGCATCTTCGAAGTGGAACCTCCGATCGTCGGCTGTAACTACTTCCCCTCTCGTAATAGTTCTTGTTCGGTATATAGCTAGATACGGGCCAAGCTTCTTTCCCGTTACTATCGGGTCCGGAATCTCCAGAAAATCTTGGAATCCCGCGTCCAGGGTAGTCCAAGCCGTTGTGTCGCCCTTCGCATGCCATCTTGCCCGCTGAGGGAAATCGCTCCCGTTCTCTTCCGTTCCCAGGAGGAATATGCTCGCATCGAATACGCATACTGCAGCAGCCTTGATATTCGCCGGCAGAGAAGCGGCCAAACTATTCAGCGTTCTAACTCTGTTGTCAGTTGGTGAATAGTATTGGACCACATCTATCTGGTTGGTGAATACTAGTCGATCATCCCACGGAGCTGATGCCCATGTAACCCGCTTGTCGATTTCCCCCGACAACACGAGCGCAGCCCCGGCACCATTCAGCAGCTGATTCCAGTTCTCTCCAACTAACCGATAAGCAGTGTTGGTAGTGATAAGGATGGTTTCGATAATTCCGGTTTGGAGTCTATGCTCGATGATAGCCTGTGGAAAGCCGCTGAACTCCACCACTACGTCGGAAGCATTTACGACAGCCGGCCCACCAGTATCACGAATCCACTTCCCTCTTTTCCACCTAACATTGCTTAGGAGTGCCGCTTCGCTTTCTTTGATAACCGAAGCGTCGACAGCCGAATTCTGGCCTTCCAGAAACCCTGGAGACTTCTTGATTCGGTAGGATTCTCGTTCTATGTTATCCATTACGTCTTTAACCGAGCAGCTTTAATGCCCGTAGTCGTTTGCACTCTAACGTGACTTGCGTTTGGATCAGAGGTTTCCACGAGGTAAACTGCGTAGTCAACTCCCCCCTTGCGAATCTTCCAGACTCCGCCCATTCCCGTTGGAGCATCACCTTCGGCAACAAGACACAGTTCTCGTACTGTTCCCTTGAAATAGCGTAATCCGGCGTATTGAGTTGGAAAGAGACCTGATGGAGTACCAGTGCCGTAGAGAAGCCAAGGGAAGCCCCGTACTCCTGGATTGACAAGAGGAACACTGCCACGTGGAAGGAGGGTGGGAGGACTATGCTGAGCCATATCATGTCGGGTCTGTCGCTATAATAGGATCAGCCCCCGCACTAGTTGTCAGCGCCGCAGTCCATGCGGTTGTAGTATCGTCCTCTTCAGTTACCGTTAGCGTACCAGCCGCTATTGACCATTTATTCCGAAGGAACCGTAGCGCATTGAGAGGCGAACGCGCTGCTTCGCCTGACACAGAACTCATGTCACGTTTCAGTAGCGCGTCCGCCAGTTCGATTCCTACGCTTGCGTCTAGTGAAGTTGCAGTTATACCATTTGCAGCTACTCCTCCTACATCTCCGGTAACACTACCCACACTACCAGTCACGTTTCCGATCAAATCGCCAGTTATGTCCATTGTTTGATTCGGAAGATTGATATTCGTGAGACCGGCTCCTGCTACGCCTATCTCCGTCGTGTCGACGAGAATAGCATCGACAACCGCCTTAACAGCATCTACGCTCGCCTGACTTCCCGCCGTCGAAGCAGCCCAAATCTCCGTTACTGCATCAGTCGCTAGTGCAGAGGCGGTGAGAGTGTCGGCTGCCATCGCCCCTACACTAGCATCAATTCGGCCACCTACCAGCGCCGCAGGTAGCCTAGTCTGAATGTTGTCCAGATCGGCTTGAATCGTTGTCAGCGCACCTCCATTCGGCAGAGCGTCTGTAACCGCCTTAATTGCCGCAATTTCAGTATCGAGAAAGTCATCAACTGTGTCTACGCTCGTCTGCGAGGCTCGAGACGAAACTGTCGCATTGAGATTAGTATTGACTAGCCCCCAGATTGTGTCAGTATCCGCGCCACTGTCACCGAGCACTTGTCCAAAAGTTCCCTGAGTTTGATGACCAGTCGCGTCCATATCCCATACGGCGCCTGCAATCGTAGCAGACGACGGAGCAGTGGAACCAGCCCAAATCTCTGTGACCGCGTCTGCTGCGAGGGCGGAGGCGGTAAGGGTATCCGCTGCCATAGCTCCGACGCTGGAGTCCATTCTGCCACCCACAAGTGCAGTGGGAAGTCGAGTCTGGATGTTATCAAGATCAGCTTGTATCGTGGTAAGCGCGCCCGCGTTGGGTAGTGCATCGGTCACCGCCTTTATCGCAGCTATCTCAGTGTCGAGGAAATCGTCGATTGTGTTAACACTAGTTTGTGTCGCTCGACTGGAAACGGTCGCATCGAGATTGGCATTTACGAGTGACCAAATCGTATCGGTATCGGCACCTGGATCTCCGATGGCCTGTCCGAATGTTCCAGTTGTCTGATGGCCCGTTGCGTCTTCATCCCACACCGAATCGGCTATTGTTGCTGCCGAAGGAGCAGTAGAACCGGCCCAAATCTCTGTCACTGCATCGGCCGCTAAAGCGTCCGCATCCACCGCTCCTGTTGCGATAGATGCCGCTGTGATAGCACCGGAGCCCCAAGCAGTGCCCCCTGCTTGAACCGCATTCACGCCTAGTTGTGCAGTAGAAGTAGACACTGCTGCGCCAGCGATGTGGGTCATATTTACTTCAGGCCGACCACCGCTCTGAACAACTGCACTTCCGTTGAACTGCGTAGTCGAAACGTCGAGAACATCGGTTCCGCCAACCAACGAATCGTAGACGTTGGCCGTGAGAACCATGTGCTCCTGCCAGACAGGCAGATGAGTTGCAGAATCGTGAACCTTTATTACAAGCGCGCCTAGAGTGTTAGTGTGAGTTGTTGTTAAGGCGACAGGATACCAGCCATCAGAATCATGCGTTCCAAGAGTCGGCCCCGCCGCGAAGGCACCCCCGGCCTTACTAAGTTCGGTGCCTGTCGAAGCGAGGCCGGTTTCTTCTGTCACACCATCCGTCTTATCGACGAAAGGTCCGAGAAGAACTGTAACCGCAGTGCTTTGTTTTAGGAAGGCCATTACGCTGCTCGTCTCATTCTGTACTGATGAATAGATCGAACTGGCTGTCCACCAGCAGCAGCTGCAATCGCAATCTCAATTGCAATGCCTAGGGGAGCGCTGCTTGTCGCCCATGAGAAACCAGGAGCTGTATCAGCACTCGAGGAATGCCACTGTATGCAGACTCCGGTATCCGGAGAAATGTGGTTCGCGTCGAGAAGTTCGGTATAGCCGCCCCCAGAATCATGAGTGGTCGCCTCAGGAGCTCCATGGACACAAAAAGCGAATGGGCGATTACCTGAATCTGCAAATGCTGCAAGAGTCATGTTAAGAAGAAGTGCGGCACCCGAGGTATCGCAAACTGCCTGCACGATTGCATCCGCTCCATTCGTGCCACTCGTTTTGCAGCCATCTAGCTCGTAAATATCCCAATCCGAAAGAGTACAGGCGACGGCGTTAATGGTCATAGTTATTGTGACCGTGCCAGATGCGGTACAGATTCCGTACCACAGCTCGTTCCTTTTGACTCCGAGCACTTCAGAATCGCCAGTCGTCGTTCGCTTCGACATCGACAATCCGGTTCCTGCTATCGAGACAACGGCAGGGGGTGATCCGGCAGAAGTGGCAAGATGCACACAAGCGATATAGACACGTCCGCTCGTTAATACAACACTCGCGATGGTCGAAGTACCACTCGCAACGATGTTAGTCGTTGTATTGAGTGCCCCGCGCTGAGTGACAGTAATAGCCATTAGAGGTCAGTCCGGAGCCAAATCTGTCCAGTTATTGGCGAACTCGGATCGCTCGTTCGATTCTCGATAGCTAGGAAATCCGCACTAATAGTATTACTAGCATCGTCGTAGACAAATCCGATAGTAGCACTATTAGTGAGAATTCCCCCCACTGCATCTTGCGCATTCTCATCTGTGTAGACAGAGCCAATTCCACCGCTGTCTAGTTGGTTGATCTTCTTATATAGTTCATCCCGAAGCTTTTCGATCTGTCGACATAGTTGTTGCAGATCTTTGAACGCCTCCATCGAGCGGCCACGAGGCTGAATCTTGAAAGTCGGAAAGTTACTGGTAGACGCAATAGTCACGACACCGCTCCTACGATGTTTAGTCCACCCGAAGTAGTCCAAGTAAATCCGTTTAGATCGACCGCTTTGCCGTTCGCTCCCGCGTCTCCGCCGAGAGCAGGTACACCATTTTCACCGTCTTGTGGGGCACCACCTCCATCACCACCGTTACCTCCATTGAGGCCATTAGCTGTTCCGCCAACTCCATTAGCAAGCTCTGTAGCATCGGTACCGTCGGCAGGTTCTGGATTGTTTCCAATTGAGCGATTAACTCCTTTAAGGCCCAAAGGAGCGCCACCGCCTCCTCCGCATCCATCGGCTCCAACTTGTGATCCGCCACCTCCGCCACCGCCAAATCCTCCTAGCACGTCTCCAGGGCCGACAGCTTTCGTATTGCAGCCCAACGAGATTGCTGTTCCACCAGCGCCTCCGGGTCCACCTGGGAAGAATTGTGTAGGATCTGCATCCTCCCAGCCACCATCGCCACCATCTCCGCCTCGAGCTCTCGCTTTACCTCCCTCAAAGTCGATTACTAGATCACAGAAGTCGTTCACTGTGCTGGCGTTTATCGCAATCTGGGTAGTGTTTGTTGTTAGAATGTCGTGCCCATTCAGATTAAATAGAATGAACGGTGCATCGGCGGTCGTACCAACTAGCGTCGCTACGTTTAGTGTGTCATCGTTGGCGGTCACATTAAACTCGATGAACCGCCGTCCGGCCATACCAAAAGCAGGACCGAAGGGTATCACTTGAAGTCCTTCGAGTGCATGAGAACCAGTGTAGTTCCATCATATGCTACGGATAGAATGTCAACCGAATTTGCAGCAGTCGTAAGGATCGGAGCTATGCCCAGCGGAAAATTCCAACTTGCGTTGTAGGCTAATGTTCTATTACCTGTCCCATCTTGACGAACATATATAAGAGCATTCCACCCCGCCGCTAGATTAGTAGGCAATCCTAGAGTTCGATTCCCCGCTAATGTCACCTTATACATATTCGCAGCTTCTGCGTCTATGGCTATGGTAGCTGCGTCAGTCAACGTAACTAGCTTGGATCGCTGCGCTTTTTGCCAATCATTAACCGATGTTAACAGGAAAGGAAATTCGCCATGCGACAGCGTTACTACGGTATTATTCTTCCGTCGAAACTTCAGATCTCCATCTGGATCCGTGTTTATTACATAGAGAGGACAGAAGTCCAAACTATTCTCGGTAACCGGCGCTGGCGTGGAAGTCCGAATTGGCAGATAAACAAAGCGATGGCGACCGTCCTGGGCTCCCTGTCCCCAGTAGTGATCGACATTCCCCCGTTCCTTAGCATCCACTTTGAACTCACGAATTCGCTGGGCTCCCAAACTCAGTGCTTGCGAGTTCGCTGGATCGCCCTCATACGTGGAGTTCCACGTTCTAGTGAAAGTGGTCACCTTTTCTGTCTCCTAGCCTCACTGAGAGCAATAGCAACTGCTTGCTTCCGATTAGTTACTTTCTGCCCAGATGAACTGTGCAAAGAACCGCTCGCATATTCGTGAAGTACTTTCCGAATCTTCTTTCGGCTAAGTCCCTTCGTCGACTTTTTTCGCTTTTTCTTCATAGCTAGAAGTTTTCAAACTCGCAATGTTTCTAGACCGTGCTACGCACGAACGGGTCGTCATATCCTCGAGAACCATAATAAGGATCTTGCTGACTAACCCGAACCGCTGCTTGCAACCCTTCGAAGTCTTCGTCCTTCATTCCCTTCAAATCAGCGAATAATTGCTCATAGATAGAAAACCAGTGTCTGGACTTCTCGATCTTCCCTAGACCACTGCACAGAATGGCAGTCGCCAACGCGATGATAATATCATCAGCAGCTTCGAAATCCAGCGCATCGGCAATATCCTCTCCACTCGGCGGCTGAAGATTTGCCACAGATCTAGGAAATACACAAAACCTAATATCCATAACATACTGATCATCTTCGACAATAGGCCATGTCTCAATGATCTGTGCGCGAGTCTGTGGATCTAGCGTGTTATCAAACGGTTTTGTATTCCACCGAGTGTAGAACTTCGGAAAGCCACGCTGATAAGTTTCGGGATCAGGAATCTTCTGATCAAACTCACTAGCGGTCATTTTGATCAGCTTATGGGCTTGCTGATTAGCTGGTTTCTTCACCTTGATCGAATAAATCTGTCGAATGATAGATGTAGTTGAAGTCAGAAGCTGCAACTCGACAAATTTATCTACATCCGGATCATCCGTGAAGGGAACAGGAAACGAGTTTGTCTTATTAAACTCGTCCCAAATAGCCTTTCTGGCTAGCCGCATCTGAGCTAGGTCAATAGCTACGTCGATCCGACTGCTAGTGTCGGTATCCAATCCAGATTCGTTTCTTCCACCTAGATTGGCTCTAATCTCGGTACGAATTTGACCAAGACTGATTCGAAGATTAGATGGTCCAAATGTAGGCATAGCTAAAAGGGAGAGGGGACGTTAGTCCCCCCTCCAACCTCCTCAGAACGGGAAATTCGCAATGAACTTCTTGCTTGCAGCAATCGTGACAATGCCAATCTCCGGGAGTCGCTCGGCCGCCGCATCGACAACATCATTCTGTCCACGCAGCGCTCCGTCAGCATCTCCCAGCACGAGCGTAACCCCGTCAGCAACGGCAACCGGCGTACCATCGTTAGAAGTCTCGAAGGCCGTGGTATGCGTGGCTTCGCCTCTAATCTGAATCCACACATAGTCACCGTCAACACAAGCTGCCATCAACTGTCCAGCAGCGATAGTCAACACCGAAGTGTCCATCGACACCTCATTGTTGCCGTATCCAGCGTTAGTGTAGTAGACGACAGTATTGCCAGCAACACCGGCCACATTACCGGCGCCATCATTATACTTGACGTACTTGTAAACTTTGTTCCCCTCAAAGCGAAGCGTTCCCAACTCTTCCTTCGGAGTAGTGAAAACTTCAGTCAGTGAAGAAACAAAAACCTGCTTGATACCTCTGCTAGCCATGTATCACCTCCTTACGGCGTGTTAATGGTGTGCATGACACCATGCGCACGACGACGGTTAGTGGTCATTGTGATAGCCGAGATGATCTGTGCAGCACGATCATTGACCTGATTCGGAATCGGCTTCCATTCGGTCATATCGAAATAGTAGCCAGGGTCGGCTACCATCTTGATATACTTGGTGTTTAGAAAGTAGATGCTAGAAGGAGCCGAGGGGCTCCAGATCATCGGACTTCCCTTAAACACCATGTTCTCGAATCCGAGGTCGGTCAACTTCTGGTTGTGAATCTGATACTTGTCGAATACTGCTTCTTCATAGTATTCAAAGATTGTCTGATTCGTTACCAGAATGTCAGGCTTCTCCTGACCCTTGTTTCTCGAGCAATTGTTCATCATCGTGCGCATGTTCTGCACGCCCGCAGATGAGAACGAAATGCCGGTCATATCCTTGAACTTGTTTCTCCACCAGTCGTAAGTCTGCTGATTGATACCACCAACAGTGACTGACGTTGTTGGATCGTTGGCGACCAACAGAAGCAAGCCATCGAAAGGACCACCGTCGGAACCAGCTCCAGCAAACAGCTGAATCTCCAGAGTGTCAACCAGCGAGTCTTGGGCATTCTCGAGCTTCGTACTCGCAAGGTTGATAATCTGCATCCGGCCCCGATTCTTCTGGTCATCCACGCCAAAGCGTGTGATCGGAGCGACGATGTAGTGCCAGATATAGTAGGCGCCAGTCAGGATCTCACGATCCTGCAACGTGACGGTTCCACCCTTACCTAGCCACACCACATCATCGTTCTTCTTGTAGACCAGAGTTTCCTCTATGAACCTACCACCCTCCTGAAACTTGATGCGATCGTTGTCTCGCAGCCAGAAGTAGAAAGGAGTCGCCTCGAAGATGTTATCTACGGCTCCTTCCTCTCTCATATGCTGCCAGGTGGTAGTATAGAGATTATCAATTTGTTCCGTAATACTGTTAGGAACGGCCATTGAGTTACCTCACACTACCGAATCACTGATGCTGAGGCATCGTGCTCGGTACCTCAGTTCCAATTGCTAGAGCACCGTCAGGAAGTTCACCTATTACTTCGTCAAATGCCTTCGAGGCTGCCTCTAGCGCGGAAACTCTCTTCCTCTTTATCGGCCGTCCGGCCGCATCAACTTCAGGTTCACGAGGGCGCATAGCTCTATCAGGAGAGCTAGTTGGAGTGAGTCCGAAGAACTTCGGTGGCTCGGACTTCTTCTCCGTAAACTTCAGATCCATTTCCTTCGCCTTAGCCGGATTTTCACTCCGGACTAGGGTATACATCTGCTTGATTGTCAGACCGGGATTCATCTTCGCCAGCTCGGACAACTCACTCTGCCATTCGAAGAAATCCTTATTCTTCGCAGCAAACTCTTCTACTTCCTTTCCGACTTTGTAAGAGCCGAAGGATTTCTGCAAATCCCCGAACTTCTCATCAACCGTCTTTAGACGTTCGTCCAGGATTCTTCCAACCTCCTTGGACATAGCTTCCAGCAGACGCTTCGTTCCACCTGGCTCGTTCAAATCCGCTTCTTCATCCTCCTCATCGGCAGCCTCCGGCGGCTTATCGAGCTTAACCAGAAGACTGTCGATCTGTCTCGCTTGATTGGCAAGCGCCAGTTGTTGCTGTCCAACTACCTTCAAAACACCGCCGATCATAGTTTCCAACTTCTTGGAAAGCTCAGCCAGGGGATCGGGAGCCTGTTGCTGTTGCAGTCCTTCGGGCATCGTAGTCTCCTACATCACTTCTTTCCAGATTTCTTCAAACTCTTCGAGATTCGCTTGGCCATCTCGGCCGGCGTAAGATCCGGATCTCTAGACTTAGCCGGCTTCGGGCTAGCTGCGGAGATTTCTTCTCCCGCTGATTTCTGCGAGGCAGCTACTTCATCAGCCACCGACTGCTCAATCACATTCTGAAGGGGATCAACCGCAATTGTTCGACCGTCAGGCCAAGAGACAGGCGCCACTTGGAGTGACTTCTGAAACTCAGGCTCCATCAACGCTTGGCCAACACGTCCCTTCAGCTCGTTGTACCTTCTGCGCAACATCGTGTTAGCGCGTTCAATTTGCCCAGGTGTTAGAAACTGATAGCCTTCGAGAGTGATCTCGAGGTCGCGCATCCCCGTGAAGCGGATAGTTGCAACTGCCGGGGTGCTAAGCAGCTGTCGTACTTCCTCACTCATTTCCCATCCTCCAGCAGTTTGCTGTATAAGCCGCGCTCTTGACAGATATCTTTCAGATGCACGGCGTCGCGGACCACCGTATTTTCAAAAGCTAGGTGTTCCCAATCGCCTCGAGGGAACGCTTCCCGAGCGAAGAAATCATTCTTGCCAAGAATCTGATGGAACATTTTTCCACCCGGACAGTAGGGACAGAAGAGATTATCTCGAATTTCGGTCCACACCGCGATCGTAACCTCGGTCTCATCCCGTGCTCCACACTTCTCGCATTTGAGGGTGTAAGTAGGCATTAAGCAGCAATAGGCTGACGTTGCGGCATAGCTTGGGGAGCCTGCCTACCTACACCTTGAACCAACTGATTGGCTTCACCAAACGAGAGCGGATTCTGCGCTGACATGCCAGGCATGCCTGTTTGACCGAACGTCCGAAGCATGTTGTCAAAAGCTTGACCCTGCATCTCGTGAAGGAGGAATTGAGTCAGTTGAAAGGGGTCAATCAGTGGATTCGTCTTCAAAACAGTGTAGAGCTGCAAAGCCTTCTGTTCCCGCAACTCTTTCGTCTCTGGTATACTGTTGTCGGGATCAATCACGAATTCATACTGTCCCCGTTCTAGCATCTTAGGTTGAAAGCGAACCCAGATGGGGAAGTTAGCCGGCCCTACTATCTTAACCACCTGCTCTTGTGACCAGTGAGCGAATATGATAGGATTCATGGTTTCAATCAGATCGACTAACATATCCGCTATCATGTCGCGGCGCTCGTCGATCCTTATCTCCGAAGACATTTTAACAACCCGGACTTCTTCAGCTGTCCTGGCACGACTACCGCCCTGATATTCACCACTCTCGTTTCGGCTGAATCCCATCGTTTCACGCACGTCCGCGGTTATAATCTCCTCGGCTTTTATCAAACCGTCGGGAATGTCGCCCACGTTCAGTGGTTGTACCGAATTCTGAATATCACCTTTCACCCATGCCACAGCAGCTACATCGGGTCCTAACAGCTTGTCAACTTCGGTTGCGTCGATAGCTCCTGTTTTCGCAAGCAGTTTGACGATCGAGATTCGCCGGTGATACATCTGAAAAGTTCGAATATCATTCAACTCTAGCTGTTGTGGCTCGAGAATCTTCGAGTCAGGAACGCCCCAACACCACTCATCGTCTTCGTTAAAGACCAACACCGACTCAACTCGGCTTCCGAGCTGTAGATATTCGTCGTCTTCGAAGAGAAGAGCCTGTTCGGTGTTGTAGGGTGAGATGATGAAAACCTTACCCGTTTTAATGTCCCGAATCTCATAGAGGTCACACTCCTGAGTCGGCTTCGACAGATAGGTAGCTCCACCATCCGCTACTACTTGTCGACCTCGAGTTCCAAGCCCGCTAGTGTGTTTAAGTCTCGGATCTGACTTAACATCGTTGAGTTCGCGAGTGATCTGGAAGGCGCTCCACCTACGATCCTCAAAACGAACTGTCCCATCCGGTACGATGTAGTTTGCGGGACTGGACGACAGAAACCAGGGCATGTTTGGAAGAATATCGAGGTTATATTCGATGGCCTCTTTTCCACGAGACACGCGAGGCGCTTGTGTGTCACCAAAAGATTCAGGTGATGCCTGATATTGGCTTCCAAATCCTTTCTTTCCAACTCCGGTTCCAAACATCCACGCATCTTGCACCATCCTCTTCATATGCTGCTTCAGCTTGATCTTGCGAATCAGAGTGTTGTAAGTCTGCTCCATCATGGCGGAAAGGAGCCAACCCTCACTCCCGCCCATCTTGTTAATCACGGATATTGAAGGATTCCGGAAATAGACGCGCGGCACTACCGAACGGATGTACTTGAAAAAGATATTCGATGGCATTACGCCCGGCTTCCAATTACCCCTGTAGTAACTCCTCCAAAGATCCCAGCTTGTCTCATAAGCGGTTCTCTTGCGAAACGCTATCCCTCGGCGAATTTCGCCCAGCCAATAACCGACATCGGGTTTACCGTTCTTCAGGTAGCCTTCCACTGGGTTCTCTCATTTAGTCTGTTTAAGTGGGGAACGATGTGGGAGCCGATGTTACTGGGATAGTCACAGCACGGGAAACGGAGTGCATCAGCTGTCTTGTAGGCACGGGATAGAGCTTGTTCCACTTCGCGTCCCCGTGCTGTGACTGTCACAATCTCAGTGAATTCGCCGCTAGCGTAATAGAGATCGTCCTGTTTGAACACACCAGCTAGGAAACTATGCTTCAGATTGCCATTACACACTCCGGTTAGAGGAGCACCGAAATTGGACTCCATTCTACTGTGGGAAGTCAGTGCTACACAGAAATCATCTCCAAATAGGACGTCTTTTCGGCTCGAGAACGCGATATCGTGCAAAAACGAACCGTAATCCTCCACTTCGAGCAATCCCTCCAGAAAACTGTATGTTTCGGGGAATTTAAAGCCCAGATAGACCTCTCCGACTCTCGAAGTGTTGTGTACTTGATAGATTTCAGCGAAAACGGGTCCGTGATAGTCTATCACTTTCAAAAACTGGCCTAGCCGGTCATAAGAGTAGGTCAAATCGCTTAAACGCTTCAAAATCGTCGCCCAACCCACTCCGTTGAACAGAATAGTAGGCGGAGTAACCCAAGCTAGGCCGTCAAACCACCGGAGTGACATAATAGAATGGGTCGGAACGTCGAAAGACTGTAAAACCTTGGTGTTTGGAGGTAGTTTCTGGATCGCCCAGCTGAGCCAGTCCACATTCTCGCAGTAAATCTTCCGATTTTCCCATGAAATCCAGCAACGGGTTGGTCGATCGTCGGCCAACAACGAGTAAATATCTGCCAAATCGCGGTAGAGACGCGCTTCAGAGGTTGGAATGTCAAACTTCAGCTTAACAATGTACTGATCGGGAAGATTTCTATTGAAATGCGCTGCTAGAGGAGTATAGCCGATTAGTGGTTTGTTATACTGTTTCGCATAATCGACTATCTCCGACCAATCTCCATCGGCTACGATAGCGAATTTGCACTTCATCAGGGCTGGCAAAGCCAGATGCTCGATCGAATACAGATTCTCGCCGGTCTTAACGAGCGGTTTCTCCGCCGACGAGTGAACCATCACGTTGTGGCCCTCTCTAGCTAGCCGTTCAGCCAGCCCTAGGCCACTATACGAACTAGTGAGTAGGAGTACGTCCACTTAGATATACCTGATTTGGGATAGGGAAGGAGGAAGCGCTTCGTCGCTTCTGTAGACCTGCCAGGATACCCTCTAGCGAAAACTCGTCAAACCTCCTCAGTTCTTCGCCACTCAACCTGTAGGCGGGCGGATTCAGAATCAAAGCTGCCGCATCGCGGATATACGAAGCGATCGCGGCTGCAATTACTGTGTCATCGTAACACCCATCTTCTGCTTCTAGCTTCTTTGTATCCTCCTTCTGGACAAAAGTCGTCAATTCGCTTCTCAGAACTGGACTATAGATCACCAGCTCGTGAGCCAGATCCTGACGCAGACTATTCAGAATGATCGGCTTCGTCTTCTTCGTCGTCTTCACTCCATAGTTGACTAGTGAATCGCTATCTTCTACAGATGAATGGATCAGATGGGGAGGGTAAAGTTCTACCAGCTTCAATAAAGTAGCGAGACCGTGGTTATTCGATTCTACGCCTATGTAGGCACCACGGTAAAAGTCGCCTAGCTCCTTCAACTTGTGTGCGAACAAGTTAGGATCGGTCGAATCCGATACCCATTCCCCCACCTGACGAAACTCAACCAGATCGAATATCTCGGCACAGCTGCGATCCTGTCCCACACCTGCGGCCACATCCGCCCCGATCACATACCTGCTAGTTCGACTAACCACATCGGCAGCTAGTGCCCAGAACTGATCGTCAATCTTGATCCACTGTCCAACTCTGGCATCGTAATTAACTGCTGGGAAGATCGAACGACCGCTCGTCTGAAAGCACTCGTCGAGACTAATCGGATATTCTTGCTTAAACAGCTGGAGGTCATAGTCCAGTTCCTCGAGCTTCCTCCTTCGCCAAGCAAGCTGCTCGAGAGTTACTCCCATCTGATAGAGCTTATTCTCTTCCCAGCCATCTCTCAAATCCTGTATCAGCTCCATCTTCTCATCTTCGCTGAGCGCTTGCTGATATTCTGGATGCTCTAGCCAATTCATGAAGTGAAGGGTCCACAAACTGTTGCCAGTCTGCGCGCGCATGCAACTGTTGTAGAAATAACCACCCGCCCCATTTCCAGTGCTCTCCAGATGGACTTCCCCATTCGGAGTTACCGCTTGCAGCAAGCCAGCCATCAGCTTTTTCGCATTCGACCAGAAGGCTACTTCTGATCCGTGGAGAAAGTTGATAGTATCGCCGCGACCGAAATCGCGATCACCGGCCGTCCCGATATAGATCGTCGAATCTGTTTTTGGGAAGCTAATTTCGTTACGGCTAGATATTCCAAGAGCCGGGCTCGGTCCTCGAATATTGTCGATAGTCCAGTGGACCCGATCGAGCAACTTGGTCGTAGCCTCAGCATCATGACTGATTATAACCGCCCTTGTGTTTTTAATTCCCAGACACTGTGCCAACCCCCGACCTAGGTAGTAAGCTGATATTCCCAGTTGTCGGGCTTTTGGAACCAAGTTGCGTTTAGAGATGCGCGCGTCTAGCTTCGCTTGCTCGTTGTTCAAGATAAAATCAACAACGCGTCGATCTTTATCAACGATGGAAAACATCGCCTCGATTACGAGACGTTCAGCGCTATAACCTGACAGTCCGCT
>Ga0075421_100000888_pt1 | contig 33368 bp, 20 predicted proteins | sample SoiMetdeltSBSDD5_FD_75292 | JGI IMG/M metagenome (GOLD analysis project Ga0075421, IMG submission 75292) | Bulk soil microbial communities from a Populus tree surrounding site in Tennessee, USA - Soil MetaG P. deltoides SBSDD5 | ecosystem: Environmental > Terrestrial > Soil > Tree plantation... | reverse complement strand
AAGCAGTCGTATACATTGTATAACAACGTTGAGGGAACATGCGGTGAAATATTTCGGAACAACGACATCCGCGGCAAAGTGATCAGCACCGCAATGGGCATCCCGGTGGCGTTCGCGACGCAGGTGAACGACATGCTGATCAAACTGAACAAAACGAAAGGGCCTTTTACCGGAGTGTTCTCCTACCGGTACAGCAAAAAGACAAGTGCGATGCTGGGCTTTACGAAATACGACGACACGCTGATACTCGAACTCGACGGCGTTGAATCAGACATCACGCGGCGATTTTTTGAAGTGGTATGGAAGGAAATGGACAGGGCGAACATTCCTTATACGTTTCACTGGGGCAAGATCAATAACCTTGACCGCGACAAAGTAAAAAAGATGTACGGCAACGAAAGGGACCGATGGATAAAAGCGAGAAACGAAATACTTCCACCGCAAAGCATGCCCATGTTCTCCAACCAGACACTTAAGGACTGGGGGCTTGATGAAATCCTCTGAACATCACGGCACCATCCAGTACGGAGCTTCCTTAAATTTTTTCCAGTCAGCGATAAGATCGGCCTGCACAGTTTTCCAATACGGATCAGCCGCATCAAACCGCAACGCATAACGCAACAAATTGTAACACGTCGTAAATTGACCCGTGGCCACCAGCGATGCAGGTCGTTTGTCTGCGAGGTGAACCTTATCGAACCACAAAGTCGTATCCATTTCTGCAGCAAGACGCGCAACATCCTGCAGAACCGAAGATGTTTCCATCAGCGCTGCCATGTCAGGCAATGAAACAAACCACGGCTCGTTTTTAAGATCTGTGATACGCTGCGCATCGTTTTTTGGCGTCAGCAGGTAAATCGCATTTTGCAGCGCAAACTCATTCCAGTGTTTCAGCAAAGTCACATTCCTTTTTTCGATGAACGACACCTTTTCAAAAAGGCGATCATAACTGATACGTCTGATTTTTTTCAGGAACACCGTGCTTGCAAGATAGCCTGCTGAACTGCCTCTCGCGATCAGCATCTGGATCAGTGCACTAAGTCGCAGTTGCAAAAACATTCTTCCTTTCTGAAAAAGCAGCGAAATGAACGTGTCATGTTTGAGTTCTCCTTTTTTCTTTATAGACAGCAGGGAAAAGGCAGCAAAAAGCACCACGATCAGCGCCAGTCCTGACATACCTAACAGCATGAAGGAAAAATGTTGCCACACGGGGATGAGCACACCGGCGAGCGCAATGCCAAAAATCAGCACGATCAGCAGCACGACCTGCATAACAGATACGTGGCGGAAAAAACCTTTGTCTTTTTCTTGAGGAAAATCATAACCACTCGTGTAATTGCTGCTCACATCGCATGAAATGTAAAGGTCATAACCAAATCCGTTTTTATTTTGCAGCCGGTCTTCTGCACGGATGAATGAATCGATACCCTGGTTGTCATCGATGCCCCCGTCCATCAGGCCGAATGAAATCGGTTTTTCATCTTCGGACTCTTTCTTAGCCGGCGAGAACCTTGAATCCTGCACCAGCGACCGTTCCAACGCCTGCGTGGTGAGCTCGGTACCATAGGCAAAATCTTTAGGATACATCAACGGCTCGAAGCCCACAGGAAAACAGGAAGACGCTGCAAGGACATCACCGAGTTTGATCAACCCGATCGTACTCATTGCATCGTTCCTGGCGTGCAGAAACTTGTTGCCGAACACACCCTCATTCTGAAATCGAAAAAGCATGCCGTTGTCAAACTCTGTGGCGTTTGCACATATTGCCGCAGGACTTCCGTTTTCTGAATTGATCACTGAAAATGTTGCGCCGTTAAACAACAACTCATCGTACACCATTGCAAAAGAATTGATGAGGTTGCGCGACTTGGCTGGCCTGTTCTTCCATGCATCGTCGTCAGCCAACACCTCGAAAACGCGGTCAGCGAGCGACTGGCTATTGATTTTGGAAAAAAGGTCCTGGAAGTAAGTCGCAAATGAAACGCTGTTTCTCCGGCTGACTACGTACGTAAGGTTGGTGATTGTACCACCTGATGCAGATGAAATAAAAGAAACGAGGTCAGTAAGCTTTTGTTCGCCTAAATGAATACGATCCATGTACGACAGGCAGCCGAGGCTGTAAGTAGCCGCGCGGAAACCTCCGCCTGAAAAACTTAAGGCAACCTCAAGCGGGCGTTTAGGTTGGAGATCTTCGTAGCTCATTTGTTTGATTTTTTCTTTCGTGTTTTTGTTCCTGCTTTAACGGCAGGTGCAGTTGCAGCCTGGTCTTCCGGTTCCTGTTTAGGTGTGAGCCGGTACTTCAGGTACTGATCCGTGTGATCGATGCGGATCTCCACCCACATCGGCAGGTGATCAGACATTTTGAACGTACGCCAGAATGTTTTGTAATAAGTAGTTTTCCCTTTTTTATCGCGCGCCTTGCCTTTGGAATTTTTCAAGTAATCATTACCCATTTCTTGTGCATATTCCGATTCGTCTTCCAGCCGGTACAAGAAATTGTAATAATCAAAAACGCCTGCGCGGCCGTTGGTGTCAAAGCGATTCTTCAGCACCTTGAAAGCAATCTGGTCGTAAAACTTATTTTTTTCGACATTACGCCCGGGAAGCTTCTGCAATTCCTGCGGCACCGTGAAGCCCGCAGTGGTAATCGCTTTCATCGTGCTGTCTTCCTGTGAAAAAATGTTGAAGTCGCCCAGAATAATAAAGTTAGACGACCACTCGGAGCGATCTTCAGCTTTTTGCGCGATCGCGCGGGCGAGGTTCTCGATCTCACGGATGCGATTGGGATCATCGGCGACCCCTTTGCCATACAGGATATGCACAGTAGCAAGAACGAAGTTTGTCCATCCCGCCTTGAACCCGCACATGTACGGCGTGCGCGCAAGTTGCGCAGATGGAGCGACAATGCGCTGACCTGTATCCGGATCTTTCGACTCGAGCGGCGGAAGCACTAGTTCGCCCGATAGACCGCCAAAGCGCACCTTTCTCGTGTCAAAAACAAAACACAGGCGCTCATCATTGCCGGCCTTGCCTTCAGTGACATCAGTGAACATAAACTCGAAATTGCTACCAAGGATCGACATCAGCTTATTGAAAGTCTCGAGATCTTTTCGGACTTCCTGGATGGCGATCAGATCGAAACGATTTACGATCTCGGCGATATAATAAAGGGCTTCGGTAGAGCGGCCGCCGTATTTAGTGACACCGAACTCGCGAATGTTCCAGGTGGCGAGTAGCAGGTTCGACTCCATCTGCTTTTTAGGAATATCTTTTTCGAGTTGCGCACGAAGCGTGAGCAGGTTTTTCAAAGTGCGTTTACCTGCATCCGTCTTATCATCGATCTGTTGATAGAAAGGCATAGGTGGTGAGATTTGTGGCTGTAAGACTATTAAGGTAAGCCAACTTGCAATAACGACCACCCGTTAAAAGACGGTATTTGATGCACCTCATCGTCTGTCAAGCAACGAAACAAACAAATATCCGCTCCTGTAAAATCACTGTTTTTAATACAGCGCGAAATCCTACCCTAAAAAGCATCAATTAAATTAAATTTTTGCCACCTGCATGTGCATGATAGGGGGGGTCGACAATACCATTGACTTCGGGCTGGAAACAAACCTGAACTGGTCGTTAATAAGAAAATACAATGGGCCGAAGCAAGGGCATCTCAAAAGATAACGTTTACGCACAGCCGTCATGGTTCGCTAAACGAATCGGAAAGTAACAAGCATTTTTTGGATGCGATAGGTGTGCTGATTCAAATTTTATTTTTACCATAGATCTACGATCCCACACACGCGTATGCGAAAAATATTTTTTTTCACTTGCTTTTTTTGGCTACATTGTTCTCAGAACATCTTCATGCCTGTTTCTCCCGACCCTTGCGAAATTTTCATGGCGAACATCTGGTTAGCAACGACCTCCGACCTCAACTGTTTTAAACCTGGATGCTATGAGTGTGCGCAAAACCGAAAGCAGGCTTCCCGCAGGTGTCCAACCTGAAGACCTTGGACAGGCAGTCACGGCGACCGATGGTCGTTGTGTATTAATCTCGACTATTACTGCTCCGCTGGTGGTAGACCGCGAAAATTTTTACATTGTATTTGTTATCGATGCAATTCTCGCACCGACAGTAACCGGTTACCTGTGGACGTTCTTCATCGACGGAGTGCCACAACCGCCACAAACTACTGGCATCGGCGTGGTGCGGTTTACTCCTACGGAGGAAGGATACCTGCAGGTGAAAGTGCAGGTCATGAGCAGCGGGCCGGCACCCCCCTCGTTTCTTGAATTGATGCAACAGGTCACTCTTGCGAATAGCGAACTGGAAGCCATGATCGCCGCGGCTTCAGAGCAACCGGGTGCAGGCATGGGCAATCCCGATGTCCTGCGCGAACTCGTTAACGATCACAATCCTTACTACCAGGATGTACCACTTGCTGCGCCGGAAGCCGGTGATGCGTTTCCGAAATTTTTGTTCAGCACCGTTAATGATGGAGCACTCGAAACAAAACAGGACAAGCGGCACGACCTGCTGGAAGAAGTAGCAAACGCCATCAACACCGGTGAAACCGACTATGTGTCGGCGATTGGTCCCGGGCTGGGTGTGGCCAAACTTCGGTTACCCCTGCTCGTGATGATGCTGTCGCCCGCCTCCATACCATTTACTGAGCTGCCCGACACCAATGCAGAAAATGTTGCGGCGGATGAACAGCTTAGAGAACAGGTGGCGGCACTGTCTGAAGAAGAACGCATCGACTGGTTCAACCTCGTACGGTTTCCAAAATCGAATATTGCGCTGTGCGCGAAACTGCTCGAAGCACTGCGCGACAAATTTTTTCCAGGAGTGGTGTTTGAAGACGTGCTGAAAAAAATGTCGGGATCGATGAGTGACTGGATCATGCTCAATTACAACAAAGGCCCTTTACGCAGAAACTGATCGTAACATGTGTTGTAGCACAACGCCAAAAACAAAAGCCGCCAGTCCGGCAATTGACTCGGCTAACGAAATTATCAAACAGGCCACCGGCGCTGGTGAAGATGCGGCAGCAGCTGGAGCTGCGCCATTGAAATTTGAGGGAAAGGCAGAACATGTTCCTGACCTCACATTTATTGTAGAGCCCCGCGTTACACCTGACAATTACCTTGAAAGCGCAACCGACTACCATGCGAATTGCGGCATGAATCCGCAACAGATTCATTCCATCGATCACCTTGTCAGCCTTCTCGCAGCAGACAATACACCGCTGAAGCGAATCAGGGTTGTAGGTCACGCAAGCGGCGAGGATTTACTTGTTCCACTGTTCGGCCAGACAAGTAATCGCGAAGACCGGCATGCATTCAAGGCGAATCTAAATGCTTTTGCAATGAGTGATGAACGTGGCCTGATGGATATATTCAGTCTCATGCCGGGCCAGCATTTTCATGCATGGGTAATGATCGACATACTAAAAATGATCAGGGATGCCAAGAAAGAAAACTTATTAAAGCCATTCGGTTTACATGAAAAAGGAATTCCGAAGACAGACGATTTGGACAGATTCATGCTGTATTCCTGTGACTATGCTTTTGTAAATGAAAATTATTACAAAAAAAATAATGCGCCACTCTCTGCTAACGAAAAAGCAGCAATGCTAAAAGCATTTGCGGCCCTCATAGGTATCAAAGCTAAAGCAATCAAAGGCACGAGCTTCAACGGGCAACCGGCAGTGACAGATACGGATTTAACTGCGTTAAGTGATTATCTCAAACAATTGAAGGCAACTGATCTGAACCTTGCGAAAAAGGATGTATTAAGCTACAATATGCCCGGTAATGCGCTGAACCCATTCTTACTTGCCGGAAGGGCGGCCGATGCGATTGTCGCTGGCTTTCGCGCGCAATTGGAGAAGGTGAGAAACAGGTTCAGCAGCAATTCTTATATCGATATACGTGGATGCCGTGCAGGTAGTGATACAGAATACCTGTCAGCAATAAAGGACTTTTTCGGACAGTCAGCTTCAAAACCAAACGTTACGGCTCCTATCTGGTACCAGGCATTTGCCGGAACGAATAGCTATTATCATCCTGTTGACCGGGCAGGCATTCACACACTGTTGCAAAATGGCCCCCATGCAGCCGACATTCGAAAGGGCTTTGCGACCTGGGCGACAATGTGCCACGTGGAGCCTGAACACAAAGAAATCTGGATGGATGCTGTTGACGGAAGCGCCGTGAAATTTGTGTTACTGGAATGGAGAAAGAAACTGCGTGATTTGCCTGTTGAAGCCCCGGCATTAAAACCCTACCTCAACATGGTCTTCATCGACTTCATTAATAAGTCGCAGGATTTTTTCAATATAGCGCCATCGGACATGCCAAAAGCTGCTGTGCTTACTGACATCAACAATTACATCACCGGTAAACTAAAAAACTACGCGAAGGATTTGCTGCAGCCGGTGGATGGCGCAACGGACCAGGCAAAGTTGAACACTATCCATACTGCATTAAAGACAATCAATACAGAATTGGGCAACCCGGTAACGCCGTTCCCTCCGGCGCCTATCGGCTTCAAAGCGGTGATCGACGTACAAAATGAACTCATCAAATATATCAGCGACAAAAAAATTGCAGAGATAAAACCGTTCATGGCTGCACTAAAAAATCGTTTGACAGACACGAATGACCCGGGGTTGTACTACTACATGTTATTTGCCGGCATGCCTGTGTTTGTATTTTCTAATCATGAGGCCATCAACAACCACGTAGTAAAAGTAATTAACAACGCGCTGGTAATTCTGGATTCATTTGCTGATGCTGCATACAGGACGTGGGTAAAATTATCCTGGGAAGAGCCGTTGCCTTCAGGCAATCGTTTTTCCACGTTACATCCGACGGAGTTCACATCGCGCAGAGTGATGATGATGGTCAGGGAACCAGACGGTGGAGACAGCCCGGTTGCGGTGTGTCCCCACAAAGATTACATGGATAAAATCACTAGCGTTTAAAAAAAAGTGAACATGCCCCAGCAGGACGCACTTAAATCATTGTTGATACAAACAGGACTGGCCATCGCGCCGCTACGTTCAATAAAGACAGCGGAAGCAGGCGTCGCATTCTTTCGCAAGCTCGGCTATGAAGTGCCATCGGTTGCATTTGGCGGAACCCTCGGAACACTGGGCACGCAGGCAGGAGATCTCGTCAACGCAGTGAAGCAACTGATCACCGCAACAGGAGAAGTGGGCGTAGCGACCGCTACCGTCAATACATTTGGTCGCCTTGTATCAACGGTGAATGCGATTACGCAGGTGCATGCACAAATCAAAGTGGGTGGTGGCGCTGCGTTGCCGGACATCGATGATTTGCCGCGAAGGCTCACCGATTTTCTCGTGCTCGACTTCATGGACAAACAAAGTCCGCAGGTCCATGAAACGTTACACCTGCTCGGACTGATTGAACACGAACCGAAACCTGCAGCAAACAAATCGATGCGGCTCATCAACTGGGACCGCATCACAAAATTGTTCGACAAGCCTGCAAAAATCGTAAGCGACGTTTATGGCTGGGACACCGACCTCGACACCGAGAAATTATTTTTGCGGCTGGAAAATGTGATGCGTGCATCAACATTGCCGGGGGGCATGTATCCTCAATCTGAAACTACACGCGCATTACTCGGCAACACCTCAACAAATCTCAAAGAACTCCGCTTCGCATTGTTCCAGAAAGGCGTTAGCCCTGAAACGTATGCGCAGTTTGGCGTGACGTTGTCACCGGCTGAAGCGCAGGGAAGCAAAAAGAAAGGTATTGCATTACTGCCGTATCTTATGGGCACCGCAGGATTTACGTTCGATGTGTGTGACCGCGGACAGTTGCTGTTTAATTCCACTGCAGATATCAAAGGTATCGGTGTCATCGTGCGACCGCCACTGGAAACGCAGGGACTGTTAGGACTTGCCGGCGCATTCAAAGCATCCGTGCAGATCCAGGAGAAACCTGAAAAGTCGAAAGAAATTATACTGATCGGTTCGTCCGGTGGTTCACGGCTTGCACTGCAGGGACTCGGCTTCACGACATTCATCCAGCAGGTCACTGATAAAGTGGACATCGGTTTTGAAGGAGAAATAAAAGCTATACGCCTCGTCATTAAAGGCGGCGATGGCGATGGATTTTTACAAAAGATATTATCAGGCCTGAATGTGCAGGCTGAATCTTCGATGGCCTTCGGCATCTCACTGCTGAATGGTTTTTACCTGCGCGGAGGTGCTAAGCTGACACTTGACTTCGCGGTGCACATCGATCTCGGTCCTTTGCAGGTGAAAGGATTGAAGTTTACACTCGGCCCTGCGGCGGATAAGTTCACACTCGAAGCAGGTGCAACAATGGGTCTCAACATCGGCCCATTGAAAGCCGTCGTTGAAAACATCGGCATCACATCTACGCTGCTATTCAAGCAGGGCAACCTGGGTCCTATGGATCTCAGCGTAGGTTTCAAACCACCGAATGGCGTAGGACTGTCGATCGATGCAGCCATCATCAAAGGCGGAGGATACTTATACTTTGACACAGATAAAGAAGAATATGCAGGCGTACTGGAACTGTCGATCGCTGCAGTTGTTACCGTGAAAGCGATCGGGCTGATCACTACAAAGATGCCCGACGGCTCGAAAGGTTTTTCGATGCTGATCATTATCACGGCAGAATTTGGTACCGGCATTCAACTCGGATTTGGTTTTACATTATTGGGCGTAGGTGGTTTGCTTGGACTAAACCGCCAGATGCTTTTACAACCGATTGCGGACGGCATTCGCACAGGCGCGATCAACAGCATTGTGTTTCCACCGGACCCGGTAGCGAATGCACCACGCATCATCAGTGACCTGCGCACTTATTTTCCGCCAAGCGAAGGAACATTTTTAATCGGGCCCATGATCAAGCTGGGCTGGGGCACACCGACGCTGATTAGTGTGGCGTTTGGCATCATCATCGAAATTCCCGGCAACGTCGCCATTGTGGGCGTGATGAAGATTGTGATGCCGGAAGAAAACGCACCAATCCTCGTGATCAACGTGGCATTCATCGGCGCATTGGAATTTGACAAGAGCAGGCTTTGGTTTTTTGCGGCGCTGTTTGACTCGCGCATCTTGTTCATGACGCTGGAAGGAGAGATGGGACTGTTGATGGCATTTGGTCACGAACCGGAGTTTGTGCTGAGTGTCGGCGGATTTCATCCGGCCTTTAATCCACCGCCATTGCCGTTCCCGGTGCCGCGGCGCATACACATTGACGTGTTACGCACACCACTCGCGCGCATCACTGTAGAAAATTATTTTGCAGTCACAGCGAATACCGTGCAGTTCGGCGCGCGATCTGAAATGTATTACGGCGTTGATGATTTCAACATACACGGCACGTTCACATTCGATGCGTTGTTCCAGTTCTCGCCGTTCCATTTTATTATCGAGATCACGTTCTCTGTCGAGATGGAAGTATTTGGTGCCGGTATGTTTAGCATACATCTCAAACTGACATTGAGCGGCCCTGCGCCATGGGAGGCTCGCGGAACCGGAACGCTGTCTATCGACCTCTGGTTGTTCTCCATCGACATCTCTGTTGACTTCGACATCACCTGGGGCGAAGCAGATAATCCAAAACTTGAGCCGATCGATGCCATACCGCTGCTGGTCACCGAGTTTGAAAAAGCAGACAACTGGCGCGCGGGCATTCCGAACGGCGTCAATTTGCTGGTCACGCTACGCAAACTCGACACGGTTACCGAGAAACTTGTACTGCATCCCGTAGGCACACTGAAGGTCAGCCAGCGTGCAATTCCGCTCGGCATCAAAGTCGACAAGGTCGGTAACAAACCGGTCGGCGATGCGCACCTCTTCAGCGTGTCAGGCAATGTCGCGAACCTCAGTGCGACCGGCCAGGCGCCGCAGGAAAAATTTGCGATGGCGCAGTTCCAGGATATGAGTGATGCCGACAAATTATCACGTCCATCATTCCAGGATGCAGCCGGTGGTATCGAACTCGCGTACGCGGGCAAACAAATCGGATCCGGCAAGGTGGTAAAAAGAATTGTTCGCTACGAACTGAAAATGATTGACGGCGATGACAAGTACCATGTGCGGCGCTGGTTCAGTCAGATTGGTACGCTGTTCTTCCACTGGATCGCAGGCGCTGCGATCAGCCAGTCACCCTTGTCATTCGCGCGCAAAAAAAGCATGGTGCCAACGAAACCCGGAGAACGTGTGAAGATGAAGCAGCCTGGCTATGTGGTAGCCGGCACCAGCGACAACAAAGTATTTGCAGGAAGCAAAGTATTTGCTTCCGAAGCACACGCACGGGACTACATGAAGCAAACCATTTTTAATAACCCGGAAATGGCGGAAGACATTCACGTCATTCCTGAATTTGAAGCAAACGTATGAGCATTGTCGCCACCTACTCGTTTTTGCCGTACCTGCGGCAGGGCATCGCGAACAACGTGCAAAGTTCCGGCGGCGCGCGCGGTGAATTTACTGTGAAGCTCGACGTGCACGGTGATGCAAAGACTTCACCGGTAAAAGACCGGAACGTAGAGATCTACGGACCGGGCGACGTGATCGGCATTGATGCACGCAGCGTGGTAAAGACCGACCCGCACAACGGAATCACCAACTTTGAATCGAACTACCTGCCGTACATCGATTTTTACGATGAAGATTTTCCATGGCGATACACACCGGTGCCGCCCACAGGCCAGCGCTTAAATCCGTGGATCACACTTGTCGTTCTAGCGCAGGGAGAATTTAAGGAAGGAAGAAGTTCGCTTGAAGGACAACTGCCTTTTTTTACACTCAACAAGGAAACGCAAAAGGAAAAAATTTTTCCGAAAAGCGACCAGCTGTGGGCGTGGGCACATGTGCATTTCAACGGCGACCTTATGGCGGACAAAACAAAGATCGTGGTGGATGCGAAAGCGGACGTGGATGCAGCGCTTGATCGCCTGCAGGCAGCACTCGATGAAAATCCTGACTTCGCATACTCACGGTTGATTTGCCCGAGGAAACTGATACCTGCAACCGACTATCACGCATTTGTCATTCCATCGTATGAAAGCGGCCGGCTGGCCGGCACAGGTGCAGCAGCGAAAGCAATTGCAGACGCCAAACTTTCTGTAGCGTGGGAGACCATCGATGAGAATAAAGCTTTCCCATATTATTACCGGTGGTCCTTTAGCACCGGCACAATGGGGGACTTCGAATACCTCGTACGACTGCTCAAACCAAAAGTCGCCGACAGTCGTGTGGGCCGGCGCGTGATGGACATGACGCTGCCTAAAGGCAACGTGTTGTGGACAGAGGACGAGGCACATCCGCTCGGCGGCATCCTGCGACTCGGCGGTGCGCTGAAAGTTCCGGTTGAAGCGCTGACGGAAGTGGAGATACAAAAGATGTCGAAGTTCGACGACTGGGCGATCAAGAATTTTCCGGAAATCCACCCGTTCCAGGAGCAGGTCGTAAAACTGCTCAACCTCGCGAACGACTACAACATCACCTCTTCCGAAAATGCAAATGAGGCTGTGTCAAAAGGTGATAATCATTTGCCTATCGACCCAAATGTAGACAAGGATCCACTGATCACGCCACCCATTTACGGTCGCTGGCATGCAAGAGTGGAACGCGTGTTCAAAGATCGTGCAGGCAACCGCATCGACAACAATTACAACTGGCTGAATGAACTGAATCTTGATCCGCGTTTTCGTGTGCCCGCGCACTTCGGTACCCGTGTCGTACAGGATAACCAGGAAGAATACATGGAAGCAGCGTGGGAGCAGATCGGCGAAATACTCAAAGCGAACCGCCAGATTCGCTTCGGCCAGTATGCGATCGCGGCAGGTGCAGCACTGTATGCAAAACACTTTAGTGAAGCGAACAAAAAGGACACATCAAAAACTTTATTACTGACGGCTCCATTGCAAAAAAGATTAATGGTGTCAGGTGCCACAATGTTTTACCAGATGCGCATGAGCGTGTTGCCGGAGTCGATGATCTCCGCACCGATGAGAAGAATCGTTCGGCCGCGCGGAAGACTGGCTACCCGTTTGGAGAAAAAGATGCCGAAAGGCCAGACCATAAAACTCGACGAAGTCATTACGAAAATCAACGCAGGTGAACTGCTGCCGGCGCCTCTCAAAGTAATGGCGCCTGGTCTGCCTTCGGTCGACGCCGTCGCTGCACAACTCGAACCGACTAATGTTCCGGCCTGGCTGAAAGACGCGCTGAAAAAATATCCGTGGCTGGTGTACATGCCACTCATTATCGCGGCGCTGTTGATACTGTTGTTCATTATCGGCGGTGCGTCACCGTTAGCCTTCGCGATTCCGCTGGCGATTGCAGCAGGACTTATTTTCCTGTATGGAAAAATGGTAAGCTGGAAAAAAGAACTGGCGGTTGCAGGTACGCTCACATCGGCCGGACAGACCACGGCGTCCGTTGATGCGATGCCAAAAAGTGCCGACTTCCGCCTGTCATCACCGGATGAAAAATTTATTCCCACGGTCGGTAGCGCAACGGATAGCGTGCACGCTGTGAAATTTAAGGAGTCACTCAAGGACATGTATCGCCTACACACGATCTCCAAACGGGCCATCCCCATACAAAAACCAAAGACAGTCATTGACATACCAAAAGTGTCTGAAGTTATACTTGATCAGATCAGACCAGAGAAAACAGTGCCGGCATGGACTTGGCAGCAGGTTTTTTTGCCAGCGTGGATAAAGCAGCAGCAGGCGGTGGTTGAAGAGTTCGCGGAGATCATGGGTTATCCTAAGATCAACCGCGCGATGTACGCGGACCTTAAAAAAATATCTGATGAACTGTTCCTGCCGAATGTTCATTTGATCGAGCAGAACAGTCTCACCTTACTCGAAACGAACCAGAAGTTTATTGAATCGTACATGGTCGGCCTTAACCATGAAATGGCGCGGGAGTTGTTGTGGCGCGAGTATCCGACCGACCAGATGGGCAGTTACTTCCGGCAGTTCTGGGATGTGTCCAGTGTGCTGAAAGATCCGGCACTGGCCGGCAAACCTGAGGACGAACAACGCGAACCTTACTATGACATTACCAAACTCCACGAATGGAGAACAGCCAGCAAGCTCGGTGATCACGACAACCGGCAAAAGCCGGATGAGCCGAAAAAAGAAGAAGTAGTACTCGTGATACGCGGCGAGTTGCTCAAAAAATATCCTACCGCTGTCGTGTATGCGCACAAGGCAGAATGGACCGAAATCGATAAGAAGCCTGACGTGCGCGAACCGCGCAGCCTCGCCCACGCCGAAGAAGGCGACAAGGAAAAACCCGACCGGGAATATGTACGCACGCCGATGTATGCTGCGAAAGTAGATCCGGATATTTATTTCTTCGGCTTTGATCTTACAGTGAAGGAAGTGCGCGGTGAAAGCCAGCCTGAAACACCTTCCCCTGACAACGCAGGATGGTTCTTCGTGATCAAGGAACGCGCAGGTGAACCGCGTTTTGGATTTGACATCCCGACTACTGATGGCAGCAGTAACACATTTGTTACCTGGAATGACATGGACTGGTCAGACGTAATGAAAGATCCGCAGGAAATCATCGACCCGCTCACGGTGGTAGGCACACACGAGATCCCCACGATCCCTGATCCGCCGATTGACACGACGACAACCGAAGGCAAAGGCCAGAAAGAACAATACGACGATGACATAAAAGTAAAATGGAATTATGCCGTTGATTCTGCAGACCTCGCGTACATCCTGTACCAGGTGCCGATGATGGTGTGTGTACACGGAGCGGAAATGCTCTTAAAAAAATAACTGTTTTATGGCGGAGTTTCAACAAACGCGCGAAGAGCTGTTAAAAAGCAGGAGTGAAAGTGAGCAATCCAGGCTTGACCTTTTTGCAGCAGAACAACAACTGCGCATGCTGGAACGGCAGCGTGCAGCACTCGAAAGACAAAAAGGCGACAACAATCACGACTACTTTGATCGCCGCAGTGCGCTCGACCGGCAGATCGAAGCGCAGCGGCAAAACATTGCCGGCAAAAACGCCGCGCATAAGCGTATTCGTGACCGTCTTGCAGGAGTAGAACGGGACTTTGAACTGTTCATCGATCCCCGCAGGGAACTGGCTGCACACTTTTCCAATGAAACGCCATTCCTTTTGTTCCCCCTGCGGATGGAAACACGGTTCAAAATCGTGCGCGACAAACCGCAGCTGTGGGTGCGGGTCTATCCTGACGAATGTTTAGTCGACAGTTTTGAACCATTGCTCTCACGCAAGGAAGTGAACAACGCTGCGCGGTTCTGGGCGGAGTTTTACAGTGCGGGCAAAGCAGCAGATCCGCTCTACCCGGACACAAAAACGCTCGCTGCGCAGAAGGCTGCATGGGCGTTGCTCGTAAGAGCGCATGGGGATGGACGCGCCGCATGGATCACGCGACAGCTCGTACCCGATGAAACAAAAAGCACATTGCCCCAGCGTGGTGAGAACATTGTGATCCTCGCCATTGCGTCAGACAGCTGGAACACCACACAGCAGGCAGCGATCATCCAGTTGTTTAAAGACTTATGGCGTGCTGACGGCAATGCAGCAACGATCAAAACAATAAAAGACAATTTCGATGTGGCGAACCCGGGCCTGAAGGCCGACGACATCATCGACAAATACGAGCCTGTCAATTTCGACGCGCCACTAACGGCCGGGCTCACCCGAAAAGATGCTGACCTGCAAGTGGCCGTGGTAGTGTTCAACGACTTGGACAGCAAAATCGGCAAAGAACACAGCTGGTCCCAACCAACAAAGGTGAACATGCTGCCGGAACGCCTTGCGCTGATCCGTTACAAGGGCACGACAGCGATGGACCCGATCTTTGGCAACGCCATAACTTATCCTTTATACACAAGTCCTGATCCTGCTGCAACAGAAACACCGTTCAAGGAAAATGCGCAGGGCGACATGGAATTTGCGGACTCCATCAGATGGATCTCCGACTTCGACCGCGCGGTGGAAGGAGGCATGGGATTCCGGGTCGACCTTACCGGTGACGAAGCAAGCAGCGGATTTACACGTCTGTTTGTGCTGGGCGTGAAACTCGGGGCCGATGCGCGGGTGGGTAAGCAACAACTGGAAGAACTGCTGAACCATCACTACTTCACGCGGAAAGGCTGCAGCATGGTCGTGCAGGGCACACCGACAAACAACACGGGCACAGCGGACGCGGGTTACACAGGCAGCGATGCAGCCGACGAGACGTTTGAATTATACTTCAATAAAAAAGAAGGCTTCACCACCGAGAATAACATTAACCGAAGAAAAGACGGGCAGTGGCTCGCCGAGTGGCTGGGCATCGATTACGATGTCACCAAAAAAATGCTGGGCAGCGATGGTGATGACCAGGCGGATACAAGGAACATGAACACAGCGTTGTGGCCGGCAACGATCGGCTACGTGATGGAATCGCTGATGCAGGGCGGCTTCACGCCGGAAGTAATCAGTAATACACGTGATTTTTTCACCAGCTGCGTAAGCGGCCGTGGCCCTGTGCCCACGATACGAATTGGCAACCAGCCTTACGGTATTTTGCCGACGGCCCCGTTTCACCGGCTAACGTGGATGGACATACGTAACAACCCGCGCAACATCAATGCCAGCAGTCACCTGAGGTTCATGAACGGATTATATGAACTGTTGCTGCACATGGACAGCTACTGGGCTCTGCGGTTCGTGAACCAGGTGGCACACGTGGCGGAGGAATCCAGCAGCCCTTACAAGACATTGCTCGATGTTGTCGGTCTTCACCCGAACTCGGTGGAATTTCATCGGCGCTTTTTGGAAACGCTCATCTCGATGAGCAATAACATGAGCATGCTGAAGCAAGGGTTTCTGGAACACTCGGGTGCGGTGAACAATGCCGTAAAATTATTGCACGACACACTAGGATACAAAAGCGATATCCTTCCGCAGCTCGCAGCGTTACTGGGTGTGCCCTGGGAAATGCCTGTAAAATTTTTAATCGATGACCAACCGCTCTCAGAAGAAAAAGGCATACGTGAATACACCGCGGACAAGCGCAACTACATCACCGCGCTCATTGACAATGCGAACAAGTCGCTCGATGCCCTGCGAACCGGTGAAGGCATCACGAAGTGGCCGGAAGCTGAACTGTATCGATTGCTAAAATATGCACTGGAACAGGGATACCACAACAGTGGCGTGGGCGCCGCTGAATCAGTGAGTGCCTTCCCCGAAACCAAAATGACCCTGCTCAAAACCGAGCAGCCGTTCACGCACCAGCAATGGAAAGGCGAAGTGACACAAAGCAGGTATGCTTTGCTGTTAGACACTGTGCCTGCCGTTTCACCGGTGAAAACGATCTCAGAATTTGTGCGCGATTCATTGTTTGAACCAGTCGTGCAGCCCTTCTCCAAATTCTTTCGCGCACAGCTGGATGCCCTGGAGCAATTGCAATACGCATCGACTGCAAGGCTCGAACGCGCACTCGTCGAACACGTCGATTGCTGTTCGTACCGACTCGATGCCTGGAAGACCGGCATCCTCACCGACCAGTTAACACACATGCGCGGCAATGCCGGCGACGTTGACGAGACGCAGCGCCGCACAGGCATTTTCATCGGTGCGTTCGGCTGGCTCGAACACGTGCAGCCGGAAAAAAATAAAGTAATTCGGCAAAAACAACTACCGGAAGATGTCAGTAAAGACTTCAATCCCGACGGCAGCAAAGTTTTTCTCACCGACCAGGCGAACGAAGGATTTATTCATGCACCATCCCTTAACCAGGCTGTTACAGCAGCCGTGCTGCGCAACGGTTACATCTCCCACGGCAAGCCAGATGGCAACAACGTGCTCGCAGTGAATTTATCTTCAGAACGAATTCGGTTAGCCCTGTCCGTTATAGAAGGCATACAGGCGGGGCAAAGTCTCGCGGCCCTGCTCGGTTATCAATTCGAACGCGAACTGCACGACCGTAATGACCTGAAATTTAAGAAGATTGACAGCTATATTTATTTGCTGCGTAAACAATTTCCGCTCAGCTCCGACCAGTTGAAGGAAACGCAACTGGCGGGCAACACCGATCCGTCAGTGGATCCTGACGCGGTGCCGATCACTGCGATGGAAGCGCGCAACGTGATCCACGGGACCCACCTGATCGAGCATGTCAAAAAACAAACGAGTGCAGCGAACAAAAGTTACCCGTTCGGTCTGTCGCTCGCCAATCCCGATGCGGACGTCGGCAAGGCGATAACCGATGCAGTGAACCACATCATCGACATCGGCGATGCGATTGCTGACCTGGGCATGGCTGAAAGTGTGCACCATGTGGTGATGGGCAACTACGACCGGGCAGCTGGTGTGCTCGATAGTTATTCAAAAGGCAGCTACCCGCAGGAACCGGATGTAATACGCACACCTCGCAGTGGCGCGACACTTACGCATCGCGTTGGACTGAAGATAGAATACATACCACTCGCTGCAGGCGCAGGTCCGCGTGCGCAAACCGAGCCATCCGTGAACCAGTGGCTGGAAAAGATGCTGCCCGCAATGAATAAAATTGTTTGCCAATGCACATACACCAGGCGTTCCGATGGCAGTGAGCAAAACCCGGAAATCTCGATGCAGGATCTTGGCCTCAAGCCGATCGACCTCGTGTACATGCTCAACACTTTTGACACACGAGCCTTAAATGAAATGGACGACCGGCTGATGCATTACCTGTTCACGACGGCAGATCCGCAGCTCGACGGAGACATGAAGATTAAATACACGGCAGACACAACCGATCCGGATACATTTTCTTTGTTCCAGGTGATGCCGCTGGTAAAAAGTCTGCGCGCGTTGCTTACGCAATCCTCCACACTCACACCGACGGACATCTCCCTGCCAAATGAAACAACCAAGAAAGACCCGCCCGTTCCTGAACTGTCAAAGCAACGCATCACCGATCTCGTGCAATCACTGAAGGACGAACTCGCCGGTGCGACGATATTGACGTACCTGAACGGGCTAACGGAACAGTCCAAAGCCAGTGAACTGGAACTGGAAGACCTCAGGTCGAAAGCGGGAAAAACCATCACAGATGTTGCCACACTGCTGCTCGCGTTGGGAAAGTTCGGAATACCACAAACCGGCATCGGTTCACTGTACACACAGCAGCAGCAAGGGGTGGCGGCACTGAAAGCTAAACTGAAAACTTTTGTTGATCGATGGGAGAAAAATCTCGCCGACTTCAACGCGCTCGACGCTGATCCTGCACCGTCGCTGGAAAAATTGCGGGAGATGGAACGTTTGATATCATCCGTGCCGACATCCCCCGACATCATCAGCAAAGCCCTCGTGGATGCAAAAAAGCCTGCCTTCGTTTTTGCACTGTCCGCACTTAAGGACACATATGATGATCGTCAGCCGACATTACATCAACTCGTCCAGGAAATGAAAACGCTGTCGCTCGAGGCATTTGATTTTGCGAAACTCGAGATGGAAAAAGAGATCACACAAATGACCAACTTCGTCTATGACCTCCAGGAACGCCTGAAAGCACTGACCACGGACATCGACAAAAGAATTCAGGCAGCGGATGACAAGATTGGCGGCCTCGGTGTTCTTGCACTACAGGACCAGGCAAAACAAGTTGAATCCGCAGCGCAGGTGATCCTGGGTGAAGACTTTAAAATGGTGCCGCGCTACACCATGCCGGCCCCGCAACAGGCGGAGGTCAGCAATGCATGGAACGCGATGACTAACCTGCTTGCCTATGCGAAAACGCCGGAAGGCGGCGCCCACGACAATCCGCAGGAAGACTGGTTATACGGCATTGCGCGCGTGCATGAAAAAATGAAACACGTCGAGAAGGCGATGTTGATGCGACAGGCATTTAACCTGGCAGAAGAAAACTTGTTTCTGCACCCACTGCAGTTCCCCTACAAACCTGCAAAGTATCACTGGCTCGCGTTGCCGTTTAAGGAAGAAGACGTCAACATGGAAGAAAGCAACACGCTGCTTTACACGTCGATCAATGCGAAGGCAGACACCGCGCCAACTGAAATCTGCGGACTGCTTGTTGATGAATGGACGGAACTGATCCCTGCAAGAAAGGAAACAACGGGCATCACCTTTCACTATGATCGTCCCAACACGGAAGCACCACAGACCATGCTATTGGTGACGCCTTCGAAGCTGAGCGGCAACTGGGACTGGGATGATCTTGTCGATGCACTGGTGTACACGCTCGATGCTGCGCGTTCACGTGGAGTGGAACCGGGGCAGATTGACAAAACGCCGTTTGCCAGTTTTCTGCCGGCAACGCTTGCAGCAGAAAGTTTGTACCCGTATTCGATTGTGCTCGACAACAGGGCGCATTATATGACGAGTGCCGAAGTAAAAAGTCTTTGATCATTAAACAATACACATGGAAACGCTGATACCAAATGCTGTTGAACTGAAGGCGATCGTGGACGAGAAAAGTTATCCCATGACCTTTTCATGGAGCCGGCTGGAAGGACGGCCGCGCGCCAATGACTTCAGCCGCGCACTGAAAGCGGAAGTGAGAGACGCCATGTGGATGCTCACGAAGCAGTGGCAGATGGGAGAATTTGAAGGAGACGATGCAGGTTCACCTGTTTTCGCCAAACTCTGCACATCGATTGCCGAAGTCAACAAATACAAAGCAGACGGGAAAGACGTGCAGCCATTCGATAAGGAAGTGCCGTTCGAAGCGAAAGTGGAACAGCGCCCGTTGCCGTTTATATCATTTCGACAGGACATATCGCTTGATCTACGGCTGATCATGGGACGCAAGTGGCTACAGCTGGTGGACCGCGATGGATTTACAGCGCTGACCAAAAAATTTTTCCTGGACAATTACGCAATACGCAAACCGGATCCAACGAAGAAGGACGATGCCGCAATCTGCGCGCACCCCGAATCCTGGCAGCAGTATGCAGCAGTCGCGGGAAGAATGATCGATGGCGTGAAATTTTTTTTCAGCCTCGCAGATACTACAAAATTCTATGACCGCGCAGATTTTACCGGCGACGCGGGAGCGTTTAAAATACTGGCCAATGAATTTAAAAGCTGGTACGCTGACTTGTTTTACCAGCCCGCCGATCCGCAAAATGATGCATGGATACCATCACGACTCGAATACCAGTTTGCGATCGCTGCGAACACAGAAGCCGGGGAAAAAGTAATGCACGCAGAAGAATACTATCACGGACACCTCGACTGGTACAACGTCGACATCAGTAAAGAGGACACTATGCTCGGCGAACTCGAAGATGACGACGAACCAGTGGCCCCCGTGAAAACCACGCAGTCGATTATTCCGGCACCCGTGATGTTTGCAGGCATGCCGAACACAAGGTGGTGGGCGTTCGAAGATGGAAAAACAAACTTTAGTTACATTAAGCCTGACACAACAGACCTTGCGAAGTTGTTGCTCATCGAATTTGGGCTCGTGTATGCGAATGACTGGTATTTGATTCCGTACAAAATACCCGTGGGCACAGTGACAACGATCAAAGGACTGACATTGACCAATTCATTTGGCGAACACTTTTGGATCGAGGCAGCAGGACGTGGAGACGACAAAGAGTGGACCAGGTGGAACATGTTTTCGACGAAAGTGGACAGTGAAGTGCCGGTGGCAGCTGACACAGATTTTTTGTTGTTGCCGACGGTGGCTAAAATACAGGAAGGAAAGCCGTTCGAGGAAGTGGTGTTCGTGCGCGATGAAATGGCGAACATGGTGTGGGGAGTTGAAACAATAGTGCCATTGGCGGATGGAACCAGCAAGTCAGGTTTTGAAGCAGCCGCAGAATACACGACACTGATGCAACAACTGTTGAAGAAAGAATTTGGAGAAGTGATCGTGGGACCTCCTGTCAAAGACGGCGGAGAGGAAGCAAAGATCCGGTACGAGATCATGAACACCATACCCGAGAACTGGATACCGTTTATTCCTGTGCACCAGGAAAACAGCAACCGCGAAGTACAACTGCAGCGGGCAGCGATGCCTCGCGTGGTAGACAATGTATCGATCGAGAAACCCGACAAGATACGGCCGCGCACCACGTTGCTGCAGGTGGGACTGGCGACGCAGGACAGCTACGTGATACACGAAGAAGAAGTGCCGAGATCCGGCGCGCGTGTCGAACAATCCTTTCAACGCACGCGATGGAGCGACGGGAAAGTGTACGTGTGGTTTGGTGTTCGCAAAACAAATGGAAGAGGAGAGGGAAGCAGCGGTCTCGGCTTTGACAGGATTGTAGCAAAAAAACAGGAATAGAGAAGAGTAACCGTGTTTTCACCTGATCGTATTGCAGGAAATTCAGCTAATTTTACGCTGAAACCAAAACAGCTGATATATGCTGTTCCACCTCCAATAAACCACCGAGCCATGATCCATGTTAAAAGATGGCCCGATGTTCCCGACGCCTTTCGCTCTGAACGAATCAATCAGGACAGGGAAAAACTTGAAAAGTTTTATTCAAGAGCGACGGAACACCGCAAGCAGGAAAAATTTTCAGAAAAGATTTATGGCGACACGCGCGAAACGGTGCGGGCCGTGGCAGATCAGTTCAACAACAAGTGCTCTGCATGCGAACGGAAATTAAGTGAAAAAGAAATTGTCGTTGACAGCTGGAGGCCACGGCAAAATGCGCGCGGGTTCAAAGAAGTTGCTGCTGAACATTACTGGTGGCTGAGTTATCAGTGGGAAAATAAATACTGCCTCTGCGCCCGGTGCAACAATTACAAATCGACATGGTTTCCGGTTGATGGTAAACGCAGCGAGGTGAATACCCCTTATGAGCAAATCATCACACAGGAAAATGCACTGCTTGTCGACCCATGCATCGATTATCCCGAAGAACATTTCTGGTTTGAAGAAAAAACAGGATTGCTGAAAGTACTAACGAAAAAAGGGGAAGCGACCATTGAATTGCTGAAGCTGAACAGGCAGGAGCTAATTGTAAAGCGACGCAAAATCACTGAACTTGTAGCAAAAGACACAGCCGAACTAGGGAAAATCATTCGCGGTGGAGAGGTTGTCAGGAAAAAATTTGCCAATAAAGTGCTGGAGATCCTTCGCAATTTGGAAGATGCATTATCAGATAACCCGACGTGCGAATATGCCTTCACCTGGCGCAGTGTTGTGCTAAGGTCAATAGAGAAAAATAAAATTCTACAACGTCCGGATACCTTAATGAAGGCTTTTGAGAAAATCATGAAGCCAAAGGATCTTGATGCGATGCAGGGCATGCTACGAACTTTCAATTCGCTCCGTAACGCTGAAATGTCAACCGATAGATGCTTCAAGCCGCAACTGTACCTTATCCGCGGCACACCTAAGCGCACTGTCACACGAACAAAAAAATCATCAAAAGGTGTTGTGGACACCGTTGCTGAAACGACACACGAACGGCTATACCTGGAAAGAATACAGATCCGCAACTTTAAATCGATCGGCAGTCTCAGCTTCGAATTTAAAGTGCCCGGCGGCACGCTGAATAACCTGGGTGAGACGGTGCCGGCTACCAAGGAGCCGTGGAAGTTTATTCTCGGTGAGAATGGCGTTGGCAAGAGCAGCATCCTGCAGGCGATCGCATTGGTGCTGTGCGGTCAGAAATACCTTACGCAGTTAAAACTGGACCCTTCGGACTTACTGAAACATGGTGCAAAGAGCGGGTATGTAAAAATCTTTTTCGTGGGTGGAAAGGAGCCGGCTCATTTAACCATTACGCGCAGTTCTATCAAATGCAATTTTAAAACAGGCAGCATTAATATCCTGGGATACGGTGGCATCCGTGTTTTGCCCAAAGCCGGCACATCACTGCAGCCGGAAGAATCGCGTATACCGGTTAAAATAAAAAACCTTTTTGATTACAGCGTGTCACTTGCGGATGCGAATAAATGGCTTAACAAAATAGATGAAGCATTCTTTGACAACGTTGCAAAAGTGCTCAAGCAGATTCTTAACTTGCCGGTATTCGAAACGTTTTTCTACAAGGCAAACGGCAAAATATATTTTTCACGACACCAGGAAACGCTAGACCAGTTGTGCGAAGGACACAAGGCGGCGATCGCGCTTGCAGTGGATATTATGAAATCGCTGTCTGACTACTACGTTGAGTATCGGAAGGCTGGTATTCTGAACAATTATGAAGTGGTAGAAGGGATAGTTCTCGTGGATGAAATCAGCAGTCACCTGCACCCGAGCTGGCAAATGAAAATAGTCAAAGCACTCCGAACCGCATTTCCCAAGCTGGTATTTGTTGTCACATCGCACGACCCGCTTTCACTGAAAGGAGTCGAAAATGGCGAAGTGCTGGTATTGCGTAAAGATGTGAACGGTGAGATATTCTGTCTGACTAACCTTCCCGATCCTTCAGCAATGAGAGCGGAACAGCTGCTCACTTCAGAATTTTTTGGTCTGAATTCCACGCTCGACCCGGAACTCGAAACAGAATTTAATACCTATCATTTTCTGCTGGCGAAAGGAACGCTGACTGAAGCAGAACAGCAGCAACTTGGCGACCTGCGGAAAAAGCTCGATGGCAAACAGCAACTGGGCACAGGCCTGCGTGACACCATGATGTACAAAATCATAGACCAGTCAATAGCAGACTATCAATACAACGCAACCACCGGGCCGGACAATCGTGAGGGATTGATGCAGGACACACAGAAAAAAGTCCTGGAAGCATGGGATAAACTTTATAAATCTTAGACCATGATATTTGTCCAACGGGAGACGAAGCCTAAAATATTTGAAGGAAAAGCCGCGACAAAAGAAAAAACAGAGGCAGAAGATTGGTATACACGCAATCCCCCGGAACCAACCTCTTACAAGTTTAAATTTTATTCAACTTATAAGAATAAATATAAAGACTTACTCATAGGTATGTTTCATTCACGCTGCGCATACTGCGAATGCGCAGTGACAGTCGGTCAGCGCGGCGACATCGAGCACTTCCGGCCTAAATCGGTGATTGTGACGCGTGCAGGCGAAATAATAAATCCAGGTTACTACTGGCTCGCAATGGACTGGTCAAACCTGTACCTGTCGTGCATTAGTTGTAACCAGGAAACGACATTTAATATTATAGATCCAAACGATCCGGCTTTGACTATCCGAAAAACGGCCGGTAAAATGGAACAGTTTGATGTTGCCGATGCTGCGTACAGGCGTAACCGCCATACGATGACGCTGGCCGAAGAAGAACCCTATCGTCTCCTGATCGATCCATGTAAGGACAACCCTGAAGACTACTTTGAATATTTGGATAACGGAGTCATCCGCTCGAGGACCAACAACGGGCTGGATGCAGACAAGGCGCGATACACAATCGATGTATTTGTATTACTGAGAGAGCAGCTTGTCACATTCAGGAAAGCAAAATATGTGGAAGTGATGGATAAGATAACGAGGGTAAAGAGGGCCACACCACTCGTGACGGCCGGAATACAGAACCAGGACAATTCTGCGAACTTTACTTTTGTGAAGGAAGATCTGGAAAGCTCATTTGTGCAGCTGATAAAAATGACTGATGAACGCGAGGTAACCAATGAATACATTGCGCTTGTGCGTCAGTATGCCCGACCATGCATTGAAGAGCATGCAGCGCGCATCGCGGAAATGCTGGATGACACAAACCGTGCCCAGCCGTGGTTCACCGACGCAAGAGACTACTTCGCTCCACAAATGGCAGCACTGAAAAATTATTATGACAGGATCAGTTAACCCGGCGCTTGATACAGGATCTCCGTACTACCATCTTGCGTTAGTATCTAAAATGTTTTTAGAACGTATCTTCCGTACATGAACCGCATCCTTGCCACCGTTTTACTTATCTCAATTGATACATACGCTCAGCAACACCGCAGCGAACTCTCTTTATCAAAATTCTTTGTCATTGGACACAGTGAAGGAAAATCATATCGTTTCGACAGCATCGCGATCCGTTTGATCGAAAAGGACACGACAATTCACAACGAAAACTTTTCTAAAATAAAATATCAGGTAGGCACCGACTCAAAAAAATTGCTGACGACAATAATCCAGTACGAAAATTTTAAAGACGACCGCTATACACTGCTTGATGACCAGTTGCGAACAATACACGACATTGAAATAACCGCATCCAACTCCGAAGGCACCATCTTTTACACGCATGATTCAATACAACACGAATATGTGGATACCCGTACCTCATTTCCCCGGGACAGCCTTAAGCCGGATGAATCCACACCGGTAAAATATTATCTCAGGAACGCACCGGATAAATCGCTGATCATACGCAAGGACCTTCATATAGTCGAATTAGCCGCTAATGAACCGAAGATTCGGAAACAATTGCTCGGTGATTTTTATACGAGGATGTCGAGACATTGGGATGAACAAAAACAAATTCTTTTCCACCCGCGAATGAAGAGAGGCGACCAGGTGCAACTGGTTTACCGGAATAAAGGTTATGAAAAGGACGGATCACCATGGTTCAATTACAAGCAGTATAAAATATTTGAGTTTGCCGGTGACACAACGGTACAGGGATTATCGATGATGAAATTCACAATTAATGAGTTTGGATATTTATCCGGTGCCGAAAAAGAACCATCGATAACGTTATTGCGAACAACGGATACCAGCGTGGATCTCGACAATTATGTAATGCCGTTTGATACTGTCATTAATAGTTTTCGCGTGTCCGGTGACAGTGCAGACAATTATTTTTTCATACAGGCGATTGATGAAACACACGTTGGTGATACGACAATGCCTGTAATTCTGCAGGTGTTCAGCAACACACCGTATCGACTGGTGATGCCTTCTTTTTTTCTGATGCCGTATTTCGAGGTCGGAAACGTCGAAGGCATGATACCGTATGTTAAGATTAATGGGAGAAAATATGGTGAGTTGAAGGAGAAAGTATGGCTGACTGATCATACACATGTTCGTAAGGTAGCAGCTGCAAACGGACAGGTCGAAGTGACGCTGTTTGTCGCAAAGCCTGCCACTGTTAAGTTTTCCGTAGATAACCATCAGCTGCTGCAAAAAAAATTGATAGCAGGAGAGCACGTGATCAGGTTGCTGTACAAGACAAAAAAGGATCAGGAATACACACTAGGCATTGATTACCGTGAAAGCGAAAATGGAGGCAGTCAGACGTTTGAATTCACTGGTAAATAAGTTCAATTATTCCAAATGGGCATGGACATAAGCAGAGAGACAAATCTTGGATATTAGCGCGCAGTGCAAGCTGTGTAAAACAAGCTGGTGAAAATCCAAATCAAACAGGTCTTTCTCTGAAATTTTTTGATAAAATTGTGGGTTTCTGAGTAGTGCGTTAGCCACTTCAACCCCTTTCTGAACGCGATCGTTCTGAAGGGTAAATTCAATTGTAACTGGCATACGCTGTATCTTAACATCATACGTAAGGACAAATCGTATTCATTTCTGTAGTATCACATTACCGGAAGCGAGGGTAATTTTAATCCATAACTTCATAAAGCACGGTTTCGCCCGCTTTGTTCTTCAACTCAGTTGTCCCGATCTTTCGACAGTTAAATGATTGCTTGATCTTTTCATAACACTGCTCGTTGATCACCACTTGTCCCTTGAACGCTACACTTTGCAGGCGTTGCGCTGTATTTACCACATCACCTATAACCGTATAATCGAGACGTCTCAGAGTAACGGAGCCAATATTGCCGGAAACCATTTCTCCAGCATTAATACCAATAGAAACCTGTGGAGAAAAGCTATGCTCTGAAGGCAATGAATTGATCAAATTGCGTACCGCAAGGCAGGCTTCTACTGCACGATCGAGATGATAATCTCCTTTGAATATAGCCATCACACAATCACCCATGAACTTATCAACTACACCGCCCTGGGCGATCACCTCTTTCACGATCAGATCAAAATAACGATTAAGTAATCGAACGACCGTGTCTGGGTTTTCCTTTTCACTGATTGCCGTGAAGCTGCAAATGTCGATGAATGCTACTGACGCCTCTATCGTTTCATTGGCCGTAAGTGAAGTTTCATATTCACGGGTTCCCATAAAATTCAGAACGCTGGAATCCACATACATCTTCAAAATATTATTTTCCTTGATCGCCTGTAAAGTTTCCTTCAACTGGTTTACATACCTGATTGTTTTTTCCATTGTTACCTCGAGATCGTCGAAGTTCACAGGCTTTGTTACGAAATCAAATGCACCCCGGTTCATAGCCGTGCGGATATTTTCCATATCCCCGTACGCGGAGACCATCACGGTTTTTGTAAGAGGGCTGGTTTCACTCAGCTTGGTTAGTAATGTAAGTCCATCCATCTCAGGCATATTGATGTCGCTCAGCACTATTGCTGTGTCGGGATGCGCCTGCAATTTTTCCAATGCGTCTTTTCCATTACTGGCAAAAACAAACTCATATTTTTGTTCCCGGATATGGCGACGAAATTTTTGCCTTATCAATGACTCGAGATCTACCTCATCATCAGCCACCAAAATCTTAATCATACGTTGATTCCTTTTAATTTTTCCTTCAATGCCGTAAAATCGACCGGCTTTGTTAAAAAATCATCTGCACCAAGCTTTATCGCCTGGTTATAATTGTCGGCATCGCCGTAGGCTGTGATCATCATCACGACGGGAGGGGGCGATTCATATTTTTGTTTGATCTCACGCAACAGTTCCAGCCCGCTCATCCCCGGCATATTTATATCTGAAAGGATAAGGATAGCCTCGTGATTGTTTTTTTGCATGTAATGCAATGCCTCTTCGCCGGAAAAAGCAAATACAAAATGAAACTCGCCTGTACGGATTTCTTTACGGAACCGCTGTTCGAAAAGTGTTTGCACGTCGGCTTCGTCATCCACAACCAAGACCTTCATGACTTTTATTTTATTGGTAAGAAAATGGTGAACTCAGTACCTTGTTCATTACTGTTTACCGTCAGATCTCCATTATGTACCTTGGTCACAATATCGTAGCTCATGCTTAGGCCGAGACCAGTGCCCTTGCCAGTGGGCTTCGTAGTAAAAAACGGCTGGAAGATCTTATCAATAATATCAGACGGGATACCTCCGCCATTATCACTCACCCTGATTTCAACGTTGTCAGGATATCGTTTAGTGCTTACGGATACTGTCGGTCGGTAGTCGGGAATATTCTTCTTTGCCTTTTCATTTACGGCATAAAAAGCATTTGTAAGCAGGTTCAGTACCACGCGACCAATATCCTGCGGAACGACGCTGATCATTCCTGTGGTATCATCGAAGTTGCTTTGTAAGGTAGCATTGAACGTTTTGTCTTTTGCACGAAGTCCATGATAAGCGAGCCGCAAGTATTCATCACACAGTGTGTTGATGTCCGTCATTTCCTTCTGGCCGGTGCTCGTGCGGCTGTGTTGGAGCATACCTTTTACAATACCGTCGGCACGCTTTCCATGAAAATTGATCTTTTCTTCGTTCAATTTTATATCGTTTGCGATCATGCTTACCTGGTCATAGTTTTTGCTTTCGATCTCTTCCACAAGCTCGACGATCAGTTCCTTATTGATGTCGGAAAAATTGTTGACAAAGTTCAATGGATTCTGAATTTCGTGAGCGATGCCCGCGGTGAGTTCACCGAGTGACGCCATTTTTTCTGAATGGATTAGTTGCTTTTGGGTATGCTGTAAAGTAGTCAGCGTAGTGTTCAGTTGTTTAAATGATTCTGCATTCTCCAGTGCAATGGCCGCGTATATCGCAATGTTGCGGAGCATATTCAGCTGATATTCTGAATAAGCATTCTTTTTTAAACTTTGCACTGTAAGCACGCCGAACATTTTTTCTTTAACCTTCAGGGGAAGAAAAATCAGTGACGATGGCTGTTCACCTTCTATCGGACTCGACAATTCCTGCAGATAATTCGCATATTCTGTATGCAGGTCGCCTATTACGATTTCCTTCCCGCTGATATAACAGAGACCTGCGAGCCTGTTTTGGTCATATATTGAATTGGTGTATGCCGGCAGCGCCTTGCCATTTTCGTATGTTGAAGGAAAGTCGATTGTTTTTGTACGATCGTGGTAAATTCCTATACCAAATATTGATGCATCCATCAAAGCATTTACATTGTCGTACACGGTGCTGATGATAGTTTCTACCGAAAGTGACGAGCCGATCTTGCGACCAATATCACCGAGAAGTTCGATATCCTGTTTTTGCTTTTGCAGCAGTTGATTTGCCTTTTGCTTCTGGCGGTTGTTCCGCAACAACAATATTGCCGCAAAAACGATCACGCCCAATATAACCAAAGCACTTATCAAAAAGTTTTGTTGTGCTTTTTTTTGTTCATTGAGTTGTGTTATTTCAGCCTGCTTTTTGTCCATTTCAGCATTATACTGTAACAGCGTTGTCTTGTTTCTCACTTCCGAGCTCAGCATGCTGTCGCGGTATGCGACATATTGTAAATGGTATTTGTAGGCGTTTGCAAAATCTTTTTTGTAGGCGTATGCATTCGCCAGCGCTTCGGAGTTGTTACGGATAAATTCGAGACTGTTGATTGGAAAGGAAGTTTTCAATCCCAGCTGACCATAATAAAGGGCGCTATCCGGCATATTTTTTTTCAGATAGATGCGTGACATGGAAGAGTACAGCCATCCGCTGAGTCTTACTGTATTCGCGCTGTTCTTCATCAATCTAAAAGCTCTGAAAGCGTGTTCATATGCGAGCGAGGTGCTGTCCACCCTCGAGTACACATCTGCGAGATTGCTTTCGTCAACTTCGGAGAACTCCGGGGGAGTGTGTTGAAGAGACAACTTGTAAGATTCAATCGCTTCCTTATATTTTCCGGCTAACCGGTAGGTTTCGCCATAGGAATTATACAGCAATGTTTTCCTTGTTTCGCCCGACCCCGTTTTTTTGATGTAGTCTTCTGCCTTTTTAAGTTCAGCGAGGGCTTTATCATAATCTCCAACCGCAGAGTACAGGATTCCCAGAGAAAACCACACGTCGAGGATGTTGTTAACACCTTGTACCTTGTCTGCAGAAGACGCCGCTTTAAGATAGTATTCCAGCGCTGTTGGATATTTGCTGAGATAATCGAAGTTCACATCGCCTATTGACTGCTGGCAAAGTGAAAGCAAAAAATAATTACCCGTTTCTTCTAAAATTTTCTCGCCTTTATAGAGGTGAACCAAAGCCTCCTGTCCCCCGGTTAAAAGGGCTACTGCTGCACCTTTCCTCCAATAGATATAGCCCAGTAGTTCGCGGTCGCCCAGCTTCTCTGCAAATGACACAGCGGCGTTCATAACGGAGTCGCCCTTTTGCTGGAATGCCTGGAAAAATCCAATATAGCCGAGGGCATATCCTTCGCCTGGCTTGTAGTTTATTTTGCGCGAGATATTTAGTGCCTCGTTTGCAAAATCCAACTTTTCAGTTCGTAAAAATTCGGAAATGTTGCAGAGCTTAATCAGGTAGTTTACCCTGAACGTATCCTGGGCAGGGTGGTCAGTCAGCACTTTTAATAAGTCCGCCTTGCTGTATTGCGCATATGATGATTGTAAGCAGACGAAGATCGCCAGCAACAGCAGTATTTTTTTCATGACGGTTAGGTAATGGCTTAGGGAATTACCGACTCTCTAAATATACGTTTTGTTTCGATTCGATACGCCAGGGAAATGATGTTCCAAAGATAAGAGCGAGAAAGTACAAGTGTGGTTTCACAATTCAGTTCATCACTACGGGTTCGACCTCGAAATAAATGGTATCTTACAATTAAAACACAAACATGAGTAAAGGAAGACAAAAAACCGCGGGCAAAAGTCTGCTGGAAAAAATCGGCGAAACGGTAGGCCATGTGAAAGATGTGATGGTGGAGAAAAAGGATGAACTGGTAGAGGCGGTCGAAGAGAAAGTGCAGGCAATAAAGAAGTCGATTGGCAAAAAAAAGAAAGCCTCACGGCCGCGAAAAGTGGCTAAGAAGACGGTCAGCGCAAAAAGGAAAGTTGCTCCAAAGAAAAAAGTTGCCGCACGAAAAAAATCAGCTCCAAAGAAAAAAACGGCTAAAAGAAGTAAAAGCAGGGCTGCCCGTGCAACCGGACGCCGATGATTTCTGAAAAGTGGCAGCGGAAGTTGCCGTGATTTCCCTATCTTAGGGATATCATTCATCTATCAATTGCATATTATGAAAAATATTTTCCTTGCAGCGTTGCTCCTCATTTCGGCAAGCGTTTTTGCGGGTGATCCAATCACCGTCACTGGATACATTGGCGACGATCATTGCGGTACGAAAAGTGGTCCAGACCACTCTGAATGCGCAAAGAAGTGCGTGAAAGGCGGTCACAAACCAGTTTTGGTGGTAGGGAAAAAAGTATACACCATCAGCAATCCTGAAAAAGTGAGTGATGTAATTGGCGAGAAGGTGGAAGTGACCGGCGAAGTTGATGGCGACGCTATCACCATCGAAAAAGTTAGCAAGGCCGCATAATCAGCTCTTCACCTGCGCTATTTTGCCGCGTTTACATTTTTCAATACTGTATTTTCCAGTAAGCCATAGGCAAAACGCTGGAGGGTAAGGATCATAGAAGCGCCTTTGCCGACAGGGTAGCTGTATTTAGGATCCTTTGCACCTACAATTTTCAAAACTGTATTCGTAACGGGTTCAGCTCCGGGCGCATTTTCAAACTGGTTTTTCGTATACGAAGCAACCTTTTTACGGAATGCATCATAGTCCTGTATATTCCCTTTTATAACAGTCGCGCTATTCCCAATATTGGTTTTAAAGGTAACAGGCTCAACCATACTAACCTTAATATTGAATTGATTCAGTTCCAGGCGCAGCGCTTTGAAATAGCCTTCCAAAGCATGTTTTGAAGCGGCGTAATAAGCAACGTTCGGAAGACTAACCAGGCCAAGCATAGAGCCTACTGTGATTATTTTACCAAGCTTTTGCTTTCTGAAATAAGGCAACAGCTCGTTTGTAAGTTTAACAGTGCCCCAAAAATTGGTTTCAAACTGCTGTCTTCCCAGTTCAACGGAAGTTTCTTCAGCAATTCCTGTAACTAAGTATCCTGCATTATTTATCAGCACATCCAGCCTGTTGATCTCACTGAACAACTGCTTGCCAAAAGATTCAATTGAATTGTCATCAGCAATGTCCAGCGGCATTAATTTGAATGGCAATCTGCCTTTATATTTTTCCGGAGTGCGGCTTGTGCCAATTACGCGGTGGCCGCTTTCGTGAAGTTTCATCGCGATCAGAAGACCGAAGCCAGAAGAAGCCCCCGTCACTAAAATTGTTTGTTTCATTTCCTGTTGTTTTGTAATTTTACTTGCATTTTGCAAGTGCAAATATAGGATATACTTGCAAAGTGCAAGTGGTTTAACTTATTTTTTATGAATAAAATGAAAAAAAGGTCGGATTGCCCGGTCAGTTGCTCGCTTGATATCTGGGGAGATAAGTGGTCTTTGTTGATTATCAGGGACCTGATGTTTGCAAAAGAATGCACCTATGGCGATTTCTTAAAGGCCCCGGAGCGTATCGCCACCAATATTCTGGCTTCAAGGCTACAGGCTCTTGAGGAAAATAAGATCATAGAAAAATTAGAGCATCCGGACAGTAAAGCAAAAGTGTTGTACAGGTTGACAAAGAAGGGAATCGAATTACTTCCCATAATGATTGAAATAAACCTATGGGCTGAAAAATATTTTCCTATACCGGAAGACAGAAAAGCAATGTTGAAACAGGTGAAAAAGAATAAGGTTGGATTCATAAAAGCAGCGACGAAAGAATTGCAAAGTTTCACATAATTGTGTGATCACCTACCGCATTGGCGGCCTTGGTTTTTGCGGAATTTAAAAACACGAAAACAAGCCCGGATACAATCAACGCAGCATCCTCATAAATACCCAAAGAGAAAGCAGCTGAGAACCCAATTACGGTCCATAAAAGAGGTATGACCACAATATGAAAAGGAAGCTTGTTTTGGACCAACAACAAAATGGCAAGCGTGAATATGGTAGTCGGGCAGGGCAGACCGAATGTGGGTGAGTAAGGATAATCATGTCCTGCAAGGTGACCAATTATTGGATAAACGACCAACGAGTATGCCAGTAGAGCGACACTGGTTACAGTGGTTAAATTTTTGTGGAATGAGAACCTGGTTGGTCTGAACGCATAAATAAGCAGCAAAACGCCTTCAAGAATGAACAACGCACCGAAAGCAATGGCAGCTTCATTGATGGCGGAAAAAAAACCGATATGATATACTGCGCCCATCCATATCCATAAAAAACCGAGGATGAAGAAAATAAATTTGCCTGAACGTTCACTCGTTCTGGCTACAAAGTAAATCACC
>Ga0075421_100000887_pt1 | contig 33398 bp, 37 predicted proteins | sample SoiMetdeltSBSDD5_FD_75292 | JGI IMG/M metagenome (GOLD analysis project Ga0075421, IMG submission 75292) | Bulk soil microbial communities from a Populus tree surrounding site in Tennessee, USA - Soil MetaG P. deltoides SBSDD5 | ecosystem: Environmental > Terrestrial > Soil > Tree plantation... | reverse complement strand
CAGGTTGCCCCCGGACATGGCGATCTGCGATGCATGCTGAACATCTAGTGCGGGCACCGGCGAACGCGGGTCAAGCGATGCATTGTCCGGGACGGCTGTTCGAAGATTTCTTGGGAACGACCCTCGGGGGTCCGCCCGCAACCGGCCGGCATATACCCTGGGGGGTACTTGGTAGTCTAGTTCGGAATTCAACGCGCCCAAACGGTCTTACGGCCCCTGACTCGTCTCCGAAGGTACTGGCTGGCCAGCTCCCATGATGTCCAAGTATACCCACCCGGGTATCCGTGTTACGGTAGGTGCAGATACCCGGGGGGGTATTTGAGTTGGAGGTTTGAGCTGATGCGTGAAGTCGACCGGGCCTCGTTCGCCGCCGCCCAGCGCGACGGCGCCGTGGTGATCGACGTCCGTGAACCCTACGAGTACGTGACCGGGCACGTGCCGGGCGCACGGTTGGTCCCGGTGGGCCAACTGGCGGGCCTCGTCGGCGAGCTGCCGCGCACCGGGCGGGTCTACATGATCTGTGCCACCGGTAACCGCAGCCTCGCCGCGGCCGATTACCTGGCCGCAAACGGTGTCGACGCCTGGTCCGTGGCGGGCGGCACCCTGGCCTGGTTGCGGCACGGCAACCCGGTCGTGCAGGGCATGCGCGCCCTCGCCGCCTGACCGACGCGGCGCCTGTTCATCCCTTGCCTGTTCTTCCCTTTGCCTGTCTGAGAAGGAGTCTTGCTGTGCCACGCGTTCTGGCGATCGACACCCCGAGCCTGGGTGATCGGAGCTACCTGGTGCACGACGGGCGGGTCGCGTTCGTGGTCGACCCGCAGCGTGACATCGGCCGCGTACTGGATCTGGCCGCCGCGGAGGGCGTGCGGATCACGCACGTGTTCGAGACCCACATCCACAATGACTACGTCACCGGCGGCTACGCCCTGGCCGCGCATACCGGCGCGGCCTATCACGTCAACGCCGACGATCCGGTGTCCTTCGACCGGGTCGCCGTGCGCGATGGCGACGTCATCACGGTCGGCGACCTCATGCAGGTGCGGGTGCTGGCCACGCCCGGGCACACGTTCACCCATCTGTCCTACTCGGTGGAAGAGGCCGGGGTACCGGTGGCGGTGTTCACGGGTGGGTCGCTGCTTTACGGATCGGTGGGCCGGCCCGACCTGCTCGGCCCGGACCACACCGATGCGCTTGTGCGTCACCAGTTCTCCTCCGCCCACCTGCTGGCCGGACAGCTCCCGGACACCGCGAGCGTCTACCCGACGCATGGGTTCGGCAGCTTCTGCTCGGCCACGCAGAGCGAGGCCAGCGCGTCGACGATCGCCGATGAGAAGCGGCTCAACCCGGCGTTGACCTCCGACGAGCAGCGTTTCATCGACGGGCTGCTGGCGGGGTTGGATGCGTGGCCGGCCTACTACGCGCACATGGCTGCGGCGAATCTTGCCGGCCCGTCGGCGCCGGATCTGTCGCTGCCTGATCGGGCCGACGCCGAGCAGTTGCGCAAACGGCTCGCCGATGGGGAGTGGGTAGTCGATCTGCGCAACCGGGTGGCCTTCGCCGCCGGCCACCTGGCTGGAACGCTCAACTTCGGCGCCGACGGCAGTTTCGCCACTTACCTTGGCTGGCTGATCCCGTGGGGCACGCCGCTGACGCTGCTCGGTGAGACGCCGCAGCAAGTGGCCGAGGCGCAGCGGGAGCTGGTGCGCATCAGCATCGATCGCCCGGTCGCGCACGCCACCGGTACTCCACAGGAATGGGCGGGTGGCAGTGAACTGTCCACCTTCCCGCGAGCCTCCTTTGCGGAGCTGAACCAGGTGCGTCACCACCGCCCGGTGGTCGTCCTGGATGTGCGGCGGCGCCTGGAATGGGCCGAGGCGCATCTTCCCTTCGCGACCCACATCCCGTTGCACGAGTTGCTCCAGCGCCTCGACGAGATCCCCGAGGGCGAGGTCTGGGTGCACTGCGCGGCTGGGTACCGCGCGTCGATCGCCGCCTCCCTGCTTGCCGCCGCCGGGCGGCGGGTGGTCGCCGTCGACGACGACTTCGAGCAGGCCCGCGCCTCCGGCATGCCGGTCGAAACGGCTGCCTGCCCACCACGCCCGGCCAAAGGACGTACGCCTGACCGGTCGCGCCTGTTCGAGGGTGCGTGCCAAGCGTCGCCACGGCCGGACCAGACCGCGGGTCCCGACCACCCAACGAACCCCGCGAAGCAGAACCAGAACCAGAAGCAGAACGAGGAGACATGAGCACTTTCGACACCACCGACCCGGCGACCATCGACGCGGCTACCCTGCGAGAACAGCTGGCTGCCGGCCGCGGTCCGCGCATGCTCGACGTGCGTACCCCGGCGGAGTTCGAGACCGCCCACATCCCCGGCGCCTACAACGTCCCGCTCGACGTGCTGCGCGAGCATCGCACCGAACTGCGAGCCCATCTCGACGAGGACATCGTACTGGTCTGCCAGTCCGGTGCGCGCGCCGGCCAGGCCGAGCAGTCCCTGGCGCAGGCCGGTCTGCCCAATGTCAAGGTCCTGGGCGGAGGAATGCTTGCGTGGCAAGGCATCCACGGACCGGTCAACCGCGGCAAACCTCGCTGGAGCCTGGAACGGCAGATCCGCCTCGTCGCCGGCGGCATCGTCGCCATCAGCGTGCTGGGCTCGCTGCTGCTGCCTGGCCTGCAGTGGATCGCCGCGCTGATCGGTGCCGGTCTGTCGGCCGCCGCCCTCACCAACACCTGCGCCATGGGCATGCTGCTTGCCAGACTCCCCTACAACAAGGGCGCAGGCTGTGACCTGGACACCATCCTTGGCCAGCTGCGGGATGCTTCCCCGAGCATGGGGCGGCGGTCGTGAGCGCCGCGCTGGCCTTGACGGTGGTGCTGGCCGTGGGCATCGGGATCAGCCTCGGTCTGCTCGGCGGCGGCGGCTCGATCCTTGCCGTTCCGCTTCTGGTGTACGTCGCCAACCTGCCCGCCAAGGAGGCGATCGCCACCTCCCTGCTCGTGGTCGGGGTCACCAGCGCCGTCGGGGTGATCCCGCATGCCCGTGCCGGGCGGGTCCGGTGGCGCACCGGCGTGATCTTCGGGTTGGCGGGCATGACCGGTGCGTACGCCGGCGGGCGGCTGGCCGGGTACATCCCGGCGAGCGTGCTGCTGGGCGGGTTCGCGGTGATGATGCTCGCCACCGCCGCTGCGATGATCCCCGGGCGGCGGTCGCATGCCGGCAAACCGGTGCCGCATGAGTTGCCGTTCGTACGTGTGGTGGTGGACGGCGTGGCGGTGGGACTGGTGACCGGACTGGTCGGGGCGGGCGGCGGGTTCCTCGTCGTGCCTGCGCTGGCGCTGCTGGGTGGACTGCCGATGCCGGTGGCGGTCGGGACCTCGCTTCTGGTCATCGCGATGAAGTCCTTCGCCGGCTTTGCCGGCTACCTGTCGGCGACCAGCATCGACTGGACGCTGGCCGCGGCGGTCACGGCCGCCGCCGTCCTGGGCAGCCTCGCCGGCGCCAAACTGGCCGGGCGGATCCGGGAGGACCTGCTGCGCAAAGCGTTCGGCTGGTTCGTCGTCGCCATGGGCAGCTTCGTCCTCGCCCAGCAGATCCCGGCGCAGCTACGCACCAACCCTCTACTGTGGATAGTCACCGCGACCGTTGCCTCGATCGGCATCGCCGCGTGGACCATTCGTCGGCCGCGCCAGCCTCGCGCGCCGATGCGAGACGAGCCGGCCGACGACCGGAAGCTGGTACATCCGCGATAGAGGCCGGCTCACCCAGCAGAACAGGCGGCTCAGGCGGCGCGGACCGCGACCACGACGGTGTCGAGGGCCTCAGCGACACCTGCGTCGAGCGGCACACGACGCCGGGCCGTCTCGGCCCGCAGCACGCGCAGCCCGCCCATCTCGGCCACGATCTCCTCCGGGGTGTACAGCAACGCCGGATCCTGTGGCCCGCCGACGCCGGCAGTGAGGTTCGCCCGGTCGTGGCCCACGACCAGAAGCGTGCCGCCGTCGGCCAGCGCCGCCGCGGCGCGGGCCAGGATCGCGGCCCGTTCGGCCGCGGCCACATGCAGGTACACCACGGGCACCGCGTCGAAGCTCGCCTCCGCTGTTTGCCTCGCGGACCACTGCGGCGGCCAGTACGCCGTCGAAGTCCGCTCCGCCGGCTCCGCACCCGCCGGGCAGATCAACCCCGTCGGCGTGCAGGCGATGAAGGAAGTCGGCTTCGACATCACCAACCAGAAACCCAAGATCCTCACCCAGGAGGACTCCGAAGCCTCCAGCGTCGTGATCACGATGGGCTGCGGCGACGTCTGCCCCTACTTTCCGGCCAGCGGCACGAGGACTGGGAACTCGACGACCCCGCCGGACAGGGCATCGACGCCGTCCGCAAGATCCGCGACGACATCCGCGTCCGCGTCACGCAGCTGGTCACCGAACTCGGCGTCACGCCAGCCGTTTGACAGCAGCGGTCCGGGTGCTGCTCAGTCCACCGTGGACGGCGGGCAGCACCGGGCCAGCACCTGCTGCGACGCTGTTTGGTCCGTTCGGTCGACGGTCGCGCTATGCCACGGCCACTGCCTGGCGGTTGCCAAGCGGCTGGCCGGCAGCGGTCTTTCAGATCACTGCCTGGCTCGGGCCGGAGTCAGCCCTGCACAGAACCCATCTGTCCAGATAGGACACGAGATCAGGGAGGCTGCTGCCGAGGTAGCCGATGTGCCCGTCCGGGCGGACCAGGATCAGCATCGGGCGCCCGGCGGCCGCGACGAGGGGCAGCGCGGCTGGCGGCGGCGGGTTCGAGTCGATGAATCGTGACTGGCGCGTCCCACCGGTCAGACAGGTCCTCCAGATTCTGCAGTTCCTGCCCGGCGAGGCCGGTCGCCAGGAGGTGCCAGCCGGGTGCGGCGGTCAGCTGATGCAGCCGGAGATCATGGGTGAGCTGCCCGGGTAATTCCTCAAGCACCGTTACCGGCTTGGGTACGAGTCGCTGTGCGCGGAGGTGTCGGATTCGATTTCGTGGCGACGGTTCTGCCGCGTCGATATCGATGGGCGGGTGCCGCACCCGACTACCCTGATGAAGATCACCACCGGGTGCGGTGAGCAGGCGGTCGCGGCGCTCAACGACGAACTGCTGGCCAAGGCGAACGAGCAGAAGCTGGTGAGGTCGGGAAAAGTGCGCGCCGACACCACCGTGGTGTCGGCCAACGTTAAATACCCGACCGACTCGGGCCTGCTTCCGGCGCGGTTGTGACGATCTCCCGGCTGGTCAAGCGGATCAAGGTCGCTGGTGGGGCTGCCCGAACCGCGTTTCACGACCGTAGCCGGGCCGCAGCCCGCCGGGTACGCGCCATCGCCTCGAAACTGCGGCTACGCGGCGCTGCAGCGCGCCAGGAGGCGCAGGCCACCGTGGCGCGGGTAAGCGGCGAGTTGGCCAGCCTGGTCGACCGGGTCAGCGCCGAAGCCGCCGCGGTGGCGCACAACATGCGTAGGGCATTGCCCCGCGCCCCCGGCCGGGTCAAGGGCCGGCTGCGCTGCGTTGTCAACGAACTCGACCTGGTCCTGCACCGGGCCGACCGGGTGGTGGCCCAGCCCGTATCCGGCTGGCCGGCGATAAGCCCGAGGCGGCTACCCGGTTGGTCAGCCTCCACGACCCGCACGCCCGACCGATCGCCAAGGGCCGTACCGACAGGCCGATCGAGTTCGGCTACAAGGGCCAGGTCGTCGACAACGAAGACGGCATCGTCCTGGACCACACCGTCGAGGAAGGCAACCCGGCCGACGCGAACCAACTGGCCCACGCGATTCATCGGATTCAACAGCGCACCGGCAAGGTCCCTCGCGCTGTGGCCGCCGACCACGGCTACGGCGAACTGGGCGTCAAGACCGTCGCGATACCCCGAAAAGGCACCACCAGCGCGGACCGCCGCCAGCACGAACAGCGACCAGCATTCCGCAAATTCGTCAAGTGGCGTACCGGCTGTGAGGGCCGCATCAGCCACCTCAAACACCACTACGGCTGGGCACGCACCGGCCTGGATGGCCTGACCGGTTCTCGTATCTGGTGCGGGCACGGCGTCTTCGCCCACAACCTCGTGAAGATCACCACCCTTGCCGCAGCCCAGCCATAACGAGTCGAAGCGACCACCGCGAAGACCCCCGCACGCAGAACGGCTACTCAGCCGCCGTTCCGGCGTAATCCCTTTTTCAGATCGAAGTAGCTATAGGTAGCAGCGGGTCGCGCCCGGCCGGGGCAGCGATGGTCAATGTGCCGCCTCCACCCCGGCGGCTTCCGCGACGGCGCTCAGTCGTGTGGCAGGAGCACGGCACGGCCCTCGATCCGCCCGTCGCGTAGGCGTTGATAGACCTCGAGCGCGTCGGTGAGTGGAAAGGTTTCGATGTGCAGGTGAATTTTGCCGGCCTGGGCGAGGGCTAGTACTTCCATCAGCTCCCCGCGGGTGCCCGAGTACGGCATAGTCACGGCTGCCTCCCACGGCACGCCGCCAAACCGGACCCGCTCACCCCGCGGCCAACAGCCTCAACCCATCCGGCATCCTCGTGTCCAAGCGTGAAGGGCAGCCGGTACGGCAGCGTTCTCGCCGGCCAGTCCATGATGTGCAGGTCCGAATGGCACACTCCTGCGCCGGCTACCTTGATCAAGATCTGGCCCGGCCCGGGCTTCGGCACCGGCAACTCGCTGATCTGCGGTGGCATTTGCCAGGCCACCAACCGGACCGCCCTCAGCTAACCCCACCTCTCGGTCGGAACCTTCATCCTCCCGTCACCTACCCGGCAACGGCCCCGATACCGCCACGTCAAACCACCCCGCTCTGTGACGAGGCACGAAAGATCGAAGGGCGCACCACTGGGCGAACGTACCTGTCAAGCCGGGCGTGAGAGTCCCTCCGCGCACACCGGGCGTGCCACTCGGCCCTGCTGCGGGGTGTCTGGCAGCCGATGTCGACACCCGGAGGTTCAACGATGGGCCACGCCCGGCGGTCAGGATGGCAAGTTCGCCGCTCAAGCCGTGCCCGGCGCCTAAGGTGAAGGTTGGACTCGAGCACGGGTCCCGCGATACGGACGCGAAGACCGGGATTGATTGCCACCCGCGGAGGGGGGCGGTCAACGCTGAGTTCGCGTGCCAGCCATCAGGGGCAACCGAATTCGAAAGATCGCGTCAGGAGCATTAGATGACCCAGATCCACGCCCTCCGGGAGCAGGCGGGCGGCGCGATTGGCATGCGGGCCGAGACAGAACAAGGGGGATGCGATGAGCAAGGCAGGTGACATCATGCACCGCGGCGTCGAGTGCATCGGTGAGAACGAGACGATCGAAGCGGCTGCGCGGAAGATGCGCGAGTTGCACGTGGGCTCGTTGCCGATATGCGGCGCGGACGACCGCCTGCACGGCATCGTCACCGATCGGGACATTGTTGTTCGGGGTGTCGCCGAGGGGCACGATCCGCGGACGGTGACGGCGCGGGAGTTGGCCCAGGGCACCCCGGTCTGGGTCGATGTGGAGGCCGACGAGGGCGAGGTGCTCCGGCTGATGGAGCAGCATACGATCCGTCGACTACCGGTCATGGAGAACAAGCGGTTGGTCGGGATGATCAGCGAGGCGGACATCGCCACAAATCTCAGGAAGAGCCAGGTGGCCCAGTTCGCCGGCGCGGTCTACTCGGCGCCGCCCAATTCGTAACCGAAGCACCAGCGACCGGGTAGTGGTAGGGGGCGCGGTTGCTGGCGCTGTTCAGATGACAACGTCTACACACGCCGCTACGGCGGGCCTTGCGGGCGGACGTCGGTGCCGGCCATGATCGTGCTGACCGTCAACGCCGGCTCGCACAGCTTGCACCTGAGCTACGTCGATGGCGATCAGGTTCGCGACCAACGCGACCCCTCGGCGCTTCCCGGGTCGGCCGCGACGGAACGGGCCGTCGACGAGTTCCTCGCCAATAAGGTGCCCCCCCGACTCGGTGGGGCACCGGCTCGTCCACGGCGGGGACATGATCCGCGAGCCGACGGTCGTTGGACGTTGTGGTGGGGCCAGCTCACCGAGCTAAGGCTTGGTTCGCGGATCTGCGGGCTCGATCAGGGAGCTGTTTGCTTCGACGCCTCTAGAACCGCGCCAAGTTGCGGGCGTAGGCCGCCGGGTGTTTCGACGTTGATGTGTCCGCGGCCGAAGGCGTCGGTGCGGCCCCACCGGCCAGGCATGTCAAGCAGTTCGATCTCTCCGATGGCAGCGGGCATGGCCGGGTTTTCCACAAGGTGGTCGCCGACCGGTTCGAGGCCGAGCATGGTCCGTAGGAGCAGCGGCACGGTGGCAAGCAGCGCCGCGCACGCCAGGTCGGCGTTTACCATCATCGCTTTGCGCCGTAGCCGGTCCGCCGCTGCTCCCGCAAAGAGCCCAAAGAGCAGGTAAGGCAACGCCTCCAGACCCACCACCGCTGCAGTCAGCGCCGGGGAGTTGCTGATCTGATAGGTCAGCAACGGCAGCGCGACCGCGCTCGCCACTGTGCCCGCAAACGATATGGACCGGGACAGGAACCAGAGCCGCAAATCGCGGCTGGCCAACACTGGCCGCCAGACCTCAACCGTCATCCCATCCGTCTTGGCCTGCTGCAGCAACTGCTCGGCCCACTGCTGCTCCAATGGCGTCTCCACCGCCGGCACCAGCACACCAGAAACAACCTCAGATTCCGTCGCTGCCGGACTGTTCCGAATCCGCATACTGAGATCCTTTCCGAACCGCGCTACCCGGTTCAACGGATCACACCGACGTCATACACGAGATTCCTGACAGGTTCTATCGGCCTGATCGTTCGCGTTCACGGTCATCTCGGTTGGCCCGGGGCACTTCGAGGTTTCAAGGCTGCGGCTCACCGGCGCTCGAAACGGTTCTGTCAGGTGGCGCATGCATGTTGGGGGCGGACTGGTTACCGGAACAGGTTCATTAAGACGAACACCGGCTCGACCGAACATCACCAGCCGTTCGAGCCCGTAGCCACCAAACGTTTGCGCCACAAGAAAATCCGGCGGAACACCCGCTGCCGATGCGACTTTGCCCGGCGCCGTTCGGGCATCGACAGTGTGAGCCGGAGCCTCGCCCCGGACCTCTAACAGGACCTGCGGCCCCGGGTCGGGAGTGTCGGGTGCCGACGCTAGGTGAGGGTGGCGTCGGCACCCGGCTGGATGGCGGCTGCGCTTGGGTTTAGAACGTCCCGGCGTTGAGCTTCTGCTGAAGGTGTGAGGTGGTGCTTGGGCCCCAGATGCCATCCATGGCCGCGCCCACCTTTCGCTGTAGTGCCTTGATCGTGATCGGGCCGATGATGCCGTCCGCGGTCACGCCTAGATACCGTTGCAGCGCCTTCTTGGTCAGCGGCCCCATCGCACCGTCGACGATCAGCGACGCTGCGTGTGAGTTGAGCGCGCGCTGCAGCGCCGCGCAGGTGGACGGGCCGAAGATACCGTTGACCACAAGTTGGGCCGGTTGCGGCGGGGTCGGCTTGGGCGTGATCGGGGTGGTCTGGCCAGCGAGCGCAGCCTTCATCATCGCCGCTGTCTGCGGGCCGTAGATGCCGTCAACGGGCAGCCGGTACTTGGTTTGGAATGCCTTCAACGCCGCCTCGGTGGCCGCACCGAAATAGCCATCGACAGTCAACCTCGAGCCCATAACCTTGTTGAGATTGCTTTGCAGCGTCTTGACGGCGGTGCCGGTGGAGCCCACCCGTAGGTAACCGTCGGTGCCGGGCATGGGTGAGGCATCGCCGTACCTCGGGCGGCCGTATCCGACGATGCAGGCCCGACGTACCCGTCGAAGGAACACATTGGAGGTGTTGCCCTCTAGCGCGGTGATGGTGCCGTTGGAGTTTACCGACTCGACCAGGCCGACATGGTCGATTCCGCCGATGCTTCCACCGCCGCTCCAGTCAAAGTAGACGATGTCGCCCGGCCTGATGCCGCCAAGCCCGTAATGCCACCGGCCCGCGTTCTTGAAGGCCTGGGCGCGCGCCACCGTGTACGCGTACTTGCCCAACACCGCCGAGAGGTTGTCCGAATGCGCTGCCGCATAGCTGATGCTCATCTCGCACCACGGGCCGTCAAAGCCGTACCAAGATGTGATGAAGTTGTGATTCGAGCCCGGCGGGTACTCGCCGGTGCCCAACAGTCTGCGTGCCGCCGAAATCATGCCAGCCGCCGTGCCCATCTCAGTACCCCCAATCCTCAGGAAACACGGCAATATCGCCGGTCACGGCCACGTTCGGATCCTGGCTGATCGAGTCCTGGGGCGGATCAACATCAAAAAGACCCGCGCCGAACACCGGCGGCACCGTCATCTCGGTCGCTTCAGCGGTGTCGGGCGCCACAAGCTCGCCTCCGCCGAGGGCCAGGCCCAAACCGCCCAGCGCTGCGGTCGCCAGAAGGCTACGCCGCTTCCAGGGGCCGGCTGGCCGCCTGTGTCTGTGGGTCACGTACTTCTCCCTCGGTAGCACATTATGGACAGAGAGCGATGTGCCGATGCGGCGAGGCAGCAAAAGCAGTGGCAGCAACACGAACAGTTGTAGGCATCGGCAGCTGCTGCTCCTCTCGCCCCTTCAGCAAGACTCTCAGCGCGCTAAGCTACCGATCTATGTGCACACAAGTCGCACAGACGCCGCACAGAAAAGGAAGATCACACAACGCGGTGCAGTGGCTGCACCCCGACACGGTCGCTTCCAGCTCATCAAGCGAGTTCGGTTTGCAGGATCTCGCCCGCCGTCACCAGACCGACCGTGGAGATCGTGACCGGCACTGTATCGACGCTGCCGAGGAGGCCGGCGCCGGCATCGGTGAGCGGGGGGCAGGCCGCCGCGAGCGGGGCGGCGTTGCTGTGGCGGGCGCCCGCCCAGCTGGAGTTGCCCCTGATCCAGGTCCTGGCCGATGGCACCTAAACATCGGCGCGGTACCCGGCCTGCAAGAAGCCCTCGACACAGGCGCTGCGGGACAGTTCTACACCTTGGACGGCGCCGCCCGGCTCCACCAGCAGGTGGCGGATATCCAAAGTGGACGGATTGTTGTGCTGGTGGCGGCGGTACCGTTCAAGTGCCCCGCCGCCCGTTCGGGGCCGCCATGCTGATCGCCGACCAGCTTGGCGACAAGCACAACAGCGGCCACGTCACAGTCGACATCTACACGCCCGACCCGTTACCGATGCCGGTTGCGGGAGCGGATGTCGGCAACGCTCTGGTGGCCATGATGGCGGGCAAGGGTATCGGCTTCCACGGGAACACGACAGTCACCAGCATCGACGTGTCCGGCAAGACGTTGACGTTCGCCGATGGTGGGAGGGAGGCCTTCGACCTGCTCGCGGTCGTCCCGCCCCACGCGCCTACCGCCACAGCCACATCTACCGGGCTAGGTCCGGCCGGGTGGATCCCGGTCGACCCGAAAACCCTTGCCACCCAAGCCGATGGGGTGTGGGCCATCGGCGACGCCACGGCCCTGCTGCTGGCCAACGGCAAACCGCTGCCGAAGGCGGCCGTGTTCGCCGAAGCCGAAGCCCACGTGGTGGCACACCAAGTGGCGCGGTTCCTCGGCTACCAGGTACCCGACAAGCAGTTCACCGGCGACGGCGCCTGCTACGTCGAAGTCGGCGCCCACCACTGCCAGATTGCCGTCATCGATCTCCCCGGCCTCGGCAACCCCGATGCCGTACCGTCTGACGCCAGCGTGGCCGGCCTGTCCACGCTCATCGCCGAGGCGATACGCCAGCAGTGGACCACCCCTGTTGTCTACTTCTCCGGGCAGGCCGCCGACCATACCGATCCGGCCAACTTCAAGGAGTCCTTGCTCACCCAGCTCACCGAGCTCGCCACGAACGGACACGTCCCCACCAGCTTTGTCCAAGCCTGCGGGCAGGCCGACGCCAGGACTATGTGGACGCTCGGACGCGACGGTCGCCGGCTGGCCGCTGACGGCACATTCCACCGCGACTTCTCCACCCTAAGGGGAAGTGCTCGATGCCTGGTGGAAGGTTGCCCGGTATCTGTTGCGTGTGCGGCGAAACCAGGATGCCGCGCCGGTTCAACGTTTGGCAGGCGGCCACACAGTCGCGGAAGAATTGATCGGCGTGTTTCATTGCGGTGCCCGGGGTGAACACGATCGGGGCGTCACCGGCATTGAGGAACGCGTCCAGCCGGTCGAGCACGGTCTGATGGTCGGGCTGGTGGTCGTGGAAGACGAAGCCGGTCAGCCGTGTGTGCGGTGGCCAGTCCGGCTGTGGCGGGGCGAACCAGTCCGGGAACAGTCCCAGGTTGAGTAGTGGGGAATGTGTCCATCGGGCAAGGATCTTCGTGACTGGTGGCAGTCCTAATTGTACGCGGAAGGTGTTGATGCGGGGTGCGAGCACCTTGTCCAGGACCAGAGCATCAATGAGCTGGAAGATCGCACGTTTGCCCGGCGCCGGTATCCATGGTGGCAGCAGCGGGAAGTCGTGGACGCTGCGGAAGATGGCCGGTGTCAGCTGGATGGCCGCGAAGGGGTAGCCCAGTTTTTCGTGGGCGAGGTGGGCGGCGAAGAATTGTCCTTGAGCCACCACGATAGTCTGTATCGCATCGAAGCTGGTGATGATGTTGTAGGCGGCGTGGTGTCCCGTCATGGCCCCGGGGTCGGCGATAATGGATTGACAATCTTCCACGGTGCCGAGGCCGCGCAATTCCAACCCGGCCGCTCGGGCGTGGGGTTCGAAGTATTGACTGGTGACCAGCACGACGCGGAAACCGCGTGCTTGAAGTTCTTGTCCTATCGCGATGAAGGGATGCACATCGCCCGAGCTGCCGGTCGTGCCCAGCAGGGCTGTCTTTACCGAGGCCACATCATCATCTCATCGTTAATTCGCAAACGGCCAGAGCCGACCTGGTTCATGCGGGCCTATTTGGAGGTGGCGTGGCTGGTTTGACAGCGACGACACGCTGGATGATGCCTGCCCTGGACCGTTGCTGTTGTTGGATGGTGAATCCAGTGGCGAGTAAGACGGGTACCGGTTGGCGGGTTTGATAGTCACCGGCGATTGGCACCGACTTGTTCTCCAGTAGCCGCTGCAGCGCGCGTTCGATGCGGTAGTAGCCGGCGACGTGGCCGAGGAGCAGCAGTTCGCCACCCGGCCGTAGGACCGGTACATCTGCGCGATCGCTGTCTCGTAGTCGGGTATGGCGTTGAGCCCCAGCGTGCACACCAGGTGTCGAAGTTGTTGTCGGGAAACGGCAACGCCTGTGCGTCGCCTTGCACCAGCGTCACCGGCATGCCCAACTGGCGGGCACGATCATGGGCGATGGCCAACATAGCCGGGGTGAGATCGATACCAGTGAGCTGGATCCCCTGCGGATAGAACGGCAGGTTCCGGCCGGTCCCGATGGCCACTTCCAGCACCGCACCACTGGCCCGTGAACAGACCCAGGCCCGACCATCACCGAGCAGGAATCTGTCGTAGAAGCTGGTCTCGCGGTCGTAACGCGACGCATACTGCTGGTAAAAGCTCTGTACCCGTTCTATCGGGTTCACATCCGGTGGGCTCAGTCACTGGATCAGTGGGGTTTGGTGGCGTGGATGCGTTCGATGCTGCCGGCTTTGAGACGCTCAGACTCGATCACGTCTAACCCGGCAGCTTGGACCAGGGGCAGCTGGCGGCGGGTGAAGTACTCGCCCGCGGCGCGGATCGTAAGGCGTTCCAGCAGCCATTGCGCGGCGTAGACGTGTGGCCAAGTACTGCCAATGTGATCCAGCAGAAGCAGCCTGCCCTCGGGTTTGAGGACCCGGACCATCTCGCCGATGGCTCGCGCGGGATTCGGGATGCTGCACAGCGACAGCGCACACACCACCGTGTCGAAACTGTTGTCGTCAAACGCAAGCGCCTCGGCATCGCCCTCGATCAGCTCAACGTCGATGCCGAGATCTGTGGCGCGCTGCCGGGCGATGTCGAGCATCACTGGACTCAGGTCGACCCCGGTGATGCCCACATCATGCGGGTAGAAGGCAAGGTTGCGGCCGGTACCGATCGCGACTTCCAGCACCTGGCCGGTGGCGCGGGAGCCGATCCACTCGCGACCACCGGCGAACCAGATCTTTTCGAAGAAGCTGATCTGCTTGTCATAGCCCGGCGCTGACTTGTCCCACACCCGCCGCTGTTTAGCGGTGGGCGTCTCACACACCTTGGTCTTGGTGGTGCTCACGGGGCTCATCCTTTCTCCGGGTTGAGGGGTGGTAGGGAGCAGTCCACATCGGAGGCGACGGTGGCGCCGATGACGCCGATGACCGCCTGCCGCACCCGTGCCGCCGCTTGTTGCGGTTCGGGTTGCCCGGCGTCAAGCCAGGCGATAATCGCCTCCATCGCCACCGTCGGGGCGAGCTGAGCGGCCCACCGCGCCAACGGCTCATCAGGGACAAACGCTGATATTTGCTGGTACGCCGCCGCGGTGATGTCGGCGCGGAACTTCTCAATACGTTCTTTGAACTCCGGCTCCCGCAACGCATGCTGGAACAGCAGCCGGAACCCCGCCGGCGACTCGACAGCTGCGGCCAGGAGGCCGTCGATACTGGCGTCGGTGAAGCCGCCCACCGGCTCGGCCATTTTGGCTTCCAGTCGGGCGCACATCCGGTCCAGCACAGCCTGATAAAGGTCCACTTTGGAATCAAAGTGCCGGTACAGGATCACCCGCGTGATCCCAGCCTCGGCGGCAATATCATCCAAGCTCGTAGCCGCGAACCCAGAACGGGCAAAAGCTTGCGTGGCCGCGGCGAGGATCTGCTCACGCCGCTCCACGCGCGGCAACCGGCGCACCCGCTCGACCTTCACCTCATCCGCCACGACAGGCCTCCCTAGCCGGGTTGTTAATCTGAAGCCTACAAGATGTTGATACAATAGTATACTCTGCCACATGTTCATGGCCGCGTATATACCTGAGACATAGGAGCTGGTCACGGCACATGGCCAGTATGTCGTGGTGACAGACGCACCTTGCGTGGCCGCACTGGTGGCTTCGCGCGGGTGACTTTGTGGTCAGGTGACGTCGCGTCGGACGGATAGGTAGGTGCCGGACAGGGCGAAGGCTAGGCCGTAGCCGATCAGGAGCAGGCCGCCTTGCCAGGGTTGGAGTAGTTCCTGGTTGGTCAACGCGATCCGGATGATGGCCGAGGATGCCTGTCCGGGCAGGTAGATGGTCCAGTCGGTGAGGGCGGGGATGCGGGTGACGATGGGTTCGGCCACGAACCGGTAGATCAGCAGGCCCACGACCGCGGCCACCTGGTTACGCACCAGCGCGCCCACGCCGACACCGACGAGGGCGAAGATGGCCACATCGGCGACGACGGCGGCCATGGTGCCGGGAATGCCGTTGCCAGTCAGCGACAGGTCGATGTTTTTGGCCGCCAGCCAGGGTACGGCGACCACGATCACTACGGCCAGGCAGGCCACCGCGTATGCGATCCCGATGATGCCGAACGTGACCAGCTTGGCCACGACCACTCGGCCGCGGTGCGGGGTGGCCAGAAACGTAGCCGTAGCGGTGCGGTGCCGAAACTCCGCGGTCAAGCCGATAGCGGCAAGCACAGCGATCAGCGTGTTGGCCCCGCCAGCGGCCACGGCGATCAGGGTCTGTTGCCCCGGCGCAGTGGACAGGGGAAACGTCACAGTGTCGGGATCGTTGGCGAAAGCGATGAGCAGGCTACCGTACAACGCGGTCAGCGCCATGGACCCTAGCAGCAGCCACAGCCACAGCCGGGTGGTGAACAACTTGTGGAACTCGCCCGCGATCAAACGGATCATGCCGGTTCGCCTCCGTTAGCGCTGCTGGTGAGAGTGAAGAAGATCTGTTCCAGGTCACCGCGGGCGGGCGTGAGTTCATGCAGCCTGACCCCTGCGGTGAACGCAAGCTCACCCACCCGCGCGGCCGGCATGCCGGTAACGGTCAGGGTGTCCGGACCGGTGCGCTCAATGCGCACCTTGTCGAAGCCGGCACCAGCCAGCGCGGCATGCAGCTGTTCGGCCTGCGGAGTGCGTACTGACACCTCTGCATTCCGTGCGGCAAGCTCGGCCAGTGCGCCTTGCCGTACCAACCGTCCCTTATTAATGATCACAACGTCGTCGACGAGTTGCTGCACCTCGGTGAGGATGTGGCTGGACACCAGGATGGTGCGACCCTGATCGGCCAGTTGCCGCAGCAGACGGCGCATCCACACGATGCCCTCCGGGTCCAGACCATTGGCGGGTTCGTCCAGCACCAACACCCACGGGTTGCCCAGCAGCGCGGTCGCAAGGGCCAGCCGTTGCCGCATACCCAAGGAGTAGCCGCCGACCGGGCGGCGGCCCGCATCGCTCAAGCCGACCATCGCCAGCACCTCATCGGCTCGCCGCTGTGGATAACCGTTGATGGTGCAGTAGACCCGCAGATGGTTGCGGCCGCTGCGGGCCGGGTGGAAGCCGGTTGCCTCAAGCGCCGCGCCGACCTCGTCGTTGGGTCTGGGCAGGGCGGCATATTCGTGGCCGCTGATTGTGGCACTGCCGGCATCCGGGGTGACCAGGCCGAGCAACATCCGCAAGGTGGTTGTCTTTCCGGCACCGTTGGGCCCGAGGAATCCGGTGACCGTACCGGGGTTGACGGTGAAGCTGAGCTGATCGACAGCCTTGACCGCACCGAAGCTCTTGCTCAGCCCAGCAACCACCACCCTGCCAGCATCCTCGGTCCTGCGTTTCACGCGTGGGGCGGGCAGGAGCGTAGAGGCAGTCATCGCATCCCCCCCACGAACCATCTTGTAACCCACAAGTTATATATCCTCATATCAACAACTCTACTTATAGACTCAGCCATTAACAAGAGCGTGGATAGAGCCGAAACCGGAAACGGTTGCTCGAAAACACATCAAACGAGGGACATCCGGCCACTCAGCGAAGAAAGTCGATGGACGAAGGATCTTGCCGCCGATCGACGCGACGGCGGCACCGGCCGCCCCTGCGAGGACCGTCACCACGCCGGCCTCGTATACGATCAGCGTCCGCACCTGCCGGGGCGTCGCACCGATGGTCCGCAACAGGCTGGCCTCGCGGATCCGCTGCTCGGCGATGATGCCGACCGTCGACGCCACCGAGAACAGGACGATCAGCGCGTCCCAGCCGCCGACGACGGCACCCATGATGATGAGCAGCTCGCGGTCGTCGTCGTGCGCGCCGACAGCCGACTCCACCAGCGTGGCGAACGACGCCATCATCGTCGTGCCGAGCAGGGCGGCCACGAACGTCGCCGCGACGGCAGGCAGACGGTGTCGCAGCGAGCGCAGCGCGAGCGCCGTCATCGTGCCACCCCTGTGAGCTGGTCGAGGTGGGCCAACTGCGCGGCGACGGCGTCGGCGGTGGGAGCGGCCATCCGGCCGCCCACCCGGCCGTCGGCCAGGAAGACGACCGTGTCGGCGTACGAGGCTGCGACCGGGTCATGGGTGACTATCACCGTTGTCTGTCGCAGGTCGTCGACGGCGGTCCGCAGCAGCCGCAGCACCTCGCGCGCGGTCGCGCTGTCCAGCGCACCCGTCGGCTCGTCGGCCAGTAGCACGGCGGGTTGGGTGACGAGCGCCCGGGCGATGGCGACGCGCTGCTGCTGGCCTCCAGAAAGGGCACTCGGCAGGTGCCCGGCCCGGTTCTCCAGTCCCACCCGGGCAAGAGCCAGCAGTACGGCTTCCGGACCCGCCCGCCGGCCGGCCAGACGCGCCGGCAGCGCCACGTTTTCCGCCGCGGTCAGGTAGGGGATGAGGCTGAAGTCCTGGAACACGAATCCGATACGGTCGCGGCGCATCCGCGTCCGCCTGGCCTCGTCCCAATGCGTGACGTCGGTGTTTTCCAGCAGGACACGGCCGGACGTCGGCCGCTCCAGCCCCGCCACGCAGGCGAGGAAGGTCGACTTGCCCGAGCCCGACGGACCCATGATGGCCGTGAATGTGCCGCGCGCGAAGGTGAGGTCGACGCCGACGAGGGCGTCAACGGCGCTGGCCCCGGATCCGTGTCGCTTGGTGAGGCCCTCGACTGCGAGGGCGGGTGTGTCATCAGCCATGCCAGCGACGTTAGGCATCGGTTCGAGCACGATCGATAGTGCTGGACCGACCCGGAACGGTGGGGTTGACCCCACCCATGGGTAGCTTTAATCCTCCCAGGGCATCTGTCCGCCTCCCAGCGCGCGATAACACGCGCTCTGCTCACCGCTCTGGCGTACGCCCGCGGCGACGGCGTCGACGACGACCGGTGGCTGGCGTTTGCGATAGCGCTCGGTTATCCGGTCTCGATGCGGCACTGTTGCATTAAGCCATCGCGCGCGCTCCCGGCGCCGCAGATCTTCAGTGACGAGGCTCAAGACGGGGGGAACGATCGCGATCAGTCGTTGGGCAGCGCAAACAATAGGAGAGGGCTTGACCGATGGTTCGCGGGCAACCAGAGCTGCGGGTCATGATGAGTCGAACTGGGATGTGTTGGCAGGCGATCGGCGGTACAGCCTTTCGTCGGCCGCCAGCAGGCCGCGGCACGACAGGTGGTGAACCTGTTTCCTGCAACAGCCGGGGCAGAGCTACCTCGTTACAGCAAGGAGAAAACAGTGCGAATTTTCGTCGCGGGGGGAACAGGGGTCTTGGGTCGGCCCCTGGTCGAGGCTCTGGTGGACCGGGGCCACGAGGTCACGGCCAGCACCCACCGGAGCGAGAACTTCTCCCTCATAGAGGCACTCGGGGCGCGGCCGGCCTTGATGGACGGGCTCGACGATGCTGCGGTGCGTCAGGCGATCCTCGAGACCGCACCCGAGGTGATCATCAACCAGATCACGGCGCTCTCCGCGCCGTCTCGTGACTACGCTACATGGCTGGCAATTACCAACCGGCTGCGCAGCGAGGGCACGAAGACGCTGATGACGGCGGCTCGCGAAGCCGGCACCTGTCGGGTTGTGGCGCAGAGCGCCAGCTTCATGACCCAGCCGGTCGGATCGGGCCCCACGGACGAGTCGTCACCGCTGTACCTGCAAGCCCCGGAGCCGATCCGAAGCCACATACAGGCGAACATCGCGGCCGAAACACTGGTGTTGGGCACGCCAGGGATCGAAGGCGTCGTCCTTCGATACGGTTTTCTCTACGGTGAAGGCACCGCGATCGGGCCGGGTGGAGAATGGGCAACAGGGGTCACGTCGGGCGACGTGCCGATTGTCGGCGAGGGCGCCGGCCGGTATCCGTTTGTTCACGTCCGCGACGCAGTGTCGGCCACCGTGCAAGCGGTCGACAGGGGAAGCCCCGGCATCTACAACGTCGTGGGCGACGAGCCCGCCCCCCAGGCTGAGTGGCTGCCGTACCTGGCCGAAATCCTGGACGCCCCTGCGCCGCGGCGCGTCTCCGAGGAGGAGGCCGAGGAACGGATCGGCGTTCAAGCGGTGTACTACGGCACCCAGCTCCGCGCGGCCAGCAACGCCAAGGCCAAGTCTGAGTTGGGGCTGACCCTGCAGTACCCGTCATGGCGGGAGGGACTCCGAGAGCTGTTCGGTTGATCGCCTCGAGGGGTGGGCCGAGAACCCGGGGTCGGGGTCGGCGCAGGGAGAGGAAAGCGGGCGCTGGAGTCAACGAGCCCGCCACCTGCGGTTCGGTAGCCACTGTCGGCGATCTTGAAATTCATCAGTTTTAGGGCTGTCGCGTTCAGTTAATTCATCAGCGATCGAGCGCGACTACACGGTCGCCGGCGTCGCTTTTCGGCCCGGCGCGGTCGCGTCGTGGTGTCGGTCCACGGCGGGTTCGGCTCGCGCGCTGGCCGGTCACGCATGCACCCAGGAAATGCGCCGGATCGGGCTCACACATTACAGGATCATGGCGACATGTGGTCCCGTGTGATAACTGGGTTCTTGGGGATCGGCCAGGGGTGCGGCTGCCCTTGCTGGAGGGCCGCATAATGCTGGTTGTGGATGTGCGGGTGAAGAATGGCTGCTTCCACACTACGCCGCAGTCAGCGAAAGGCGGACCGCCCAGTCAAGGCCTGGCCGATCATCAGCTGGTGCACCTCGGAGGTGCCCTCGTAGGTGAGGACGGACTCGAGGTTGTTGGCATGGCGCATAATCGGATAATCCAGAGTGATGCCGGCGGCGCCGAGAAGCGTCCGGCATTCCCGGGCGATCCCAAGCGCCTCACGCACATTGTTCAGCTTGCCCAGGCTCACCTGGGCAGGTGCCAGCTCCCCCGCGTCCTTGAGCCTGCCGAGGTGCACTGCAAGAAGCATCCCCTTGCCAAGCTCAAGGGTCATGTCGGCGAGCTTGGCCTGGGTCAGCTGATAGGCGGCCAGCGGCTTGCCGAAGACTTCTCGGTCCCCGACGTAGGCGATTGTCGTCTCCAAGCAGTCCCGCGCCGCACCCAGGGCTCCGAACACGATCCCATACCGGGCCTCATTCAGGCACGACAGCGGCCCTGACAGCCCGACTGCGCCTGGCAGCATGGCGGACGCGGGGAGCCGCACGTTGTCAAGCACCAGCTCGGAGGTGACCGACGCCCGCAACGACATCTTCTTCTTGATCTCTGGCGCCGAGAATCCCGGCAGGTCGGTAGGCACGACGAAGCCACGGATCCGCTCCTCGGTCGCCTCCTCGACGCGTGCCCATATGACCGCGACGTCAGCCACCGAACCGTTAGTGATCCACATCTTGTTGCCGTTGAGCACCCAGTCGTCACCGTCACGCCTGGCGCGAGTGCGCATGCCGGCCGGGTTGGAGCCGAAGTCGGGCTCGGTCAACCCGAAACAGCCGATAGCGTCACCGGCCGCCATCCTTGGCAGCCACTCGTTCTTCTGCTCCTCCGAGCCGTGTGCCCAGATCGCGAACATCGCCAGGGACCCCTGCACCGACACCAGGCTGCGCAGACCGGAATCGCCAGCCTCCAGCTCCATGCAGGCTAGTCCGTACGCCGTCGCGGACATGCCCGCGCAGCCGTAGCCGTCGAGGTGCATTCCGAGCACGCCGAGTGAGCCGAGTTCCTTGGCGATGTCCCGGGCCGGGATGGAACCGGTCTCATACCAGTCGGCGATCTCGGGCTCTACCCGATCCTTGACGAATCGGCGCACGGTGTCGCGAATCGCCAGGTTCTCGGCTCCCAACAGCGCGTCAGTGCCGAAGAGGGCGAGTGGCTTCGAAGAGTGGGTCGCAGCCATGGAGCAGTGTCCTTTCAAGGAAATCGCGGTCGCCTAGCTAGACGCGCGGAGACTTGCCGTCTCAAATTTATCGATCTTACTGTGTGTGGTGCTACTCCTAGTCGCTCGGCATTGGCGACAGTGACCTCGCCTTCCGCAACATCAAGGGGTACCCGCTGGGGATCCCTGTCGCGTGAGCGACCAAACCCGACGCCCGACCGGCGTATCCACGTTCCCGCCTCTCACGGCGACTCACGACGGCACTGTCCAGTGGTCAATCGGCGCCACGTGAATCCACAGCGTTCAGTCCGGCCGCGTGGCGAGACACCGGCTGTGATGCCGCCTGCGAGCCTGTCGATTCCCTGCCCACCGCACGCTTCGTTTGGGTCTCCTCCAGCCACCGCACGACCGCCTCGGTGTGCTCGCCGAGTTGAGGGGGAGCCGTCCGGTAGGTCACGGGCGTGCGCGACAGACGCAGCGGGTTCGCCACCGACCGAGCCGATCCCCCCTCACCGTTTGGCAAATCCACAATGGAGCTCATGCCAAGCTTCTCTGCCAGGCGGAAGGCCTCTTCGATGTCGTTTACGCGCCCGCACGGCACACCAGCCTTACTGAGCGAGTCGACCCACTCGTCAGCGTCTCGCGTCGCCAACACGCGTTCAAGTTCCCTGCGGAGTTCGGCGCGGTTGGAAACGCGCGCCTCGTTAGTGATGAACCGGGCGTCGGAAATGAAGGCATCCGCGCCGATGACAGCGCACATCGACCTGAACTGCCGGTCGCTGCCCACGGCGACTACCAACGGCGACGACCTGGTCTGCAACAACTCGTAGGGGGCGATGCTGGGATGCTCGTTGCCCATGGCCTTCGGGACGACTCCAGCAGTCACAAAGGACGATGCCTGGTTGACGAGTCCGGCCAGCATGCAAGACAGGAGGTTGGTTTCGACATGCTGTCCTATGCCTGATCGCTCACGCTCCTGTAGGGCGGCAAGCGCCCCGACCACAACGTTGAGACCAGTGAGCACATCCACGATCGGGACGCCCACCTTCGTGGGCCGGCCTCCCGGTTGACCGGTGATGCTCATCAACCCGCTCGCCGCTTGAATCAGAAGGTCATAGCCCGACAGCTGAGACGCGTCGCCCTGGCTGCCGAACGCCGAGATCGAACAGTAGACAAGTCCGGGATTGAGCGAGGAGAGCTGCGCATAACCGAGTCCCCAACGCTCCATGGTGCCGGGCCGAAAGTTCTGCACCAGAACATCGGCGTGTTCGCATAACCGCCGGGCGGTCGCGCGATCGTTCTCGTTGCCCAGGTCGAGAGCGACACTGCGCTTGTTTCGGTTGATTGACAGGTAGTATGAACTGTCGGAGTTGACAAACGGAGGCCCCCAGCTCCGCGTCAGATCACCGCCATCGGGTCTCTCCACCGTCGTGACATCGGCACCCAAATCACCGAGAATCATCGTGGCGTATGGACCCGACAGCACGCGGGAGAAGTCGACGACTACGACGCCGCTCAACGGTCCCATAGGTTGACCTCCAGTTGAACGTTTGGGTTCTCGGACGACATCCGGCATCTGCATACGCGGGACCTGCCCGCCTCAGGAAAGAGTCGCAGGCTGAACGATCTCGTTTCAAAGAATCTCCTGGCGATAAGGGTTGACACGTTAGAGTGCACGGGCGCTCGAAACAGCGGTCTTGGTTGATGTGTCGGCCGCGACCGCATCCTTGCCCAAACTCACCATCAACCGGCTGACTCGTTCCTGGGATCGCGGATCAAACACGTCTCGCAGCCAGTCACCGGTGATGTTCACCGACATGACAAGCGCGAAGATCACGACGCCGGGGATCGTCGCCAGCCACCACGCGGCGCCGACATACGCGCGCCCGTCCGCGAGCATTCCGCCCCACGTCGGCTGGTCACCCGCCACACCCAGGCCGAGGAAGGAAAGGGAGGCTTCGGCGAGGATGATTGCACCCAGGTCCAACGCGGCCAGTACCAAGATGGTCGGCAGAACCGCGGGCAGGATGTGCAGAAACATCACGCGGGCTCGGGAGGCCCCCAGGGCGCGAGCCGAAAGGATGTACTCGCGTTCCCGAATCGACAGTGTCTCGCCCCGGATAGGCCGCGCGAACGTGACCCACGCGACAAGGACAAGCGCCAAGATTAGGTGATCGAGCCCTGGGCCCAACACAGACACCAACGCGATCGCGAAGATGAGAAATGGGAACGCCAACCACACGTCCACCAGCCGCATCATGATCGAATCAAACCATCCGCCGAAGTATCCGCTCGCTAGTCCCAACGCCACGCCGATCACGGCCCCGAAGAAAATCACGACGAAGCCAATGATCAACGTCACCCGTGAGCTGGCGATCAGCCGCGAGAGCACGTCTCTGCCCAGGACGTCTGTGCCCAAGAAATGACCATCGCTGAGAGGCGGAAGAAGCCGCGCCTCCAGGTCCTGAACGTTGGGGTCCTGCGGTGCCAGCACGGGCGCGAAGATTCCCACCACAACAAAGAGGAACAGGACCGCGAGCGCGCCGGTCACCATCCACGGAGGCCGTCTCCCCGAATTCACACTCTTCCTCATGTCTTCACTGACCTCCGTGCGTTCACTCGAGGATCCAGCCAGCCGTGGATCAGATCGGCAAGAAGGTTTGACAGCACGACAAGCAACGTCGCCAGGAGCACCGCACCCTGCACGATCGGATAGTCGCGGTTATCCAGCGAGGTGATCAGCAGCCATCCAAGGCCGGGCCAGCCGAACACGACTTCGACCACGAGGGTGCCGCCCAGCAGTGTTCCAAGCCGCGACCCCAGCACTATGACCGTCGCCGGCAGCGCATTACGCAGCATGTGCCGAATGACGACGTGGCGCGCCAGCCCTCGAGCTCGCAGCGCCTCGACAAACTCGAGGTTCTTCACCTCCAGCAGGCTGGACCTGAGGAGCCGGGCGATCATGGCAGCCGTGGTGGTGCCCAGAGTAAACGCGGGCAAGACCAGGTGGCTCAGCGCCGACGACAACGCCGCCCAGTTCCCGGTCAAGACGGCGTCCACGGTGGTGAAGCCGGTGACAGGTTGAAGCGACGAATTGGCGTCGATTACGCCGCTGGCGGGAAATATCGGGAAGGTGACAGAGAAAAGAAGAATCAGCATGATTCCCTGCCAGAAGCTGGGCATCGAGATACCGAAGAGGGACAGTGCCGTCCCCCCACGGTCCCAACGGCTGTTCTGGCGCAGCGCCGAAACGATGGCTATCGGGACCGCGATGAGGATCGCGATGGCCAGGGACGCGAATGTCAGCTCGATCGTGTGCGCCAGTGCGGGCTTTAGTAGATCCACCACGGGCGTCCGCTGCCGTATTGACTCTCCGAGATCGGCGCGAGCGATGCCGCCGAGGAAAGAGAGGAACTGGACGGGTAGCGGCTGATCTAGGCCCAAGTCTTTGGCCGCTTGAGCGCGTTGCTCCGCGGTCCCGCCGCCCTCATCGGAGAACAAGATGTCGACGGCGTCGCCTGGGACCACGCGGAGCACCACGAAAATGACGACCGAGGCACCAAGGAGCACAGCGACTGTCTCCCCAAGCCTTCGTAACGCGAACCGGACCATCAGTTGCCCGAAAGGGATGCCTGGACGAGGTCGACCCGGCCGGATGGGAACGGCTCCCAGCCCTTCACCCGTGACGACACGCCGTACAGCTCCTCCGGGGTCACCAACGGTACCCACGGGGCATTGTCCATGACATTTCTCATAAGACTGCGGTAGATCCCCTTGGCGCCCTCCAAATCGGACGACATGGCGGTTCGGGCCTGCTGCATCATCGCGTCTGTCGGTGGCGAAGAGAATCCCGTGAAGACCTGGCTCTTTCGCGTCCCGCTCCAGAAGTGGGTCGTGTAGACCGTGTTGCAGTCACCTCTAGCAAAACCCCAGTCGTGCAGGAAGAACGGGCTTTGGCCCTTATTGATCTTCGACGTAAAGGCTCCCGCCTCCATGCTGTTGACGGTGACACGAAGCCCGGCTGCGCGCAGTTGTCCTGCGACCGCCTCGGCGAAGGTACGGTTTTCCGTCGCTACGTCGAGCATCACGGGCTCCAAAGTGCCCAGCACCGCCGCGGCCCCCGCAGGTTCCTTGGGGTACCCCTGGTAGGACGAGTCATAGCAGTCCATAGCCTTGAACGCAGGCTGGTTGAGCGCCTCTGCACGGCCGTCGAAGACTGTCCTCGCCAGGGTCTCCTGGTTGACCGCCTTGTTCATTGCTTGGCGCACCTCGGGCTTGCTGAACGGCGTCTGCGTCACGTTCATCCCGAGGAAGGAGATGCGAGTCCCTTTAGCACCAACCGTCTTAATGTCGCCGGTGAAGGTGCGGGCAATGTCGGGCGGCAGCGTCGTGATTATCTGTACTTCGCCCGCCTTGAGCGCGGCCACACGGCTTGCCAGCTCTGGAATTGGCCGGAATATGACCTGGTCAACCTTCGGCTTGCCGCCCCAGTAGTTCGCATTGGCGGTCAGCACCACCCGTTGCCCCTTGACCCACTCCTTCAAAATGAACGGGCCGGTGCCGATGGGTTTCTTGGCGAACTCTTCGTCGCCCACCTGCTTCAGATAGCCGGGCGGGACGATCTCCTGAAACGCGAGTTGCGCCGCGAAACCCGCGTCAGGCTCCTTGGTACGGAACCCGACCGTGTATTGGTCGATGGCTTCCACACCGGCGTAGGTCGGCATCAGGGACGTCCGGGGGGATTTCTGCGCGGGGTCGTGGATTCGCTTGAACGTGAACACGACCGCGTCAGCGTTGAACGGCTCACCGTTGGTGAAGGTGACCCCTTGACGAAGTTTGACAACCCAATAGTCCGGCCTTTGATTCTCCCACGAGGTGGCCAACTTGGGGATCAGCTTCAGGTCGGGGCCTTGCTCTATCAGGCCGTCCATGATTTGCCTGGTGACGTTCTGCGTTTCGCGGCTGCGGTGCATCGCCGGGTCGAGTGTTTCCGCGTCCACCTGTTGCGCGACCGTGATGGTTCCCCCAGCGGAGGAGCCGCTGGATCCGCCGGACGGCGCGCAAGCGACCGAAAGCAGAACGGAGAAGGCCGCCATCGCGGCGAGTGTCGCCCTCCCCGTCCAGGCGCGTCCCACTCCCCTCAAACTATTCATGTCCAGTTCCTCTCTCTGGGCCGCGACGAATACGTCGTACGCGTGGATCTGCCACTGGATGTGCATCGATCAAGGCTTTTGTGTATGGGTTGGATGGGTGGAGATAGAGGTCGCCCGACTTCCCGCGCTCGACGATTTCTCCCCTGTGCATCACTGCTACCTGGTCGCAGAAGATCTCGACGACGGCGAGATCGTGGGCGATGAGCAAGTAGGTCAGGTTCAGTTGCGTCTGCAGTTCTTTGAGCAGCGCCAGAATCTGTGCCTGGACCGAAACATCCAGCGCGGAAACCGGCTCGTCCAACACCAGCAACTTCGGGTTCACCGCAAGTGCGCGTGCGATAGCGATTCTTTGCCGCTGCCCACCGGAGAACTCGTGCGGGTACCGGTCTGCGGCCTGTGGCGCCAGCCCGCATAACTCCAGGAGGTTCGCGACTCTGCTGAGTCTTGAAGCCTCATCTCCGATTCGGTGTATGCGCAGGCCTTCGGCGATGAGCCTGCCGACCTTCCAGCGAGGATTGAGCGACGCGCTGGGATCTTGAAAGACAATCTGAACCTCGCGGGCGAACGCTCGGGTCTCATTGCTTCGTGCGGTCAGCATTTCTCGGCCTTCGAGCCGGACCGAACCGGCATCGGGCGTGACGAGCCGGCAGATCATTCGTGCCGTTGTCGACTTGCCTGAACCTGACTCGCCAATCAGGCCCAGCGTCTTTCCCTTGTCGATTTCTAAGGACACGTCCCGTACCGCCGTAAAGTACGACTTCCCGCCGAAGAGCCCTCGGCCGGTGCGAAACGTCTTATGCAGGCCCTGCACCTGCAGGAAGGCAGTCATGAGGCCGGTACCCCCGCGTGGAAGCAGCGAACACTGCGGTCTGCGTAAGCGACCTCGGGCGGCACATTGTCCCGGCATTCGGTGGTGACGTGCCGGCATCTCGGTGCGAACGGGCAGCTCGTCAAGGTGCCGATGACCTGGGCTGCCTGGCCGGGTATCGGCCGCAGGGATCCGGGGTCGCCCACCTTCGGAAGCGCGTCAAGGAGGGCTCGGGTGTAGGGATTCCTCGGCTCATCGAACAGCTCGAAGACATCGGCCTCTTCGACAAGCAGCCCGCCATACATGACGGCGACACGATCGCAGGTCTCCGCGACCACCCCCATGTCGTGCGTTATCAACACAACAGCGGCATCCCGCTCGCCACACATCTGCACGAGCAGCTCGAGGACCCGGCGCTGGACGGTGACGTCCAGCGCACTCGTTGGTTCATCCGCGATCACCAGTACCGGGTCGGCGATCAATGCGATCGCAATGGCAACACGCTGCCGCATCCCTCCGGACAGTTGGTGTGGATAGGACTCCATCGTGCGCGCCGGGTCGCTGAGCTTGACCTCGTCGAGCAGATCACGTGCTGCCGCACGGGCCTGCACCCGGCTGGTTTCCGGCTTGGCCGCCCGCAACGCCTCTACGAGTTGTGCGCCAATCGTGCGCACCGGGTCCAACGCCGTCAGCGCGTCCTGGAATACAAAACCTATTTTCGCGCCGCGGATTCGCCGTAGCTCCTTTTCCGAAGCACCGACGAGTTCCTTTCCTTGAAACCTGATGCTGCCGTCGATCTCGGCGTATGGGGGCAGCAGGCCCAGCATCGCGCGAGCGGCAACACTCTTACCCGCACCGGACTCGCCCACAATGCCCATGAACTGTCCGTGGGCAAGCTTGAATGAGACGGACGAGACCGCGGCGATGGGGCCTAGCCGGACGGTCAGTCCGTGAACCTCCAACAGAGGGGCGTTCGCGTGACTCCCCACCGGCGGCCGCACGGATCCCCTACACAATCTCGATGTCGAACAGCGGGGGGTACTGTTGCGCGCCGAAGAGGTCTGCGTCACCGAACGCGCCATTTGAGGACGTTCTGCGGATCGTGAACTTTATAGCGTTGGCCGGTTCGAAGACCACAAAGTCGGTGATGCGCGACTCAGGGATTCGATACAGGCACGCGATCGCATCGCGCGTCAGCGCTCCGCTCTCGCGCACCCGTTCAAAGTTGGCACGGTCCCTGAACAAGATGTCAAAGGTGATATGGTCTACGCCCGCATTCTTGCTGCGGATCGTGGAGGCAAGTTCGACCAGACGTGTCACGGCGCGGCCTTTCGGTGTTCGGATTCGGACTTTATGACGCGATGGTGTGGGCTACGGTGCGGAAGAGTTCATGTGGGTCATCGACTTCCATCACGTGATTCAGCGTCCATCTGTAGACTGGTTGTGCGGTGAGCACCTCGTCCAGAAAGATCGCGGCGGTCCCTGCGGTCCCCTTGATTTCGGGCAGCCTGGTCATGAACAACGCCTTGGCGGCGATATGACAGATCTGCTCCGCGAGTTCGGCGTCGGTGCACATCACATCTACGACCACTCCCAGCTCGTGGGGTGCCTGCGCCGGGGACGGATCCAGATCGCCCATAACGGCGTTCCTGCCGTACAGGTGGTAGTGAACGTCATAGCCTTCACCTATCGGCCCAAAGCGTTTGCGCAGCCGCTCCTTCGCGAGGTCAATGACCTGGTCTATGAGATTGATGATGTATGGATCACGTATTCCCGCGATGAACAGCCGCCGCTCAGCAACCTTGCCTGAGCCTTCGAGCTTCGTTCGGTACACGTCGTCGCGCACGAAGCGCTGCCCGGTGACGCGTGTGGTTATGGGATCAATCTGTTCGTATTGGCAAGCGGTGAGGTCGACGTACCCGCCGGGCACATACTCCCGGAACGGGTTCACCCGCTCATACATCGTGTGTGCGGCCACCGACGTGGGTGTGCATCGCTGCTTCGAATTCATCGCTGAAACGTCAACACCGGCATCGCTGATGACTCCCAGAACAGTCTCCTTGCCCATGAACGGCTCCGCGCAGAAGGAGGCGCACTCCAAGGCCTTGCCGGCGAAGAAGGCGTTTGCGGGGGTGTGACCGGCATTCAGCAGAGGTGCCGCGAATATGGATGGGTCACTCGCCCGGCCGCAGATCACGACCTGCGCTCCATCCGCTAGGGCAGCTGCGATGGGTTCGGCACCCATCACCGCAACGATGCGGTCAGTAGCAGCCAAGTCCTCATCAGTCGCACGGTCTCGTCCGTCGAGCCCTTCCAAAACCCTGCCCCCCGCCAGGTACTTTCGTACGGCCTCAACGCTCAACTCGGAGTAGATGGCCGTCAGCTTGAACGGTGGCAGGGAATGCCGCTTTGCTATGCCTCGGATCAGACCGATGAAGCGATCGACCGCGGCATCCGTTCCCGTATCCGACGCTGAGCCCACGATCATTGGTACGTCTAGCCGGCGGGCGGCGAGCAACATCGCTTCCAGATCGTGCTCTTGCCACCGAGGGTCTGACGGTGGCCGGTCAGCCCCAAGCGGCATCGGGCCGATATCCGCACTTCCGGAGTCAGCGATGATGAAGTCGGGCCCCTGCTCGCACCCTCGCTGGAAACTTTCGAGCTCAAACGGTGTGGTGCCAAGGTGCCCAGACGGCACGACGATCTTGGTCGTTGGCAATCTCTTCTCCCTGTCTTGAGCCGGATCACTCCTGGTGAGGCCACCTGGTGATCGCCATGGCGGGTAGCGTATACAGGATCCAGTATCCTGACAAGGGTGCATGTACGATGTGGACACGTCAATGCGCCGCCGATGAGGGCGGACCTGGAAGGGGCAGGTCAATGGAGAGGTCCGGGTTCCAACGCCCTCAAACGACGCAGGACGCCGTTCTTGAAGAGCTCCGCGAGCGCATCACGACGGGCCTCCTCCCGCCGGGCACCCAACTCCTACAAGAGACGCTGGCGACGGAGTTTGGGGTAAGCCGCGCGCCGGTGCGCGATGCGCTCAAGATTCTCGTCGGCGAGGGCCTGGTGCAGACTGAAGCGCATCGCAGATACTCCGTCCGCAGGTTGAGCATCTCGGATCTCCGAGAGATCTACCGGATACGGGCGCTGCTCGAAGACGAACTGGCGCTTGCCGCGGCACCCAAGGCGACCGCGGAGCTTGTCGCGACGCTCGAGGAGTACACGTCGGCGATGGAGCATACCCACAGTCTCACCGACTTGCAGCGGCTAAATCGAGACTTCCACTTCGCGATCTATTCGGCCGCTGAACTTCCCCACTTTCTAGAGCACGTGCGCGGCGCATGGGACCGAACCGATCAATACCGGGCTCTCTACTACACCGCCTCCGAGAACTTGAAGAGGGCCTGCCAAGAGCATCGCGGCATCATCGAGGCCATCAGACTCAAGGATGGCCCGATGCTTAAGAGCCTGTTGCACGCTCACAGAGAGCATGCCATCGAGAACGTTGTGGCTTCGCTCGAGCAAGTCCTCGATCCCGACTCAACAGCACCAGGCAGTAACAGGCAAACGCCCTCCCCGACACCGCCCGCAATACACAAGGGGATCGCTGCGTCATAGGTGTTGGCTGATCTGGGCGGTTTCTCGAAGTGGGCCAGGAACGCGTCCCTTGCAGGAACTCAATGTTGCTGCATCCAACGATCTCACGCCAAACCGGCCGCCAATCGATGCGCTAGCCTGCACGCATGAAGCGACTCGCGATGGTTGCGTGCCTTGCGTTGGGCGCATGCACCCCGGCTCCCGCAGCGGCACCCGTGGCCTCACCGAGCGCCGCCCCCACACCCGAAGTCAAGGTCAGCTTCCCGCCGCCGCTACCCGAACCGTCCGTTCCCGACAGCAGCAAATGCCTTCTGGCTCAGGGTGTTCGCGGCACCAAGCTCGGAAGCAAGCCGCCAGGCACCATCTACTTTGGAGCTGCCGCCATCGACAGCACAGCGATCCGGCAGACCAAACCCGGGCCGGAGGGGTGGCTCGTGGCCGAGCACTATCTCTGGGTCGAGGCCGGCACCACCGTCGAGGTGTCGGTCGTCGGTGCCCGGACTCCGCTCGGCGGGCCGAAGCTGGGCTGGGGCCTGGCACTGCTCGACACCGTGACGATCAAGGGATGCCCACCCAACACTGGCTGGGTGGTCTACCGCAGCGACATCTACGTCGAGGTGCCCACGTGCGTCGAGGTGACCGTCCGAGCCAAGGGCAAAAGCGCGCAGGCGCGGATCCCGGCCGGCGCCAAGTGCTCTTAAGGGAGGCTACGCAGGCCCGCGTCCAGTAAACCGATCTACAGCGAGGCGCATGGATGAGCCCAAGACACAGCGGGTGAGCTCGAACATTCCCCGGGTGCGGGCAGCGCCCACGGCTGCCGGCCATCTCGCCAGACCTGCTGTTGCCGCAACCGATCCAGCTCGACTGTCGCACGTGATGGGCGCCGGTGCGGGCGGAGCTGCCGCCCGCACCGGTGGAGGTGGTGGTGTCCGTCAACAACCAATCAGATCGAATTTCTCCCACGGCCCGATGGCGTCGCGGCTGGCGATCAGCGGTGACGCCCCCGCGTTCTCGGCCACGACGAACTTGTTGTTCACCTTGGCCCGCAGGCTCACGCTGCCGTCAGAGTTGCGGACCAGCTGGAAGGTCTCCCACGGCCCGATGGCGTCGCGGTTGGCGATCAGCGGTTGCGCGCCCGCGCTCTCCGCGGTCACGTATTTGCCGTTGACGCGGGCCCGGAGCGCGACGTAGCCGCCGCCGAGGTCGATCAGGTCGAATTTCTCCCACGGGCCGATGGCGTCGCGGTTGGCGATCAGCGGTTGCGCGCCCGCGCTCTCGGCCACGACGCCACAGCTTCCGTGCCCAGCCAGTCACACCGGGACGACACCGTCGACGACGTCCGCGCTCGCTACCGGGGATGGCACGTGCCGATCCCCGCGCTGCTGGCCGCCACCCGCCCCGAAACCCTGCTACACCACGCCATTTACTACATCAAGGCACGCCTTCCGCGCTACCACACCGGTCGTGTCGTGCTCCTGGGCGATGCCGCGCACGCCATGACTCCCGACATCGGGCAGGGCGGATGCCAGGCGCTTGAGGACGCCGTCACACTCGTCCACTTGCTCGCCAAGCACGACGTACCTGCCGCCCTCGCGGCTTTCGATCGCGCCCGCCGGGAACGGACCCAGAAAATCGTTCGCACCAGCGCGATCTGGGGCACCATCTCCGAGTGGCGCAACCCCGTCGCCGCAACTATCCGAAATGCGCTAGTCCGGCTGCTGCCGCCCTCGGCCTTCCTGAACGCCAGCAGGCAGACCCTCGGCTGGCAACCACCACACGAGCGACTCGCTGCTTAGCTAAGGTGTCGTGGTCGTATCGTTGCTGCCAGGACTCGGTACTCGTACCCGGATGGTCAGGCCACCGGACGGTCCGGGTTCGGCGTGGACGTGGCCGGCATGGGCGTGGGTGATGGCGCGCACGATGGATAGGCCGAGTCCCGCTCCGTCGGTTTCGTTGTTCGCGTGCCGCTGCCCGTCGGTGTGGCGGCGGAACGGTTCGAACAGCCCGGCAATGTGTTGTGTCGCAACGATCGGGCCGGTGTTCTGCACGGTCAAGGTGGCGGATGCTTCAGCCGCGGCAGTCGTGATCTGAATCGAGCCGTTACGAGGCAGGTTATACCGGATGGCATTGTCGATCAGGTTTTGAGCCAGGCGTTGCAGCAGGATCGGGTCACCGCAGACCGGTGCTGGGGCAAGCGCGGTATGGATCCGGATGTCGGCCTGCGTTGCGGCGGGCCGGGACTCCGCGAGGGCATGGGCCACGACCTCGGCGAGGTCGACACATTCGCGGATGTGGAGTCGCTCTTCGCTGCTGGCCAGGGTGAGCAGGCCATCGATGAGTTTGGTGTGGCGTTCGTTGACGGCGAGCAGGTTTTGCCCGAGCCGGCGCACCGGCTCGTTGGCGTCGGGGTCGTCGAGGGCGACCTCGATGAGTGCCCGGTTGATCGTTAAGGGAGTGCGCAGTTCGTGGGAGGCGTTGGCCACGAACCGGCGCTGGCTGTCGAATGCTTGGTCAAGGCGTTCCAGCATGGCGTCGAAGGTGTCGGCCAGGTCTTTGATCTCATCGGCGGGGCCCTGCAAGCTGATGCGTTCGTGCAGGTTGCTGCCGGCCACGCGGCGGGCGGTGGCGGTGATGCCCTGCAACGGGCGCAGGGCACGCCCGGCAAGCAGCCATCCAAGTCCGGCGGCGGCGAT
>Ga0075421_100000886_pt1 | contig 33399 bp, 32 predicted proteins | sample SoiMetdeltSBSDD5_FD_75292 | JGI IMG/M metagenome (GOLD analysis project Ga0075421, IMG submission 75292) | Bulk soil microbial communities from a Populus tree surrounding site in Tennessee, USA - Soil MetaG P. deltoides SBSDD5 | ecosystem: Environmental > Terrestrial > Soil > Tree plantation... | reverse complement strand
CTGGGAGCGCTGTTCCGCAGCGCCGCCTTCCAGCGCAAGGAGACCGACCTCGTCATCATTGTGACCCCGAGGCTGGTGAGGCCTTCGCGTCCGGGCCAGCAGCTTGCGACGCCATTCGACAAGCGGCTCCCCGGCAACGATTTCGATTTCTTCTTGCGCGGTCAGCAGGAGGTCAGCGCAGTCAGACCAGAGACGGGACGCGGGCATTTCCTCACGTTCGACAGCCCCGGCAAGAAGTAGGGAGAGCGACCATGAAGCCATCAGGCATGCAGCTCAGGCCGGCCAGGTCGAAAGCAACGGTCGCGAGCCTCCTCCTGGGCGCCAGTGTGGTATTGGCCGCCTGCAACAGCGATCGGGCCCACGAGTATCTCGCGCGCAGCGACAAAGTCACGAGCGGGGCGGGAGATGCCGTCGCCGCGAACCGGGCGATACACACGATCAGTCCGTGGTCGCCGCCCAGCCACAAGACGCAAATCGACATGGACGGGAAACGGGCCGGGCTCGCGGTGAAGCGCTACGAGACCAATACCAGCCCCAAGCCGAAGGGCTTGAACAGCGACACGATCTCCGTGGAGGTCGGTCCGAAGAACTAGGCACTCGCAACGCGAGCCGTGTGGTCGCGTCAGCCGGCGCAAGGGACAGGACAATCGATAACCTCAGGCGGCTCTTCCCGCAATGAATGCCGGAATCAGACAGTACGTGCAAGGCGCCCGCGGTCGTGACGACGCCAGGACGGTCAGCGTCGTCTCGCCGCGACGCGATCTGCTGGCCAGTCTGAGGTCGGCGGCCAAAGAGGAGAAGCGGTTCCAGATCGTCACGGTTCAAGGCAACCTCTCCCAGGTGCAGTCGCAGTTCGGGACCGGTGCGCAACCGCAGGTCCTCGTGGCAGACCTGCGCGACGACATAGAGGCCTCAATATCGAGCATCGAGACGTTGCGCAGGAGCGGCTTCAACGGCGCGATCATCCTCATTTCGGACACGCTGGACGAGACGGCGCTGCGTGGGATGCTTCGGTCACATGTGACCGACTGGCTTCCGGCGGAAGCCGAGGCCGGCGAGATCATCGAGGCCTGCGAGCGCGCGCTCAACGCGCGGCGCACGGACGGGCGAAGCCGAGCGCAGTGTATCGCATTCGTACCCGCGGCAGGCGGCGTCGGCACCACGTCGCTCGCCATCCAGGCCGCCTACCTGCTGGGGAGCCGCGCCCGCGATTTCAGTCGCACCTGCCTGGTGGACCTCAATCTGCAGTCTGGATGCCTGGCCGACTACCTCGACCTCGAGCCCCTCTTCGACGCCGACTCCATCCGCGGAGAGCCCGGGCGTCTCGACGGGCGCCTTCTCGAGATGATGCTGGCCCGGCACGCCACGGGACTCGCAGTCCTGGCGTCGGCGCGGACTCCAACCGAGGCGCCGCGCGCAGATGGCGGGGTCGTTACGACCGTGTTGAGCGCCGTCTCCGACACGTTCCAGTATATGGTGCTCGACTTCCCACTCGCCTGGCAGGACTGGACCTTCAACGTCCTCGCTGGCTCCGATCGGATCTACGTCGTGACGGAGTTCACCGTGCCCGCCATGCGCAGAGCGCGCGAGTTGAGCGACGCGATCGTGTCGCGCTTCGGCAGCGAGCCGAATACAGCCGTGATCGTCAACAAGTTCCGGCAGCGGTGGCTCGGCGGGGGACTTCGCAAGCACGACGCAAGCGAGGTTCTCGGGAACCGCCTCGCGGGCTTCGTTTCGGAGGACGCCGAGCTCGTGAGCGAGGCGATCAATCGCGGCGAGATCGTGAGCACCATCGACCGCTCCAATCACGTGAGCCGAGACTTGTCGCGCATCCTGCTCAAGACCTAGCCATTGGGGAACGTCGGTGCGGTTTTCCTGGAACAACGCTAACGGTCGAGCCGATGGGCCTCAGGAGCACGGGCGCGTCGCCGGCCCGGCGGAGAGCGAGAACGCAACGCAACCGGGCCTGCTGCAGACCCCCAAGCTCCTCGAAGCGAAAGTGCGGCTGCACCATCGGCTGATCGATGAGCTCAACCTGTCGCACATCGAACGCATCCCGCGCGCCGAGCTGCACCTTCAGGTCAAGGACCTCATAAGCGAGTACGTCGCCTCCGAGCGGATCCCGCTCAATGCAAAGGAGCTGGGCGACTTCATCGACGAGGTCATCGACGAGCTCACCGGGCTCGGCCCTATCGAGCCGATCCTCAAGGACCCGACGGTGACGGATATCCTGATCAATACGCACGAAAGGGTCTATATCGAGCGGAACGGGCAGCTCGAGCCGGCGCCGGTGCGCTTCCGCGACGAGGCGCATGTTCTACGGATCGTGAACAAGATCGTGGGCGCTGTGGGGCGCCGCGTGGACGAGTCTTCGCCGATGGTCGATGCGCGGCTCACGGATGGCTCGCGCATCAACGTGGCCATCAGGCCGATTGCGATCGACGGCCCCCTGGTGTCCATTCGCAAGTTCGCGAAGCGGGCGCTGAGCATGGAGGTGCTCGTCAAGGGCGGAGCGCTGAGCGCGACGATGGCGCAGGTTCTCGGCGAGTCCGTGCGGGCGCGGCTCTCCATCGTGATCTCCGGCGGTACCGGCAGCGGCAAGACCACATTCCTCAACGCTCTTTCGCGCCACATCTCCAGCAAGGAGCGCCTCATCACGATTGAGGATGCCGCCGAGCTGCAGCTCCAGCAGCCGCACGTCGGGCGACTGGAGACCCGGCCGCCGAACATGGAGGGACGTGGCGAGATTCGACAGAGGGAGCTGGTCAAGAACGCACTGCGAATGCGTCCCGATCGCATCATCGTTGGCGAGGTCCGGGGCGAAGAGGCATTCGACATGCTGCAGGCCATGACCACCGGTCATGAGGGGTCGATGACCACCGTGCACGCCAACGGTCCGCGCGACGCGATCTCCCGCCTGGAGCAGATGGTGGGCATGGCAGGCTTCCCCATGGGCGAGGGGAGCATCCGGTCTCAGATCGCCTCCGCCGTCAAGATCATTGTGCAGCTGCAGCGCTTCGCTGACGGCAAGCGGCGCGTCACCAGCATCAGCGAGATCACCGGCATGGACGGCACGGTCGTTCAGGTGCAGGAGATCTTCAGGTTCCAGCGCAATCCGCAGGGTGGCGGAGAGTTTCGCGCGACGGGATTGAGGCCGACGTTCATCGAGGCGTTGCTGGAGAACGGAGCAGAGCTGCCGTCTCACGCATTCCATCCCGGTTCTCCGCAATGATGGGTGAGGGCTTCAGTTTCGGCGACCCGGGAAGTGCGGCAGGCATCGGCGCACTGATCCTGGTATTTTGCGCCTACTTTCTGGCCATCGAGGCGATCTTCCTTTCGTTCGTCGGCCGGGTCTCGGCAAGAAGCCAGGTAAGCAAGCGGCTCTGGACCAATGTAACGCCGACGGAGCAATTGCAGAGCCTGGTCAAGATCAGGCGCGGACGCGGGCTCGGGCCAAACGGCGAGTACATCCTGCGCACTCACGGGCTCAACCGCGTCATCCTCCAGACAGGGACGTCGTGGGGTGTCGCAGGCTTTGCCGGAATGTTTATCGGCAGCAGCATGGCCATTTTCCTGGCCGTGCTGCTTGCTTTCTCGGGCAGCCTCCTGACGGCGGTTGTGGCGGGCCTTCTGGGCGGGGCCGGCCTGCTCCAGCTCACTGTCATGCGCATGCGAGCGGCACGGCAACGCAAGCTGGAAGCCCAGCTGCCCGAGGCCATCGATATTCTGGTGCGAAGCCTCAAGGCAGGGCATCCTATTCTGGCGGCCATCCGCCTCGTCCGTCGAGAGTTACCGGATCCCATTGGCAGCGAGTTCGGGATCCTGGCCGATGAGATGACCTATGGCCTCGACCTCGAGACCGCAATGAACAACCTGGCCGCGCGGGTCGGCCAGGAGGACGTTACGCTGGTCGTGATCGCCATCGGCATCCAGTCGAGCGCCGGCGGCAACCTTGGGGAGATTCTCCGAGGCATCTCGCACGTCGTGCGGGAGAGGCTCAAGATGCGGCTGAAGGTCAAGGCGATGTCCGCCGAAGGGCGCTTCTCGGCCGCGCTTCTGAGCGTGCTGCCATTCGCGCTGTTCGGTATTCTCTGGCTGATTGCGCCCCACTTCTACGGGGAGGTCTGGGAACAGCCTTTCGTCAAGCCGGTCCTTTTTCTTGCGGCGCTGTGGCTCGGCGTCGGCAACTTCGTGATGTATCGGATGGTCAGGTTCAGAATTTGATCGGTAGGTCCATGTTCGGTGTCGATACGTTGATTGGCCTGCTGAGCGACACGAATGCCGTGCCGATCATCGGTATGGCTGTGTTCGGTTTTGTCTTCTTTGTGGCGCTGATTGTGGTCCAGACGATGCAGTCGAGGACCACTGTCAGAAAGCGCGCGATCGCGTTTAACCCGGCCCATTCCAGGGCGCCGTCGACCGGCGCCAAGTCTCTGCAAAGCTACGACGCGGAGGAAGCCTCGGAGCTGCTGTTCGCGATGGAGAAGGGGCTGTCTGCCGGCGGCGAGAAGCGGTTGTCAAAGATCCGCCGCGACATGGTTCGCGCCGGCTACTTCAGCAAAGAGGCTGTCCTCTTCTACTATGCCGCGCGCGTCGTCTCAGCCTGCCTGGCTGGATATCTGGTCTCCGCGGCGGCGCCCTTCGCTGTGCCCGACATTTCGGCGGCCGGCCTTGTCGCCTGCACGATAGTGGGCGCTGGCGTGGGGCTGTTGGCTCCGGCGTTCTACGTGCACCGGCGCCACGCCCAGCTGGATCAGCAGTGTCGCGAGGGCTTTCCCACGTTCCTCGACCTACTGGTGGTCTGCTCGGAATCCGGTATGACACCGCGCGCGGGCATCGAGCGTGTCAGCCGTGAGATCACGCGCACGCATCCATTTCTGGGCGCCAACCTGTTTCTGATGAGTCTGGAGCTGCGGGCAGGCAGGCCTTTGGTCGAGGCCGTCGAAGGGCTTGGGCGAAGGGTCAACCTCGATGAGGTTCGCAGCTTCGGGTCGTTGCTGCAGCAGACCGAGGAGCTCGGCACCAACCTGACCAACACTTTGCGCGTCTTCAGCGAGGATATGCGAGCGCGACGCTTCTTTCGCGCCGAGGAGAAGGCGTACGGGCTGCCGGTGAAGATGGTCCTGCCGCTGGGTCTTTTCGTCTTCCCCGGCATGCTCGTCGTCGTGCTGCTGCCCATCATTGCCCGATTGCAGAAGGCCTTGTTTTGATGAAATTCGGGGGAGTCGAGTCAAATGCACCACAGTCTTGAATGGCGGACTTGGTTCGTCACGCTCCTGGTGCTGCTAGGCGTGACGGCCTGCAGTGGCAGCCAAGGCGGAGTGTCCATCGAGCGCCCGGTGAGGGATCCGATCTTCGGCTCCCTGCCCGCGGAAAAGTCGATCGAGATTGGTCGAAGATACTACCAGCATGCGCAGTACGGCTTGGCGGAGCAATCGTTCCGGAACGCGGTTGAGCAGGATCACAACAATGCGGAAGCCTGGCTCGGATTGGCCGCCTCCTACGACAGGCTGCGCCGCTTCGACAGCGCTAAGCAGGCCTATGACGTTCTCGTCAAGCTCGTCGGGCGCACGCCGATAGTGCTCAATAACCTGGGTTATCATTACTTCCTTAGCGGCGATCGCGTCCGCGCGCGAGAGGCGCTGGTCGCTGCGCTGCGCACCGATCCGGAGAACGAGCAGATCCGCGACAATCTTGCCCTCGTTGCCGGAGGGAAGGCCGCCACGGAGTGGAGCCCGCGTGTGAGCCCCGCGCCGTGAGTCGGATGATTGCGGATTTGGAGGTTGCAGGGAGGTAGGCGGAGGTCTCGCAGGCCCGGCATGTCTGCCGGCAGCTCGGTTTTTTCAAGCCTGATTTATGGACCACGGGTTATGGCAAACGGCGCTAGCGCGCGATTTCGATGGCGGATTCTCTGGGCGATCGCCACCCTGGCGCTGTCAGGCGCATCAGTGGGGGGCGAAGGTCTCGCCGAGCAGCTCCCTGACGTCGCTCAGCGCCAAAGCGCGGCAATGTCGCTGGCAAAGGGCAATGCGGAGCTGATCGGCGGCAGCACGAGCTCGGCACTGATCAACTATCTCACCGCCCGTCGCGTGTTTGCGCGTCTCCTGACCGACTCTCCTGAAGATCGGGAGCGAATGCGCGATCTCTCCGTGGCGCTGGAAAAGATCGGGGATGTCTACGTCCTGCAGGGCGACCTGGCCGGGGCCCTGACAAGCTTCAAAGAGGCACATGCATTGGCCGAGCGCCTCGCCCGCGGGGACGCCGGAAGTCGTGAGCTTCAAAGTGACCTCTCCGTCACTCACGAAAGGGTCGGCGACGCATTCTTCGCGCAGGGAAGTCTCAGCCGGGCGCTGGCCAGCTACACGGAGTGCCATGCCATCAGGGAACGGCTGGCCAAGAGCGACGAGACGAACGTCGGCTGGCAGCGGAACCTCTCTGTCTCGCACAACAAGCTCGGGGATGTGCTCACGTCCCAGGGCAGGCTGCCCGAGGCGCTGGCACATTTTCGGGCGGGACAGGCGGTCAGGGACCGTTTGGTCAAGGCTGAGCCCGGAAATCCGAGGGCCGAGCGCGACCTTTCTGTGGCCCACGAGAAGATCGGCGACGCGCTCCGCGCTCAAGGCAGCCTGGCCGCTGCACTGGCAAACTACGAGGCCGCATTAGCGATAAGAGAGCGGCTTGTGCAGGCCGACCCTGGAAACACGGAATGGCAGCGCGATCGAGCAGTTCTTTACGACAGGATGGGTGACGCTACGCGAGACCAGGGCAACTTGAGCGAGGCGCTGCGGAGGTATCGAATCGCCCTCGCGGTCAGCCAGCGGTTGTCCAAGATTGATCCCAGCAATGCCGAATGGCAACGCGACTTGTCGATATCGCACGAGAAAGTTGGCGACGCGCTCCGCGCGCAGGGGCTGCTGGCGCAGGCGTTGTCGAGCTACAGCGACGCTCTTTCCATCAGAGAGGCACTGGCTCAGACAGAGCTTCGAAACGCGGGCCGACAGCGGGACCTGCACGCGGCACTGCGACGGATTGCCGAGATCGCCATCTCTCGCGGCAATCTCGGCTCGGCGCTCGAAGGTCTGGGGCGCGCCTGCACGATCATGGAGCGCCTTGCCAACGCGGATCCCGAGAATGAGGGCTGGCATCGCGATCTCGCGATTTGCCGGGAGTTCGTTGGCGACGCTCGCATGGCTCAGGGCAGGCCGGAGGAAGCTCTCGAGACCTACTTGAGCTCCCTGTCGACGCTGGAGCGGCTCACCAAGGCCGACCCAGGCAACGCCGCTCTTCGTCGCGATCTCGCGGTCTCGAATTTCAAGGTCGGGCAGTTCCTCCATTTGCGGCACGACCTGCCCAAAGCGATTGTGCGCTATTCCACGGCGCTTGGCTTGGCATCGAGTCTATCCGAGGCCGATCCCAAGAACACCGTCTGGCGACGCGATGTGGCGATCGCCAGGGGCTCCATCGGCAATGTCTACATGGCCGAGGGCAATCTCGATGCGGCCGCGCGAGAGTACGGCGCGCATTTCGAGATCATCTCAAGACTGGCAACGGGCGATCCGGATAACTCCGTCTGGCAGGGCGATCTTTCGGCGTCCTATCTCAAGCTCGGTGACGTGCTCCGTGCGCAGGACAGGTTCAGCGATGCGCTCCCGAAATACCGCACCGGGGTGGACATCGCCAAGAAGCTGGCGCAGCGCGACCCTGGAAACAGCGAGTGGGAACGCGATCTGGCGGTTGCCTACGCCAGGTTGGCGCGCTGGCATCGACAAGCCGGCAACATCTCCCATGCATCGACGTTCTTTCGAGAGGGGCGCGCAATCATGGAGCGCATCGCCAGACTTTCGCCGGAGCATGTCGGTTGGAAGGAGGACCTCGCGTGGTTCGATGCACAGATCGCCAACCTGAGAGATTAGTGCGGGCGTTGGCCAGCACATGTGGTCCGGGCCCGTGTTATGGAGGCGTTTCCCGCCATCGCGACCGTTCGGTGGCCGGCGCCACCTGATATCACGCTGATATTGCATGTTGGGATGGCGTGCGCGGCCATGCTCGAAAGTTGGGGTCGCGGTGGGGCAGGTGCGACCGCCGCGCGATGTCCGATTTCGTGAGTCCACCAATGTTAGTGCTTACCGCCATTCTGTTGCTGCTGTTGGGAATAGCGCTGGGCTTGGCGCGCCGTCCCTGGTGGGAGATCGGCGTCCTGGCACTCCTGTCCTGTGGTGTCCTGCAGGCGACGGAGTTCTGGATAGGCGATTGGCGCCGCCAAGTCGGATTGCTTGCCGACGAGCGACTATTCCAGCCGCGGGCTGTCGCGTGGCTGCTGGTCGGCGTCGGCGCCTATGTGTGCTACGGGATGGCGTTCCTTTATTCACGTCGACAGTTGGCCCGAGGTTCGCGACCCGACCGGTGAGCTACCGACGAAAAAGTCCGCTGCGCTTCCGATAGAGGGATAGGGTGGGGTGGCGCCAGTCGTTGTGAACTGGGATGGAGGGGCCCAACAAAGGCACGCTCATTTTTCTGTGGGGCAGTTGCCAATATGGCACATATATGGCCGTCAGCAGCAATATAATTGTCGTGCATAGTATAGGAGAACCCGTGCGTTACCGTCCCCAACTTGCGGGTGCGGGCGCACAAGTCGAAGTCGCAAAACGCACGGGAAAACCAATAAACCTGATGCAGAGATAAAGAACCCCCCAAATCGTACGCTATTGGTCCCTTCTTAGCATGCCACCACTGATGCGAGCTTGACGGTCAATATCAGAAATCTGTCAGATAGTCGGACTTCAAGAGGTATCCATGAAATGCGAAGAGATTGATTGGGGTCACTCCATCGAGCAACAGATTGAACAGATCGTGGTTGCGACCGCCGTTGCCTGCAGGCTTGTGCGCCAGATCGCATACAAGAACAGCGCGCATCCCGAGCTGATCACGAAAGAGAATTACGCCTGCTTTCAATCGGTCATTCATTCCTTGGCGCAGCTGGCATGCGAGGTTGAAGCGAGTCCGATGTACAAGGATGCACTGGGCGAGCTGCGCAACAGGCAACAACGCAAACAGCGGCGGCTGGTCGCCAAGCACTTCGGCCATCATCTCGCATAGCACGCGGTCTGGTCGCATCGAAGCGGAGGGCGACCTGCAAGGTCGCTCAGGGCGCCCGGTCGCCGCCGTCCCTCAGGTGCGGGTGGGCAGCTTCGTGGCGGTCGATTTCGGCCGCCAGGGCCGGACGTCGTTGTGTGCCACATACTGCAAGTGAATAGGACTACAGGAAACGTTGAGCGAGACCATGGCCTCTTTCGCCGGAAATTCGACGCGGACGGAGCGCACCGCAAAGGCAATTGTCCCGACGATGCCATACCGCGACGCGACGGCCATGATTGCCTGGCTGTGCGATGCATACGGCTTCGAGAAGCGTCGCGTCATCAATGGCGAGAACGGCGAGTTTCGCTACGCGCAGCTCACGTTCGGCGACAATGCGATCATGGTGGTCCGGGCCGACGATGCGAGGCTCGAGCGGCTGATCGTGCATCCGGATCAGATCGGCGGCGTCGAGACGCAGGCCTGCTACCTGGTCGTATCCGATGTCGACGCTCATTACGCCAGAGCGAGCGCTAAGGGCGCCGAGATTGTTTCCAAGGTCGAGGGCAGGGACCACAGCGATCGCAGCTACGCGAGTCGGGACCCGGAAGGCCACATTTGGATGTTTGGCACCTATGATCCCTTTGAGGGCCGACATCTGGACAGGAGGGATAGTCGACACACCCGCAGAAGCGGGCTACGCGCACCGTTGTTGATGCTGGCCGCCGCTATGGCGATCGCGGCCGGTGTGTGGACCTACCTCGACAGGCTGGCGGCTTTCAAAACCGTCGTTCTCAGTTCGGCAATGACGGAGCATGCCGCTCCGCGGAGTGCGGATGCGGATGCAACGTATATCGGGAAAGAGCTCGTGCAAGCCCGGGCAGCAACGGAGAGCGCAGAGCGCAAGCTTTCTCGGACACTCGCCGCTCTGGAGACAGCGAGACAAGGAGAGAAGGAAGCGCGCGACTTGCTGGCCCAGGAGATGCGAGCGAGAGGCGCCCTGGCGCGCTCGGCGATGCAGGCCGAAGATCAGCTGCGGCAGGAGCGCATCGCCAGATCGGCCGCGGAACAGGCGGCGAGGGACGCGACGGATCAGCTAGGTCGAGGACAGTTGGTCAAATCGACCGCCGAGCGCATTTCCAAGGAGATGACCGGGAAATTGGAGGTGGAGCGAAGAGCGCGTGCGAACGCTGAGCAGTCTGCCCAGAGTGCAATGGTCGAGCTGGCCCGCGAGCGCAGCGCAAAGGCCGCTGCCGAGCTCGCGGCGAGCGAGTTGCGCAACCAGCTGACAGCCACTGGTCCACCGCCCCAAGGGATCCTGGCGCTCCGGGACCAGCTCGAAGGGGAACGCCGAGCCCGGGAACGACTCGAGCGCGCGGCCAAGGACGCTCACCTGCAACTCACTCAGGAGAAGTATTCCCGAGATTCCACCGAGCGCGCGCTCAAGCAGGTGCAGGACCGGTTGGAGCAGACCCAAGACCGACTGGCGTCCGCTTCATGTTGGGCCTGCCCGTCTGGGGCACCTTGCGCGAGGCCATAGTCTCGTTGAGCCTTCAGATGCTGGCCTCCGATGTTGAGGCATTTTCAGGCCACGACCGCTTCGAGCTGCCTCCGCTGGCGTCCTCTGGCCGCAGCATGCGAAGCAAGCGTCCTTCGGACGCAAAAGCCGTCAGTCTGATGCGTGATGGATATTGTCTATCAGTTTTCTATCAGATTTCGTCGTTCTGTTGCTGCTGAGGCACAGCTTGGGCTTCACAGTATTGCTACGATGCAGCTGCGTTCAGTGATGAGCCTATTGGGAGAGGAGACATTCATGGATTCGTATCTATTGCTCATTGGTGCCGCAATCGTGCCGGTCGTCTTGATAATCGCGCTGGACTGGGTCGACAGTTGAATGGTCGACATGTCTTTTCAGGCCCCGGGTGGCAGATGCCGAGACCGGGGCCTGCACCCACGGATGCTTTGTCAGGTCGCGTGAGTCTGCTGAGAGCATGGGCTAGGAATATGCGGCCGACCAACGCGGGTCCTCCTGCGCCCGATGCTGCTCTGGATGGGCCAGAACTGAGGCATGAGGAAAAGTCCAAACGTCGGTTTGTTGGGAGTGATCCTTTGGCTGCGCATCCCGGCAGTGCCTTTACGCCAGGCAATCCGCAAGGCAGGTCGGCTTATAACGTCCGCGCCGCAATTCGACGGCGGACAGCGCGGCGAGATTTGCTTGTCAGGTTGAGCATGATCGTGTCCCTGCTGGGAGCGGTCTTGTACGGCGCCTACAGCTACCTCCAATAAAAATGTCGCCGAGATAGCGAACCGGGCAGAACACCCGGCGCGGCGGTGTTTGGACGCTTTCCTGCCTGTCCGGCGGCTCGCCTGAAACCGTAGCCGGTTCGCGCGGGATGCTGCGAGGAGGCGCCCATCTGAAGCAGCGTGAGCTCAAGCTTGCGGATTGGGCCGGAGTATGACGATCCGGAATGCGGAGCGTCGGATCCGGGCGGCATTGCGGTCGTCATTGCACCATCGCCAGGTCATTGCGGGGCGGCCACAGTCTCCACGGGTGACGCCGGGAGCCGCGGGGGCTACGATTGGACGTAATGAGCCAAGGCCACCCCGGAGAGAGCACCCACGTGAGCCCTGCGAGCACGGCACAATCCATACCCGGCGCCGGCACCTTCCATGTGACGGCGCAGGAGCGCATCGTCTATGGCAGGCCCGCCGAGGAGGCTGTCGTTGCCGAGGTGGAGCGCTGCGGGGCACGGCGGGTGCTCGTTACATCGACCCGGTCGCTGACGCGACTGGAGAACGGGCCGCTGCAGCGTGTCGAGAAGGCGCTCGGGCCGCGCCACGTCGGCACCTATGCATCCATCCGATCGCACAGCCCGCGCGAGGACGTGGTCGCCGGCGCCAGCGCCGCCCGTGCGGCCGGGGCCGACCTGATGGTCGCCATCGGCGGCGGGTCGGTGATCGATGCCACCAAGGCGATGCTGCTGTGCCTCTGGCACGGGCTGGACGCGGTGGAGGCCATGGAGCCCTACCGCTCGGGCTTCGAGCGCGGCTACAACCCCACCATCGTGCCTCCCGCCGAGCCGGTCCGCATGATCTCAGTCTCGACCACGCTGTCGGCCTCCGAGTTCACCGACAGCGCCGGCGTCACTCATTCCGCCACCAACACCAAGCAGTCGTTCCGGCATCGGCTGATGGTGCCGCGCTGCGTGATCCTTGATCCGTCTGCCACGCTTTCCACGCCGGAGTGGCTCCTGCTCTGCACCGGCATCCGGGCGGTGGACCATGCGGCGGAGGGTTACTGCAGCCCGCGCGCCAGCCTCGTAACCGAGGCGCTGTCGCTGCTGGGGCTCAGGCTCCTCAGCCGGGCGCTGTCTGCCATCAAGCGCTCACCGAGCGACCTGGCGCCCCGCCTGGAGGCGCAGATCGGCATGTGGCAAGCCATCGCGCCGCTGGCTGCCGGCGTGCCGACCGGGGCCAGCCATGGCATCGGCTATGTCCTGGGCTCCACGTTCGGAGTTCCCCACGGCCATACCTCGTGCGTGATGCTGCCGGCGGTGCTCAGATGGAACGCGGCGGTCAATGGTGGGCGCCAGGAGGCGCTGTCTGAGGCGATGGGCGCGCCGGGCCGGCCGGCGTGGGAACTCGTCAAGGAGCTGATCGCCGGTCTCGGCCAGCCCGTGAGCCTGCGCGCGGTGGGCCTCAAGCGCGAGGACCTGGGCGAGGTGGCGCGGCGGGCGCTCAACTACCACCCGGTCAAGGTCAATCCGCGGCCCGTCGCCAGCGCAGCGGATGTGACGGAGATCCTCGGGCTCGCGTGGTGATTGCGCCCGCCCGGCGCGGCGGCTGGAGTCGAGGGGAGAGGAGCTGCATGCCAAGGTGCTCGTTTGCGGTGTACCTCGCATTGGCGCTGGCGTGGGCCGCGGCCGCCGGCCTGGTTGTCGCCGGCCCGGTGCAGGCCCAAGTGGCCAGCGAAGAGGTCACCCAGGAGGCCCGGGGGCGCACACCAGGGCAGGACCGGGCGCAGCAGCCCGGAGAGACCAAGCTCGATCTCGATGTCGAGGCCGTCTCGCGCCGCCAGCCGCTGCTGCTCGAGCAGGGGTTTGCGGAGCTGGAGAGTACCAGCGCCGATCGGCCGCCGCGGCTGTTCTTCGTCGGCTTTGCCGGATACGGATGGGAAGCCGTGTTCAAGCGCGAGGTGCTGGCCGTGCGCGCGCTGTTCGACGAGCGCTTCGGCACCAAGGGCAGGTCGCTGGTGCTCGTCAACCACCCGAGCACCGCCGACAGCATCGCGCTGGCGAGCCCTGAGAACCTGGACCGGGCGCTGCAGCATATCGGCCGGCTGATGAGTCGGGACGCCGATACGCTGTTTCTGTTTCTGACCTCGCACGGGCGCAAGAACCTGTTCACCGTGGACATGCCCGGCTTCGCCTTCGATGGCCTGACGCCCGCCGCTCTCAAGGCCATGCTCGACGGCGCCGGCATCAAGAACCGCGTGGTGGTGGCGTCGGCGTGTCACTCGGGCAGCTTCATTCCCGCGCTGGCGGACCCGACCACCCTGGTGATCGCCGCTGCCCACGCCGAGCGCACCTCGTTCGGGTGCGAGGACAAGCGTGAGTGGACCTACTTCGGCGATGCCTTCTTCAACCGCGCGCTTCGCCACGAGCGCTCGTTCGAGCCGGCGTTCCAGCTGGCCAGGCGCACGATCGGCCGCTGGGAGCGGCAGGAGCGGCTCGTCCGCTCGCTGCCGCAGATCGCCGGCGGCGAGACCCTCAGGCCGCGGCTCGAGGAACTTGCCCGCGGCGCCAAGTAGGCCGAGTTGCGCGATGGCGGTCAGGCCGCCGCCAGCACCTCTGTCAGGTCGACATCGAGGCCGGGCGGGTCGAGTTGGAGGCGCGGGCCGGTGACGATCTCCGTCTCGGTGGCTTTACCCCCACGCCGGTGATGGATCAGCAGCCGGCGGTCGGGATCGATGATGAGGTAGTGGTGGAGGCTGGGCAGCGTGAAATAGCCCTGCAGCTTGACCCCGTGGTCCCTCTTCTCGGTGCTCGGCGAGAGCACCTCCACGAGGATGATGGGGTTGGGGACCTCCCGCGTCCACCGGGACACCCTGGCGCCACAATAGACCAGCACGTCCGGCCGAGCCATCCTGTTGGGAGAGAGCCTGACCATAGGGCCATCGACGGCCGCGAAGCAGGGGAGGCCGGCTCGCTTGATGGCGTCGTGCAGCGCGCGGTACATGGCGCCCTTGCCGTCCCAGTGCTGCGCGAGCTCGCCGTCCTCCGCGAAGCCCGGGCCGTGCCGGACGACCACCTCGCCGTCCCACAGCTCGAACCTTCCCGTCTCACTGGGCAGGTCCTCAAGCCACGCCAGGAACTCGTCGGCCGTCATCTTGTGTTTCGGAAGGGCGATCATGACGTCGGCATACCATTGGCGAGCGTTGCTGTACAGCGCAGGAACGGGCAGCCAACCGCCGGCTCCTCCCGGCCCGCCGCACAGTTGTGCTGGTATGCCAGTGCCGGCCGGGCGCCCGTGTGTTCACGATGTCAAAGAGCGCGGGCCCGACTGCCGGTCCCGGTCGCCTCGCGGCCGCGGCGCCGGTGGAGAGCACCACGATCGCCAGGCGACGGGCGCAGTGTAGCAATGCCCAAGGGGGGGCGGGGATAGGCGGTCGCGCTACGGGAACTGGATGAACTCGGCCGGCACCGCAGTGGTGAGCCACACGGCGTTGGCCGAGCGTACGAACTTGAAGCCGGCCGACCACATCCGCCCCGCCGCCACGCGCAGCAGCACCGGGCGTCCGCGGCGCCGGCCCACGGAGGTGGCGGTGGCCGCGTTCACCGAGAGGTGCACGTACTGGCGCACGCCAGGGACCAGTCCCTCGGCCCTGATGGAGGCGACCGATGTGGCGGCCGTCCCGTGGAACAGGATCGGCGGCGGCTCGCTCGGCTCGATCCCGAGGTCGACGGGAACGGTGTGGCCGTGATTGGCCCTGATGCGGCCGGCGCCATCGCAGGCGAACCGCTGCCTGTTGCCGGTCCCCGCAACCTGCAGGACGAGATCGCGCGTGAGGGACATTCCGTGCTCGCCGGCGCGCTCGACCAACTCGTCGATGCGCACCCACCCCTGGGCATCGAGCGCAAGGCCGATGCTCTCGGGCTCATGCCGCAGAACGCGACTCAGGAATCTGCTAACGTTTTTTTGCCTGGCGGAAGCCGCCGGTGTCATCGCCCCTCCAATGCCCGGATTCGCAAAATCCCCCGTGCGACCGAGACCGGGATGACTTCTGCCATCCGGGCCCTGGTCCGAACCGGCCCCCCGCCCGGGCGAGATTCGACACGCGCAGCAGTCTATCATCCCCGGCGGCGCATGCTAGGCTTGGCAGAGCACTCTGCAGAGCACTCTTGCGCCCAAGAGTGTTTCACGGCACGAAAACCTAAAGGGAGGCGCCCGTGGCTAGAGCCCGCAAAGTCATCATCACCTGCGCGGTCACCGGCTCGATTCACACCCCGTCGATGTCGCCCTATCTGCCGATCACGGCGGAGGAGATCGCCGATGCCGCCATCGGCGCGGCGGAGGCCGGCGCGGCGGTGGTGCATCTGCACGCGCGCGACCCGAAGGATGGGCGCCCCGACCAGTCTCCGCAAGCGTTCGCGCCGTTCCTCAAGGTGATCAAGCAGCGCTCCAACTGCGTGGTGAACATCACCACCGGCGGCGCGCCCACCATGATGGTGGAGGAACGGGTGAGGCCTGCGGCCACCTTCAAGCCGGAGGTGGCGAGCCTCAACATGGGCACGATGAATTTTGGGCTCTACCCCATGCTGGAGCGCCAGAAGGAGTTCAAATACGACTGGGAGCGGCCCTACCTCGAAGGCTCGCGCGAGCGCATGTTCAAGAACACGTTCGCCGACATCGAGTACATCCTCACCACCTGCGCCAACAACGGCACCCGCTTCGAGATCGAGTGCTACGACATCGGCCATCTCTACACGCTGCGGCACTTCGCCGACCGGGGCTTGGTGGAGCCACCGTTCTTCGTCCAGTCCGTGTTCGGCATCCTGGGCGGCATCGGCCCGCACCCGGAGGACGTGGCGCACATGAAGCGCACTGCCGACCGCCTGTTCGGCGACCAGTACCACTGGAGCGTGCTGGGCGCCGGCCGCAACCAGATGGCCATTGCGGCCCAGGCCGCGGCCATGGGCGGCAATGTGCGCGTGGGGTTGGAGGATTCGCTGTGGCTCGGCCCTGGCCAACTCGCCAGGTCGAACGCCGAGCAGGTGAAGAGAGTGCGCCAGATCGTCGAGGGCCTGGGGCTGGAGGTCGCCTCGCCCGATGAGGCGCGCGAAATCCTGGCGCTCAAGGGCGGCGACAAGGTGGGGTTCTGAGGCCTTCGGACCCCTCTCCCCGTTCGCGCCGAAGTGGCGCGTACGGGGAGAGGGGCTCCTCAGGGCTTCGGGGTCAGGTAGATCGGGCTTGACCAGGCGCGGTGGCCGTCCTCCAGAGTGACTGCTACGTAGATCGGATTGTCGCTGTCAGGCTGGAGCAGGATCGAGCGCGACAGCGCGGTGGCGCGATGCGGGTTGGCGTCGGGGAGTCGGGCGATGGAGAGCCTGCGGTCGAGCTTTCCGCAGTCCAGCACGACCGGCGTCGGCCCGAGGTCGGCGAGCGCACAGTCGAGCGTTCCGTTGGCAGTCGCGATGCGGGCGCGGCCGGCATTGCGCTCGGCGAGGGTGAAGACGATGCCCACGAAATTGCCGGTCGTGATGGAGCGCCACGCGAGCGTGTGCGGGTCCACGAGGCGCGGCTGCTCATCGGGATTGAAGAAATTGACGGGGGCGACGGCCTCGATGGTGTTGGCCTCGATGTGCAGCGCGCCGTCCCAGCTCGATTGCCGGAAGCGGCCCCGGTACTCCGCCCCCTGCCAGACTGCAAGGTAGCGCCGGCCGGTCGGCAACCCGCCCGCGGGCCGGATGGTCTCGATCACCTCGGTGCCGCGGCGGATCTCGATGGCGTGGATCGGGCTCGCGGCGGCGATCTCCACCGACAGCGCGAGCTCGCCGCCCGCTCCAGTGACGATGTCGCCCATGACGGCGATGCTTGCCGGCCGGCCCTGGCTGCCCGGCAGGACGGGATCGTCCGTGTGGACGAGCGCGCCGGGCGGGAGCGCCGCGTGCACGGCGAGATGGAGGCGGCAGCCGGTTGTGCCGTAGTGGTGCCGCGCGCGCATGGCCGCGAACAGGGCGTCGCGCGTCAACTCAGGGACCAGAAAGCAGGTGAGCCCGCCGATGGCGCCGAACTGCGATGCGCCGGGCATCTCCGCGCCCGGCCGGCCCTTGTGGCCGTCGCTGTTGGCGACCACACCCACGCGGTAGCCGAGCGCGAAGGCGTCGTCGAGCAGCCATTCGAAGGTGCCCCAGCTCGAATGCACCTCGACGGAGCGTTCCAGAGCCACGTCGTGGGCGTAGGCAATGTCAGCGTAGCGGCCGCCGCAGTGCGCCCAGCACACCACGTCCTCCTTGTGGGCCGCCAGCGCTGCGAACAGGGAGCGAGCGTCATGGCAGTCGGAGGCTTCGTCGGAGAGGTCAGGCGTGAGCGCATGGGAGGAGCGGCGGATGGGGCGGCCCTCCTCGCGGAAGAAGACGTTGCGGTCGCCGCCGAGGGCGGTGTTGCCGGACCATTCGTAGCCCGGAAGCGTGACGAAGCGGCCCGGCCGGTAGAAGGATCTCATCACGGCGTTCAGCTCCTCCCAGAACTGCTGCGTGATCTGGAAGTCGTTGCCCTGGTGCGAGACGGCGTCCAGGAACGCCTGGTCGCGCGCGAAGGCGCAGTAGTCGGCGATCGAGCCGGAGCCGATGGTCTCCGCGCTCTGGGCGTGGAGGTCGGCCCAGCAGGAGATCGGGCCGTCCACCAGCGCTGCTGTCACCGGGTTCGACCGCACGAGCGGCCGGCCCGCGTCGTCACACACCATCACCGAGGCGCTGCCCGGAGCGCGCAAGGTCAGGCCCTCCACCCGCAGCGAGGTCTGACCCGCGGCGAAGGCGACCGTCTCCGGAAGGCCCGCGATCGGCCCGTCGCCCTGGAGGCGCAGCACGCGCTCCCCCGGCACGGCGGGATTGCCCCAGCGGTCGTCGGCCCGCAAGCCGAGATCGAACGCCTCGCCGACGCGCCGAAGCGTGGGCAACACGGCGTGCCAGGTCGCCGGCGGCCCGGCAACGATGGCAAACGTGGGCTGGTTGCCGACCGGAACGTAGGCGCCCGTGGCGATGGGGTCCGCGAGCACGAGAAACTGATGGAACGGGTCGACGAATGTCTGCAGCCGGAAGCCGGGCGAGCCGCCGCTAGGATCGCCGAAGCGAAGGGTGATGGTGTCCCCCTCGCGCATGTAGCCGCGCGCCACTCTGACAACGATGGTGCGGTCCCAGGGCCGGGTGCTCAGCTTGTAGTCGTACCGCACGTCCAGGGTGGCGCCGTTGCTCGCCTCGACGGAGACGAAATTGGGCGCCGCGGGCTTGTCGAATTGCGGCGGGCCGCCATCGGTGGCGAAGCGGAAGCACACGCGGATGGCACCGGTATCGTCGATGCCGAAGCGACCAGCCGTACAAGTCAGGGTGAGGCGCGCGTAGCTGCCCGCTACGAACGGACCCGGCGGATCGATCGAGACGGAACCGGCGAGCCGCGGATCGATGAAAGACGCAGGCAGCCAGTTCTCCCGCGGGCGCGTCGGTGTGTGTGTCATCAGTCTTTTGCCTCTTGTCATCGCGCGCCCCGGCAGAACGAGTTGTATCGAGTGGACCACATCGGGCGGGTGAAGCGAATGTGGTGATACGGAGAGCTTGCCCGGGACTTGGTTGGCCGTTAAGTACCTGTTAGGGAAGGTAGCAATGCGCGCAGTCCAAACCGCCGCGGATCCCGCGGTGGAAGCGTGGTCGCTTGCCCGCCTGAGACTACTGCCTCGCCTGTTCTCCCGAGCAAAGCAGTTTGAGCATGGCCACGATGCAACGCATCGCACCGGCCGGTCTTGAACGTTTGCGATACAAGGCTTGCGTCGCATGCCATTGGACGGCGGGAGGATTGGGTGATGTCAACGAAGCATGCGTTCTCGGTCGAGTGTCGAGGCCGCACCACAGTTGGAGGCTGATCGATGAGAGAGAGAGTTTGGGTCGCAGCGGTCGCGCTGCTGCTGTCGGGTGCCTTGCAGGGGGCCACCGCAGAGGATGCCTATCCCAACCGGCCGATCACGGTGATCGTGCCGTTCGCCGCCGGCGGTCCGACCGATGTGGTCGCCCGCCTTGTCGGCGAGCACATGTCGCGCACGCTCGGTCAGCAACTTGTGGTTGAAAATGTTGGCGGGGCCGGCGGCAGCACGGGCATGACGCGCGCCGCCCAGGCGGAGCCCAACGGCTACACCATTGCGGTGGGCAACATGGGCACCAACTCCGCAGCGCCCGCGCTCTATCCCAACCTCAAGTACGATCCGGCGACCAGCTATGCCCAGATCGGCATCGTCAACTACACGCCCCAGGCGATCGTGGCCAAGAAGGACACGCAGGCGAAGGACCTGAAGGGCTTTCTCGAATACGTCAAGGCCAACCACGAGAAGCTGAGCTACGGCCACGCGGGCGTGGGCTCGGTGTCTCATGTGTCGGGCACCGTGTTCAACGCCAAGTTCGGCTTCAAGCCGGGCCTGGTGGCCTATCGTGGCACCGCCCCCGCGCTCACCGATCTGGTGGCCGGCCAGATCGACTACATGGTCGACCAGTCGCTGAATGTGATCCCGCAGATCAAGGCCGGCACCATCAAGGCGTATGCGATCGCGGCTCCCGAGCGGCTGGAGAGCCTGCCGGATGTGCCGACCACCAAGGAGGCCGGCGTCGACTTCATCTTCAGCGCCTGGAACGCCATGGTTGCGCCGAAGGACACGCCGAAGCCCATCGTCGACAAGCTGGTCGATGCGCTCAACAAGGCGCTCGACGACCCGAAGGTCAAGGCGCGCTACGTCGAGCTGGGCAGCACAGGGCCCAAGCCCGAGGATCGCGGCCCGGCCGGCCTGCAGAAGCTGGTGGAGAGCGAGATGGCCCGCATCACGCCGGTGCTGAAGGAGGCCCTTGCATCGGCGGCGCCGACGACGACAAAGTAGGCCCTGTTCCATCACAGGGGGCCGGGCTTGCGACTGACGGAAGACGAGAAGGCGCTCCTGGCGGGTGAGGCCGGCCCCGCCCGCCAGTGGGCCATCCGCCACCAGATGGCGGTGGGGGCGTTTTTCGACGCGCCCGACCTCGTGCCCGTCGGCCAGGCCCACATCATGGCCGACACCGAGAGCCTGGGAGAGGCGGGCGTCGCCTGGCTGGAGGGTCTGGCGGCGCTGCCTGAGCGGGAGCGGCGGGTGCGCGTTCCCACCATCACCGATCCGCGCGGGCTCGACCTGGCCTCGTACAAGCGGCTCAGGCAGACTGATGCCATGGCCGCCATCGAGGCGCGCGCCATCGCCGCCTTCGAGGCGCTCGGCGTGCTGATGACCAACACCTGCATCAACTACCAGACCGTGCTGCCTCCGGTGAGGGGCGAGCATCTGGCGATGGGCGATACGGGCGTGGTCATCTATTCCAACAGCGTGCAGGGCGCGCGCAGCAACTTCGAGGGCGGCCCTTCGGCGCTCGCGGCGGGGCTGACGGGGCGCACGCCGCGCTACGGCTACCATCTGGACGCCCACCGCGCGGGCACCAGGCACTTCGAGGTGAGACAGCGCCCGCGCGATCTGGCCGACTGGGGCGCGCTCGGCGGTATCGTCGGCAAGGTTGCCAACAGCTACTGGGAGGTGCCGGTGGTGAGCGGGCTCGACAGCTGGGCCGAGGGACCGCCCAATTCCGACGAGCTGAAGCATTTCGGCGCGGCGCTGGCGAGCTTCGGCTCAGTCGCCCTGTTCCACATGCCCGGCGTGACACCGGAGGCGCCCACGCTTGGCCATGCCTTTGCCGGGCAAGCCGTGCCGCAAGCCGTCTCCATCGGTCCAAGCGACTTCGAGGCCTTCTATGCCGGGTATGCGGCGGCGGGGGACAAGGTGGACGTGGTGGTGTTCGCCGCCCCGCAGCTCTCGCTGATCGAGATGCAGCAGGTGGCCGGGCTCATCGACGGCAGGCGCATCCATGGCGGGACGACGCTCATCGTCACCACCTCGCCGGAGATCAAGTTCGCCGCCGACCGCATGGGGCTGACGGCGCGCATCGAGGCCGCGGGCGGCATCGTCGCCGCGGGCGTGTGCTTCTACCAGAGCTACGCGCGGGAGATGGCCGAGGCCAACGGCTGGCAGCGGCTGCTGACCAACTCGGCCAAGCTCGTCAACATCATCGCCGGCTACGGCTACAAGCCGACGCTGGCGAGCATGGAAGCCTGCATCGACAGCGCCGTGGCTGGGAGGATCGTGTGATGCCGATCGTGCTCAAGTGCCACAAGGGGCTCGGGCCGACGGTCACCGGCATCGCGCTGGTGGCGCAGGACAACTTCTCCGCTCGCTACGATCTCGACCGCCTCAAGGGCACCTTTTCGCGGCCGGCCCACAAGCTCTACGGCCAGAGCTACGTCGATCGCATTCTGGTCCTGCAGACGGCCAAGGGTGGCGTCGCCTCCGCCTGGATGCTGCGGGAGATGACGGCGCGGGGGTTGGCGCCCAAGGCCATCGTCTTCGACCGCACCAACACCATCCTGGCGCAGGGCGCCGCCTTTGCCGAGCTCGCCATGGTGGATCGCTTCGAGGCCGGCGACCCCACCACGCTGATCCGCACCGGCGACGAGCTCAGGATCGAGCCCGCCGTGGGCCTAGTGACGATCCTCAACCGGGATTGACGCCCGCACCTGCCACAGTCCAGGGGCCGGTGCGCGAGCCAGTCCAGGGCCGGTCTAGGAGGACTGCCTTCGGTTGCGGGCGCGCGTACGGGCCGCCTTTCGCGCGGCCGCCGACCGCCCGGCAAAGCCCTTCGTGCGGGCGGCTTTGCGGGCCGCTGCGGAGCGGTCTCGGGCGCTGCGTTGCGAGGCCGTGCGCGAGGCGTGGCGCGACAGGGACGCACGCGAGGCCGTGCGTCTCGGCTCCTTCTTCAGCGTCTGCGACACGGCGCGCGACACACGCGGGCGGCGGCGTGTGGTGCGCTTGCCCTGGCCCGCGGCATAGGCATAGGCTGCGCTCTTGCGCGTGCTCGCCTTGGCTTTGCGGCGTGCAGGCGGCGGCAGCGCCACACCAGCGCGCCTGGCCTTGGACAGGCCGATGGCGATGGCCTGCTTCGGTGAGCGCGCACCGTGCTTGCCGCGGCGGATCTTCCGCACCGTCTCGCGCACGAAGGCACCGGCCTGCGTCGTCGGCGCCTTTCCCGCGCGCTTGGCCTGGCGCACCTTTACGATGGTTCGCTTCGTTGGCATGAGGACCTCCTCGCGCGGCGCATCCGGCGCGGGCCTCCCTTCCGCGCCTCGCCGCGATATCCTGCTCACAGCATGAGAAACGCGCAGGTCAGGCTTTTGATCCGGCAGGTCATCCCACGAAGGGCCATGCAATGCGGCGCGCCGTCACTCGTCGCGGCGCTCCACCGGTGGTGGCGCGGCGCACTCGTCCCCCCCGTTCGTGCCGCTGGCCGCGGGCTGGGCTCCGCCCAGAATGCCTTGTACGCGCATGAGCAACTCCCCAGAGGCGGTAAGAAGCCCGCCGATCGCCTCGATCAGGCGCTGCAGGTTGGAGTTCGCGTTGCGTGTGCCCTCCTCGAGGCTGTCTCGCTGGGAGTCGTCGTCGTCGTTGCTCACCGTTGGCCCCCGCGCGGGTGCTCTAGGATCGTCCCCGTCTGGCAGCACCGCCCCGTTTCCCGGCTCATCGACACGTCTGGCGACGTAAGTCGCTCGTTGCGCTTGCGCTTCAAACGGCGTGGGGGCCGTGCGGGTTCCGTGACCGCGGATTTTTTGCCGTTGACGGCGATGCGGCAGCCCGAGGCTCGCCGCCCGCGCCGGCTCCGGCGGTGCGCGCGTTGACCAGGCCCCCCTGGCGGTTCAGATCCGAGACCTGCGGCTGGCTGCTTGGGCCAGGAATCAGTCGCTCAAGGCGCATGCCTAGTCCAGATCCTGGACTGGCGGGCCCCCACCGCCCATGAGCTAGCCTCATGGCGGTCTGAGAAAATCTCGCGCCACCGGCGGCTGTGACGGCTGGGAAAGCGCGGCCTGAGCGGCTAAATGATTGATCCAATCCCCTCCTTCCCCCAGCACGAAAGCGAGCCCTCAATGCCGAAGCACGCGCCGGTGGCGACCCGCACCCCGCAGCCGCTCTGGGTCGTCATTCTCTCTGCCGGCCTGATCGTGGGCGTCGCGATGGGCCTGCGCCAGGTGATGGGCCTCTATCTCCCGCCAATGACCGCGGCGCTGGGCATCGGCGTCGAGCCGTTCTCCACTGCCATGGCAGTCGCCAACCTCATCTGGGGCATCGGCGCGGTGTTTGCGGGCATGATTGCCGACCGCTACGGCGCCGGCCGCGTGGTTGTAGGCGGTACGCTGGCGACCGCCGCCGGCCTCTACATGATGTACGCCGCGCGCACGCCCCTCGACCTGATGCTGAGCGGCGTGCTGCTGGGGATCGGGGTCAGCGGCACGGGGCTCACTGCCCTGGTCGGCGCCGCCGGCCGCGCCGCGCCGCCCGAGAACCGCACGGCCGCCATCGCCGCGCTCGGCATGGCGGGGGGCATCGGCGGCTTCGTTGCCTTTCCCTACACCCACCTGCTCATGGACGTGGCCGGCTGGCAGACGAGCCTTCTGGTCCTGACCGGAACGATCCTCGTCGTCCTGCCGCTCGCCTGGCCGCTGAGCGGCAAGCCCACCACCGCGGGGCTGGCCGACAACCTGACGCTCACGCAGGCCTTCAAGGAGGCGGTCACGCACCCGAGCTATCTGCTGCTCAACATGGGGTTCTTCGTGTGCGGCTTCCATGTGGCCTTCTACGGTGTGCACCTGCCGCGCTTCGTGGCCGACCACGGGCTCGACCCCAGCGTTGGCGTCTGGGCGCTGACGGCCGTCGGCCTGGCGAACCTCGTCGGCACGTACATCGCAGGGCAGTCGCCCCGCTTCATCGAGAAGCGCCTGGGGTTGAGCCTGATCTATTTCGGCCGCTGCTTCGTGTTCCTCGGCCTGCTGTTCCTGCCGATCACCGGCGCGACGGTGATCATCCTCAGCATCATCCTCGGGCTGCTCTGGCTGTCGACGGTTCCGCTCACCTCGGGGCTCGTCTCGACCTTCTTCGGCACGCGCTGGATGTCGATGCTGTTCGGTGCGGTGTTCCTGTCGCACCAGCTCGGCTCGTTCTCCGGGCTGGTGCTGGCCGGCCTCCTCTATGATGCCACCAAGTCCTACGATACGATGTGGTGGATCTCGATCGGTGTCGGGCTGATGGCCGCCGCGGTGCATCTGCCGATCAATGAGAGGCCGGTGCCGCGGCTGGCGGCAGCCGGCGCAACGTGAGGCCAATGGCACAGCAAGGACGAGCAAGCGACACGGGCGGCGGCCGGAGCTCCATGCCGGCCGGCATCCGCCTCGCGCTGCTGGCCGGCGTCGCCCTGCTGCTGGGCGGGGCGCTCTATCTGATCGTCGCTCGCCGCGAAGCCCTGCTTGCTGCCCTCTGGGGCCTGGCGAGCCTCTGCTTCTAGGGTAGGCCGAGGTGGCGGGGAGAGGGAGGCCTGCCGCAAATTAACGGCTCGTTTGCCGCGGCAGTGCTCAATACTGGACTGTCCTGGGCGACTTTCCCAAGATCGTAACCGCTGTGTCGCAAAAGCTGCGGCGACGCGCAAAAGTTGCGCGTGCGACCGTCAGTCATCCGCGCGGACGATAGGAATCGGCGCGCTGTTGGGGCATGGGAGTCGCAAAATCCGCCCGGCGGGCGGGGATTGCCGCGTAGCAGAGAGGATTGAGGAGCAATGATGAAGCTGGGGGTGAGTGGACTGGTCCTGGCGTCAGGCATTTTGCTGACGGCGACCGGTATGGCGCTGGCTGAAGAGACAGGCATCGCCGGTATCCACTCATGGGTGAAGACGGGACGCAAGACCTGTCTGGCCGACCATTTCCACAATGGCAACGGCAGCGGGGCGACGCGGGCGCAGGCCGAGCGCGCGGCCATCCAGTCGTGGGTGGATTTCACCGCCTGGGAGTACGGCGGCTCGTGGGGCCGCTATGCGATCGCGGCCAGCAAGAAGATGGAGTGCTCGCGCTCGGAGAGCTGGAGCTGCGACCTGGAGGCACGCCCCTGCCGGCCCTATTGAGCCGGCAGGCGCGACCACTCCGCTATCCGCCCACCTTGTCCCTGACGCACTTGGTGGTGAAGCTCGACTTGGCCGCTCCGGCGAGCTTCTTCTCGCCGGCGGAGAGTTCGCATGCGCTTCGCGCGTTCGATTGACATTTCTTGATGAAGCTGGCGAGCGCGGCGCCGGCAAGCTTCTTCTCCGCGGCGGCCGCCTTGCAGTTGACGGCCTGCGCGTAAGTCGCAGCCGGGGCGGCGGCGAGGACGGCCGCGCCCAGGGCGAGGCCGGCGGCTGCAAGCAGAAGGTATCTCATGGGGCGAAACCTCCGTCCTGTGAGCGTCTGAGCATCCCCGGCGACAGCGGGGCGGGCGGACGCCCTGTCCGTGGACCCACCCCGGCACGCAAGAGGCCGGACGCCGAGGACCTCGGGTGCATCGTGCCCCACAACAGGGCCATCGTCTCCCAATTGTCGGTCGCGAGATTAACGGCAGTCGAGTGCGCCCGCCACCACACCCGCCGGCCGTGCTGCCGGTCGGGCCGGCTGCCTGCCGATCGACTGCCTCATCGTGTGCGGCTGACTCATCGCCACCCCTTCACTGCTTGTGCTTGGGGCGGAGCCTCATTAAGGTTCCCGTGCGGCGGGAGCAGTTTGGGCGACGCCGCTGGTGCGGACATGAAATTCCTGGTGGTCGACGACCATTCCCTCATCCGCGAGGCGATGCGCGGGGTGCTCAAGGAGCTGTGCGGCGACGCCGTCGTGCTGGAGGCCGGCAGCGCCGGCCGGGCCGCCGAGGCGATCGGACAGCATCCCGATCTCGCCCTGATCCTGCTCGACCTGAACCTGCCCGACCGGGACGGCATCGAGCTGCTCAGGGAGCTGCGCGAGCGCCACCCGGCGATCTCCGTGGTGATGCTGTCGGCCTTCAGCGACCGGGATACGGTGGTCAGGGCGCTCGACAACGGGGCGCTGGGGTTCATTCCCAAGACGGACTCGCGCGAGGTGCTGCTCGGCGCGCTGCGGCTGATCCTGGCGGGGGGCACCTACATTCCTCCCGATGCCCTGAGCCGGGGGCCGGCTGCGGCGGGCACGGCCCAGGGCCGGCCGGCGCCGCAGAAGCGGCTTTCGCCGGCGGAGCTGGGGCTGACGGAGCGGCAAGTCGAGGTGCTGGCGCTGATGATGCGGGGCAAGAGCAACAAGCACATCTGCCGCGAGCTCGACCTTGCAGAGCCGACCGTGAAGAATCACGTCTCGGCCATCCTCAAGGCGCTGGAGGTCTCCAACCGCACCGAAGCGGTGCTGGCGGTGGCGGCCCTGGGTTGGGAGCTGCGTCCGCCGCAGCGGTGAGCACGACGACCGTAGGTTGGGTCGAGGCGAAGCGCAGACCCAACACCTGTTGTGCCCAGAAAGTGTTGGGTCTTCGGCTTCGCCTCGACCCAACCTACGTCGGCCTTCCTCACCTCTTGAGCAGACTCGAGATCATGGCCCGGAGTGCCATGGGGTTGACGGGCTTGTGCAGAAGGTGGTGGACGCTGGCGCCGGTCTCGCGCAGACGCTGCTGGGTGATGTCGCCGCTGATCAGGAAGGCCGGGATGTCCTCGCCGAGCGCCGCCCGAAGCGCGGCGATGGCGTCGATGCCGGTGTGGCCGTCCTGGAGATGGAAGTCGGAGACGATGAGGCCCGGTGCCTTGCCGTCGAGCTTCGCCAGTGCCTCGGGCGCCGACGGGGCGGTGATGACGCGGCAGCCCCAGCTCCTGAGCAGTCCGCCCGTTCCCTCCAGCGCCAGCTCGTCGTCGTCGATCACCACGATGAGCTTGCCCGAGAGGTGGCTCGGGGCCGCGGCCGCGGGCGCCACAGCGGTGGCGACGGCACCCGCCGGCACCCGCGGCACCGTGATCGAGAAGCGGGCGCCCTTCCCGAGCGCCGAGACGAGGCCGATGCGATGGTCGAGCACCGCGCCCAGGCGCTCCACGATGGCGAGGCCGAGGCCGAGCCCGACCTTGCTGGTCCGCTCCGGCGCCGCCACCTGGTAGAACTCGCCGAAGATGCGCGACTGCTGGTCGGGCGCAATGCCGACCCCCGTGTCGCAAACATCGATGCGGAGGGTGTCGCCGAGCCGCCGGCAGCCGACGACGATGCCACCGGCGGATGTGTAGCGGACCGCGTTGGCGACCAGATTGAGCAGGATCTGCTCCAGCAGGATGGGGTCGCTTCGCACCCAGGCGCTGCTGAGCACCGTGCGCAGGCTGAGGCCCTTGTCGTGGGCGGCCTGCGTGAAGGTCGCGGCAATGCGGCTGAGGACCCGGCTCACGGGAAACGCCGAGATGCTGGCGGTCATCGCGCCGGCGTCGAGCCTGGAGATGTCGAGCAGGGCGTTGAACAGCTCGTTCATATTGGCGACGGCGGTGTCGATGCGCAGCGCCAGGCGATCGCGCTCGGCCGGGTCCTTCTCGTAGCGCAGCTGGGCGGCGAGCAGGTTGAGCGCGTGCAGCGGCTGCCGCAGGTCGTGGCTGGCGGCCGCCAGGAAGCGCGACTTCGACAGGTTGGCCTCCTGCAGCTGCTGCGTGCGCTCCTCCACCTTTCGCTCCAGCGTGGCGTAGGAGCCCTGCAGCTTGGCCGCCATGTCGTTGAGCTGGTCGCCCAGCGCCTCCAACTCGTCCCCGGACGTGATCCTGATGCGGTGATCGAGCTGGCCGGCGCCGATGCGGGCCGCCCCCGCCGCCAGGGCGCGGACGGGGACCATCATCAGGCGCGCCAGCAGCAGCGCCGCGAGCAGCGCCAGCACCACCCCCGCCAGCAGCAGGATGAGGATGCGCAGAATGGCCGTGTTGAGCGGCGCGTTGGCCTCGCTCTCGGGCAGCTCCACCAGCACCAGCCAGTTGAGCGGAGCGGCCGTGGCATGCGCCGCCAGCACCGGCCTGCCCCGGTCGTCGCGCACGACGATCGGGGCCGCGTCGCTGTCGCGTGTCTGGGGCTGGGCCCGCGCCGACTTGACCTGGGCGAGCTGCGAGAAATCGGTGTAGCGCAGCACCAGGCTGATCTCGGGATGGGCGATCAGCCGCCCCTGGGCGTCCACCACGTAGGCCCAGCCGCCGCGGCCGACACGGATCTGATTAACCACATCCCAGATGTGGGTCAGATTCACCTCGGCCACGCTCACCCCCGCGTCCCGGCGCGCACCCGCCATCGCCAGCGTCATGAACGGCTCGGTGCCACGCCGGAAGTAGACAGGCCCATAGTAGACCTTGTTGGCGACCGCCCCCTTGAACTTGTCGTCGCTCGAGAAATCGGCGTTGCTGCCGATCTCGTCCATGGCCTGGCGCGAGATGCGCAGCCGCTCCCGCCCCTCGCCGTCGATGAGCGCCAGCTCCGCGATCGCCGGGACCTGGCGCAGCAGCCGACGCCCGTCGAGCGCCCGCTGCTCGAGTGTGGTCGTGCCCCACGAGAGATGGGTGGTCCAGCCAAGCTGGGCCTCGATCTCGTCGATGAACTGGGTGATCTTCGACGCTGCCGAGATCGCCTGCTCCCGCTGGATGCGGACCAGCGCCGCGCGATGGTCGCGGAACGTGAGCCAGATGTCGACGAGGCCGTCGAGGACGAACGCCGCGCTGGTGACGAGCGTGAACAGGACCACGTACTTCCAGAACAGCGTCCGCCGCACCGCGAGCCGGTCTCGCAGCGGGATGCCGTCTCGCGCCAGCCATTTGCGCAGATGCATCACCCGATCACCTTGCGCCGGAGCGGCGTGCACCGCGTCGCTCCCGCCCGCGCGCCGCGGCGTTCCCGCAATGGCCGCCTGCGTAGACAAAGGCGATGGCGCCGCCTACCGTGCTCGCGTAGAGTGTCCTCACCAACCAGCCTATTGCGGAGTAGTTATGGAGTGCGCCATGAACCGGCGCGAGATCGTATCGTTGCTCGGCGCTGCAATCGTTTTCGGACCGGGGACCGGCCTGGCGCAGACTTCGGGTGGGCCGAGGCGTGTCGGCCTGATGGTTGCGACCGGCGAGAACGACGCCGAGGGAAAGCTCCGGGTCGAGGCCTTCGTGCGCTCGCTCGGGGAATCGGGATGGGTGGACGGGCGCGATGTCATGGTCGATGTCGTGTTCTATCGCGGCAGCTTCCCGGTAGCCCAGACCATGGCCAAGGACCTCGTCGACCGTGGCGCGGAGCTCCTTGTCGTCAACGGCACGCCGGGCATGGATGCCGTGCGGGGCCTGGGTGAACGTGTTGCCAGCATACCCATCGTCTTCGCCGTCGTCAGCAATCCTGTCGGCGCCGGCTACGTGCCGAACCTGTCGCGGCCGGGCGGCAACGTCACCGGCTTCAGCACGTTCGAGCCAGAGATGGCCGCCAAGTGGCTCCAGCTCCTCAGGGAGGTGGCGCCCGGCATGCAGAACGTGAGCATGCTGCTCGACCGGAAGTTCATCGGCTTCAACTCCTTGCTGGAGGAGGTGCAGAGAACCGCGCCCTCCTTCCGCATCGCCCCGCACGCCGCGTGGGCCAGCTCGCTCGACGACATAGAGCGTGCCATCGAGACCATCGCAAAGCAGGCTTCTCCCGGCCTCATCGTCAGCCCCAGCCCCATCAACACCGTCAACCGCCAGCGCCTGATCAAGATCGCCAACGACGCCAGGATCCCGGCCATCTATCCCTTCCGCTTCTACGTTCGCGAGGGGGCGCTGATTGCCTACGGCTTCAACGCCGCCGACCAGTTCAAGCGCGCCGGCGACTATGTCGGCCGCATCCTCAAGGGTGAGAGCGTGGGCGACCTGCCGGTGCAGGCGCCGCGCCTGTTCGAGCTTGGCATCAACCTGAAGACTGCGAAGGCCATCGGTCTCGCCATGCCGCAATCGCTCCTCATCGCCGCTGACGAGATCGTCGAGTAGCGCGCCGCGGTGGCCTTGTCACCGGCCCCGGTACCAAAGTACTGGGCCGGCCGTCTCCCTCCTCCGCGCGACCTCGCACCGCGCAAGTGCCGGTAATTCAACGGTTTGGCCCGTCAATTCGGGTCGCGCCGAGACCATGGCGTCAGTACGTCAGGCGGATTCTCGGCCACGCCGCGATGTGAGAGATGTCCTCCTGCACGACCGAACAAGGTCGGCGAAAAAACCGCTGCAGCAGGTCGCGACAGCCCGCCCCCCGGCGGAGGTCCCCCGGCCCATCGGCAACAGCGCGTGACGGATGGAGATGATCATGAGCGATTTCTCGAAGGCAATTCCGAGCCACCTCGGTGCCGAGACCTTCTCGACAAGGATCGGCAGGGCGCTGCGGCACTGCTGGCTCGCCTACATGGATTGGCGCCTGCAGCAGCTGGCCATCAGCCGGCTGGGGCACATGAGCGATCGCGAGCTGAAGGACATCGGCCTGCTCCGCTCGCAGATCGAGATCAAGGTTCGCGGCGGCGCCGCGCCCCATCCGATGCTGGGCTGGCGCCTCTTTTAGAGTTGAGACCGGAAGGGCTCACGTCCAATGACCACCATATCCTTCTACCCCGCGCACCGGGAGCGCCGCGGGCGGGTGATCGCCCTGCATTGCTCGGGCGGCGGCGCCAGCCAGTGGTCCCACCTGGCCGAGGTGCTGGGCGGCGACTATGCGCTGCTTGCGCCGGAGCACTACGGCTGCGAGGCCACCGGGCCCTGGAGCGGCGAGCATGCCTTCACGCTCGCCGACGAGGCCGCCCGGATCGTCGCGCTCATCGACGGCAGCGGTGAGGGGAGCGACGGGAAGGTCCACCTTGTGGGGCACTCCTACGGCGGCGGCGTCGCCCTGAAGGTGGCGCTGTTCCGGCCCGACCGCATCGCCAGCATGGCCCTCTACGAGCCGACCGCGTTTCATCTTCTCAAGCAGACCGGCGAGGCCGGAGCCGCGGCCCTGGCGGAGATTGCCGGCGTGGCCGGGCGCATGGGCCGCGGCGTGGCATCCGGCGACTATCGCGGGGCGATGGCGACGTTCGTCGACTACTGGAACGGGCCGGGCGCCTGGGACGGCCTGCGCCCGCACGTGCAGAGCGCGCTGATCCGGTGGGCACCCAAGGGGCCGATGGATTTTCACGCGCTGATCGAGGAGGCGACGCCGGCGGAGGCCTACCGGGAGCTGACGTTTCCCGTTCTCCTCATGCGCGGCGAGTGCGCACCGACGCCGACCCGGCTGATCGCGGAAGCCCTGACTGACCTGTTGCCCGCAAGCCGGCTCGCCGTGGTCGGCGGCGCCGGCCACATGGGGCCGCTGACGCACGCGCCCGTCGTGCTGGCGATGATCGCGCGGCATATCGCGGCGGCGGAGCCTCGGTGGCCGTGCTCCGGCAATGGAGTGGCGGCCGAAGCGCGCTTCTCTCACATGGGATGAGAACGATGCCCGCCAAGAGCAGCAACCCCGAGACCGTGCTCCTCCACGCAGGCCCGCGCGGCAACGCCGGCACGGGTGAGGTCGCGGTGCCGATCTGCCAGACGGCATCCTGCCGGGTCGAGAGCATGGGTCATGCCGCCGATCCACTCGGCCGCGGCGACCTCGGCACCGTCTACTCGCGCATCCTCAACCCCACCTGCGATGCGCTGGAGCAGCGGATCGCGGCCCTGGAGGGGGGCGTCGCCGCGCTGGCGGTCTGCTCCGGCCAGGCGGCGGCAGCTATGGCGGTGCAGAATCTGTGCAGGCCGGGCGACAACATCGTCAGCTCCGCCGACATTTCCGGCAACACGTCGAGCCTTCTCGCCCACACGCTGCCGTCGATGGGCATCGAGGTGCGCTTCGTCGACCCGGAGGACCCGGACGGCTTCCGCCGGGCCACGGACGCCCGCACCCGCGCGTACTACGGCGAGACGCTGCCCGCCCCGAAGCTCACGGTGCTTCCTATCCGCGAGGTGGCGGCCATCGGCCGGGCGCTCGGCGTGCCGCTGATCGTGGACAACACCGCCGCGCCCATCCTCTGCCGTCCGCTGGAGCACGGCGCCGCCGTCGTCGTCCATTCCACCGCGGAGTATATCTGCGGCCACGGCACCGCGACGGGCGGTGTCATCGTCGATGGCGGCAAATTCGACTGGACCAGGCACTCCCGGCGCTTCCCCACGCTCACCGAGCCCGATCCCTCCTGCCACGGCGCGATCTGGACCGAGGCCGTCAGGCCGCTGGGGCCCATCGCTTATATTGTCCGTGCCCGCGCGGTCCTGCTGCGCGACATCGGCGCGGCCATGACCCCGTTCAACGCGTTCCAGGTGCTGCTGGGGCTGGAGACGCTGCCGCTGCGCATGCGCCAGCATTGCCGCAACGCCGCCGAGGTCGCGCTCTACCTGCAGGGCCATCCGGCCGTGCAGCGCGTTATTTATGCCGGCATGCACGAGTGCCCCACGCAGCACCGCACTGCCGTCGCCTGCCTCAAGGGCGGCTTCGGCGGCCTGGTGGGCTTCGAGCTGAAGGACGGCGGCGAGGCAGGCGCGCGCTTCATCGATGCGCTCCGGATGTTCTCCCACGCCTCCGACATCGGCCATGTGCGGTCGCTCGCGGTGCAGCCGGGCGCCGTGGTGCACCGGCCGGCCGCGGCCTTCGCGCCCGGCTACCTGCGGCTCTCCGTCGGCATCGAGCACATCGACGACATCATTGCCGATCTGGAGCAGGCCATCGCCGCAGCCGCCGTGCCGGCAGCCAGAAACGCCGCTTAGGAACGCATGACCGCAACCTGCCCCGACTGCCTTTGACCGACGCGGGCGGATCACCCGCTGCCCACTTTCTTTCGCGGAGTTGACCGAATGTATACGACCGAAGCCGCCACGCTTGCCGATACCCTGGACAGCCTGGGGGCGGGGATGTTCGTGGTCGATGCGACAGGCCGCATCGTGCATGCCAACGCCAGCGGCCGCACCATGCTGCAGGAGCGGCTCGTTCTGCGTTCCGCCGAAGGCCGCCTCGCGGCCTGCGAGGCGCGCGCGGCGGCGGCGCTGAAGGCGCTCCTCGCCAAGGCCGCCGGCGCCGGGGCGCGACCGATGGCGCTGCCGCTGAGCGCCGGCGACGGCCGGCACTACGTGGCCCACCTGCTGCCGCTTGCCTCGGGCGCCCGCCCCAGCGGGACGGGCTGCCACGCGGTCGCGACCG
>Ga0075421_100000884_pt1 | contig 33436 bp, 31 predicted proteins | sample SoiMetdeltSBSDD5_FD_75292 | JGI IMG/M metagenome (GOLD analysis project Ga0075421, IMG submission 75292) | Bulk soil microbial communities from a Populus tree surrounding site in Tennessee, USA - Soil MetaG P. deltoides SBSDD5 | ecosystem: Environmental > Terrestrial > Soil > Tree plantation... | reverse complement strand
GTACCAATTTCAGGCTCGAGCCAGACGGATCGAAGTTCGCGCCGTCGGCCTGCAAGACGGATCCGCCGTTGCCGGCGAAGGGGAAGTAGACAGGTAGGGCGGGTCTTGATTTTTAGACCCGCCGTGGCCGAGCTGGGCCGAAGAACAGGGCCCGGCCTACGAACTCGCCAATAATCGATCGCCGCCGAGGCGACGGAACTCCGCCTCGGCGTCCTGCGATCGCTCCTGTGCACGCTTGACGATCGCGTTGAAGCGGCGTTCACCTCGCACGGAATCCAGCCAAGGATCGGACACAAAGGCCTGGTAGCAGAAGAAACCGGCCTCCACGACGTGATGTTCCAGTAGGTCAAGGGCTGGCGACGGCTGATCGAGCTTCGCCAGCGCGCGGACGATGAAGTAAACCCCTTCGGGGTCGAAGGCGTGCATCGTGCTGAACTGATCGATGGAGGCGAGAGCCTCATCACGATCGCCTTCGAGGAGCTGGCGTGAGGCCCTCAACCACAGATGAACCATAGGAGGCAACGGCCGTTGTTCGTTCGCGCGGTATGACGCGATCGCATCGGCGGTGCGACCGAGCATCGGCAGCGACCAGTTCGTGATCCAGCGCGGGTCGTCGCCGTCGGCGTTCACGGCGCGTTCCCAGTCGCCGCGCATGAAATGGGTGTAGGCCACACTCGTTCGGATCGCCGGGTCGAGCCGGCGCGCATGGCGATCGGCGGCCAGCGACGCATCGAGCAGACCGCAAAATCGGCATGCGACGACGAGCCCGGCGAAGAGCTCCGGGTCAGCCGCCTGCGCCCGTGTGCGGCCCAGCAATCGCGCGACCGCCTCCTTGGCACGACCAAGCGATTCGATTTCGAAGTTCGTGTAGAGATTGTGAGCGATGCTGAGATCGGGGTTGATCTCGAGCGCCCGCCGAAACGACTCATCAGCCTTGCGAAAGTGCTCGTCGCGCCCTTCCACGCCATATTTGGCAAGCACTCGGTGGACCCGTCCAAGCTTCGCCCATGCCGGCGCGAAGCCGGGGTCTTCGTCCACTGCCGACTGATACATGTCGCCGGCGACCTGTAGCATGGAGATGTCGTAGGCGAGCTGATTGCCGCGCAAATAGAACTCGTAGGCGCGCGCGCTGGCTGGCAGGTCGCGACGCAGACGCCGCTGATCTCCCGACGACAGCGGAATCGACAACGATTCGACGATCGCGCGTGCCAATTGATCCTGCACGTCGAAGATGTCCTTCATCTCGAGCTGGATCGTCTTGGACCAGAGAATCGTGCCGGACGGAGCTTCGAGCAACTGCGCGGTCACTCGAATCTGTCCACCGGCGCGCAGCAGCGTGCCGCACAAGACGACGTCCACCCCGGCATCGACGGCAATCTTCTTGAGATTGATGCCTTCGTCGCTGGTGTACCCGGCGCCGGCGAGCGTGGAGCGCACGACGAGCGACTGAATGCCCGCGAGTGAAGTGAGGATCGCGTCCGGCAGGCTGAAGGAGAGAAAGTCCACGTCCGGATCCGGACGGAGCATCCGAAATGGAACGGCGATCAGGCGCGTCGTCGGTCTGACCGTCACCGTCGAGGTGTCGGTCGAGAGCGTCATCGCCGATCGCAGCGCCTGCGCCATCGCGTCGGCTGATTGATAGCGATCCTCGGGCCGCTTCTCGAGTGCGCGATGGATCACTCCATCGATCGCCGACACTGAGGCCGATCCCGCCAGTGCAGCCGGTTGGCCCGACATGATCGCGTGATACACCTGCATGAGATCGTTGCCGGGAAAGGCTGGCTGGCCAGACAACATCTCGAAGAGGATGGCGCCGGCGGCAAACAGATCGGAGCGGGGATCCAGCGCCCCTTCTGCCCATTGCTCGGGCGCCATGTATCGCGGCGTGCCGACGACCATCCCTGTTTTGGTGATCGTCTGTTCCGAACCCGACGGCTCGCTCGACCGCGCCAGGCCGAAGTCCAGCAGCTTGATACCTCCGTCGGTGAGGAAGACGTTCGACGGCTTCAAATCACGATGCACGATCTGGCGACTGTGCAGAGCGGACAGGGCGCCCAGAATTCCGAGCGCGGTTGTCACGGCTTCGTCGGGCTTGAGGGCGCCGTCCTTCAAGCGCATGGCCAGTGAGTCGCCTGTCAACAGCTCCATCACGATGAAGAGCCGTTCGTCGGATTCGCCGACATCGTAGATCTGACAAATACCCGGGTGGCTGACGCTGGCGGCTGAGCGCGCCTCACGCCACAGACGCGCCTGCGTTTCAGCGTTTGATGCGAGCGAACGGAGGACCTTGATGGCGACTTCGCGCTCGAGCCGTGGATCGAGCGCGCGGTAGACCTCGCCCATTCCGCCCGATCCGAGACTGGCGACGATTTCGTACTTTCCTAGACGGTCCCCCCGGGCAAACGACATGCGCGGGAAGAATTATAGGTCCCAGCTACCCGGAGGTCGCCACCCAGTAGTCAGGCAGGTCTTTCTTGGTGTCCCTGAGGATCTCAACTATGGCGGCGCGATCAGCGGCGCTCAGCGAACGATAGCGATCGTCAGTGACCTGGCCGTTGAGGACGTTCCACAGGCGCTGGTAGACCGCCGACTTTGCTTCGACCGGCAGGCCATCGAACGGCTCGGAGTAAATCAGATAGCTGCACGGATATTTGAGCAGCCGTTTCGTCAGATCCAGTTCGCGCAACGACCGGCCCCTCGCGTCTCGTGGTCCGCTCTCGTGGAATCTCTTGGCGAACGTGGTCGGCCCGCTGATCGGCCCCGGCAGCGGTGATTCGTCGACGAACAGGAGATAGTCGACCAGTTCTTCAACCCTCGACTTGAAGGTGCGCTCCGCTTCGGGGCCCACGCGCGCTTCCCATCCGACTCGTGTAATGAGGTTCAGCATCTGCGCCTGATGCTCGAGAACCAGCAACGCGACGATGTCACTATACGTCGACAGGTACCCGGTCATGTCGAACCGGCCGTCCAGGTTGGTGACGTGAACGGTCTCTGGTTTCACCATGGCGCCCAGGTCCGACGGATCGGTTGCGGTCGCGTTCCCCATGTGACGGCTTGCCTGGTGCGTGCCGGTCACGAACCATCCACCCCACCGCAGCTCAAATGGACTCCGATGATCCGTGGTATATGCCGGACCGTACATCGTCGTGCCGTCGACGCTCGGGAAGACACTGCCGACAAAGAGTCCGGGAACGTTCTGTGTGGCATCGGAGGCGTGACACATGACACAGGTGTCGTTGCGCTCGAACTGAGGAACTCCAGATTCAGACTGGCTGAGTGTGTAGAAGATCGACCCTTGCTTCGGGTCCTGCGCAACGAATTCGAGCACGGGACCGCCGCGCACCCATCCCACCGAGACCGTGTCGTTGAAGAATATGGCGCGCGGATTTGTTGGGTTGATCCGCGGCGCCTGGAAGCTCGTCTTGGAAAACACCAGGACCTGCGAGTCGATCGGGACATTGAGCGCGGAGAGCACCGATGTCAGGTATCCAGATGGCCCTTGCTTCTCGAACGAGACCTCTCCGCGCTGCAGCCGGCCGTTCAGTTGGGCAATCGGGTCCGAGGACGGTCTCGTGGCGTAGCCGATGGCCGGGTGATTGCGAATAAAAGAGGGATGGATTTTCTGGGCCGATACGAGAACGACACTCGCCACCCACGCAAGGGCGACGGTCACGATGCGCGTTGTATTCATTCTGGGCACACCACTGCAAATGACTCTCCGTTTGGGCTCAAACCAAATGATGCCTCAAACCGGCAGGATGTCACAAACGGAGGCGGAATTTACACCGTGAAATGCGAAAAAATCCCCACTGTGCGAAAGCTCAACGGTCTTGGTCTCACCCGGTGCGGGCGGGTTTCCAGCGCAGGCCAAGAGCGATGAGCCTATCGAGCAGGCGCTCGTACGAGATGCCGTGAGCCTCGGCCGACTCCGAGAAGTCTTCGCCATAGGCCATGTTCGGATTTGGGTTGGCTTCGAGCACGTAGATCCGTTCTTCCTCGTCCATCCGTATGTCGACGCGGGCGTAACCGCTCAGGTCGAGCGCGCGGTACGCGCGCTTGGCCATTCGCTGCATTCGCTCGACCGTCGCTGGATCGACTCGCGCCCGGTCGGTCATGATGCCGTGCTTTTTCTGATACTGCGTGCTCCATTTGACCCGCTCGGTCGCGATCTTCCACCGGTTGTCGGGCATTTGCGCGAATGACATCTCCCAAGGCGGCAGCACATCGAGCCGTTCGTTGCCGATCACGCCAACGTAGATCTCGCGACCGTCGATGAACTGTTCGACGATTGCCGCCGTGCCCAGCTTCTCATGGATGAACGTCGCGCGGCGCGCAAGCTGTTCGTGATTCTCGACTACCGACGCCTGAGAGATCCCTGTCGAAGCCTCGAAGAAGAGCGATTTGACGATTAAGGGGAATGTCAAGCGCTTGGGGAGCGCGACTTTCCGGCCCGGACGGACGACGGTGAACTCCGGGACACGAATACGGTGATACGCAAGGAGCTTTTTCGAGAGCGCTTTGTCGCGCGCCAGTATCAAGCCGCGCGGATTGCATCCGGTATATGGGAGGCCGAGAAGCTCGAGATAGCTGACGACGTTCTGATCGAATGTGGTAACGCCGGCAAACGCCTCCATGAGATTGAAGACGATGTGCGGCTTGAACAGTCCCACGGTCGGCCGGATGCCCCCGAGGTTGTCATTGATGCCGAGGACGCGCACCTCGTGGCCGATCTCACGAAGGGTCTCGATCACGTCGTACTCCATCTTCCATTCCGCTTCGAGGATGTCGATACCTGTCGTATCCTCGGGAGGAACGAGATGGTCGTGCACGAGCGCGAGAATGCGAAGCTTCTTCACGGTTCAAACGTCCGGGCTAAGTCGGGACACTGCGTACCAACAAGGTCCGGCTAAAGCCGGACACTACGTACAAACCGTTCATAGGAACAAGCGATGCCCGCCGCTGTGCAGATAGTTCATAACCTGCACCGTGAGGAGGACGGTAAACTCCTGTCGCGCCTGTTCCTCCGGAACGGCCAGGCGTAGTTTCAACTCCCGGCAGCGTCCGATCATGTCTTCGAGGACCTGATCGATCGTGTACTGGTAAATCCCGGTCCATCCGGCCACCACGCGGCGGACCTGGCGTCTGATGCGCGAGATGAACTGTGCCGCCGTCATCTGTCCCGTGAAGTCGGCCGCGTCGGAAAAGAGGCGCCGCAGATCCCGATCGTAGAAGTTGGGGTAGTCGACGCCGTAGTAGCGACGCTTGTTGCGGTAGTGTTGGCGCAGCGTAATGCGGAGATTGGGCAGCGCGTCGACTTCTTCAGGGTTGTCGACAGGCGCGGGACGATCGCGCAGCGTTCCCATCAACGCATCCATGTATTCAAGCTTTGGAAGCGCCTTCCATCCCGAGTAGCGGTGACGCCACTCGCTGCTCGGCGTCAACCACACGGCGAACGTTTCGGCGAAGTCTTCGTCGGGGTGGCTCTGCGCGTACCACGAATCGAGATGGAGCACGAAACTCTTGCTGTACGGCTTCGGCGTGTAGAACTCGGGATACGGCTTCGAGGGAGACCCGAAGATTTCGCGGCGCTTGCCTCTTCGACGGAGGCGATACGCATTGTCGATGACGTGGCCGGCCTCATGACGAAGGATCCTCATGCACCATTCGTGTTCGCCCCCCTCGACTTCCAACATCTGCGTTTCCTCGAGTTTTTGGAGCCGCGGATGGGCGAGATAGAAGGGGATGGCAATCGTCGTGGCGCCATCAGGAGTGAACCACTCGTCGGAGAGATAGAAGTGCAGGGGAAAGGTGAGCCCTCGGGTCCGCAGCTCCTCCCGAAGGAGCTCGATCCGCTGGGCCAGCGTGCCTTCGATGGCCAGCGGCAGGTCGGCCATCCGTAAATCGAGCAAAGCGTCATCGTCGAGCTCAGGCCAGGTCTCGTGCACAGGACGTTTGGGCATGTCGGGCTGGCCTATAGACTAGCGCGTAGCGCTGCCGGTAACCTGAGACAGATGGGTGTGACACGCAAGATTGGGATCGTTGCAGGAGCGATGGTTGGCATGACGGTATTGGTGACGGCGCAGGATCGAGATCGCGCGAAAGTCGCGGACGCCTACAAGTGGAATTTGACGGACGTCTATGCCAGCCAGGCGGTCTGGCGGGAGCAGAAGGAGAAGATTGCCGCCGAAATCGCGCGCCTCCGCGAGTTCCGAGGCAAGCTCGCTTCCGCACCCGCTACGCTGGCGCACGCCCTGGAGTTGATGTCGCGGCTGGATAAGGAGCTCTCCCGGCTCTATGTCTACGCGAGCATGCTTTCGGACGAAGACACGCGGGACTCCACGGCCCAGGGCATGCAGCAGGAGATGCAGCAGCTCTATGCCAAATTCGGCGCCGAAGCGTCGTTCATCGAGCCTGAAATCGTGAAAATGGGAAGCGGCGCGATCGAACGGGCCATCGCGGCGGAGTCCGGGCTGTCGTCGCACGCGTTTTACCTGCGTGACGTGATCCGTCGCGCGGCTCACACCCTGTCGGATTCGGAAGAGAAGATCCTGGCCGACGCCGCGCCGTTGGCAGCGTCGGCGAACAACATCTACACGATCCTGGCGAACGCGGACTTTCCGTACCCGACGATCACGCTGGCCGACGGGAAGACACTGAAGGTCAATCAGGCCGGGTATAGCGAGCTGCGCACGTCGTCGAACCGCGCCGATCGACAGGCCGCGATGTCAGCCTTTTTCAACGCCCTCGGTTCGTTCGGCCGCACGCTTGGAATGACGATGAATTCCAACGTGCAGAAGTCGCTGTTCTATTCGCGCTCGCGCAAGTACGCGTCGAACCTGGAAGCGGCGCTGAACGGTCCCAACATCCCGGTCACGGTATATATGCGGCTGGTCGACGGCGTGAACCGTCACCTGCCGACGTTCCATCGCTATCTCAAACTGCGCCAGCGGATGATGGGCCTGACCGACGACCTGCATTACTACGACCTGTACGCGCCCCTCGTCGCATCGGTCGATCTGCGCTACACACCCGAGGAGGCGCAGGAGAACGTGATCGGCGCCATGGCACCGCTCGGCAAGGACTACACAGACGTACTGCGCAAGGGTTTCAAGGAGCGTTGGATCGACTGGTATCCGACCGAAGGTAAGGTGGCAGGCGCCTACTCCAACGGCGGCGCCTACGACGTCCATCCGTACATGTTGCTCAATTACCTCGGACAGTACAACGACGTCAGCACACTGGCCCACGAGCTCGGTCACACGATGCAGAGCTACTACTCGAACAAGACGCAGCCGTATCCGACGGCCGGTTACCCGACGTTCGTCGCGGAGGTCGCGTCGACGTTCAACGAGGCGCTGCTCATCGACTACATGTTGAAGCGCATTAAGGACACGCCGACCCGTCTCTCTCTGCTCGGAAACTATCTCGAAGGCATCAAGGCGACGGTGTTCCGCCAGACGCAGTTCGCGGAGTTCGAGCTGCGGATGCACGAGATGGGTGAGCGCGGCGAGCCGATTACGGGCGACGCGTTGGCCAAGCTGTATCTGGACATCACACGCAAGTACTACGGCCACGATCAGAAAACGGCGATCGTGGACGACTACATCGCTCACGAGTGGAGCTTCATTCCCCACTTCTATCGCGACTTCTACGTGTTCCAGTACGCGACGTCGTTCACCGCGGCCGAAGCGCTTTCCGCCAAGGTGCTGGCGGGGGACCAGGACGCGACCAAGCGTTACCTGACCTTCCTGGCGGCGGGTGGATCGAAATACCCGATCGATCTGTTGAAGGACGCTGGTGTCGACATGACGACGGACGAACCGCTCGACCTGACGATCAAGCGAATGAACGAAGTCATGGACGAGATGGAGAAGCTGCTTGGCAAGTAGGGCGGGTCTTGCTTTTTAGACCCGCTTGGAACGGGCGTCGACCGACAACGGGACCCGCTTACAAAATGCGCTTTCCCAGCGCAGACAGCGCGAGTTCCACGCCGAACTCCGCCGTGGTGTTGCGAAGATCCAGCGTCGGGTTAACCTCCACCAGATCCAGCGCCACGACTTGCTGCGAATCGGCCACGATCTCCATCACCATGTGCGCCTCACGGTAGTCCAGCCCTCCGCGGACCGGCGTGCCGACGCCGGGAGCGAAGGTGGGGTCGCACGCATCCATGTCGAACGACACGTGGATCCCTCCGGTGCCTGTCGATGCCAGCGCGATCGCGCGCTCGGCGATCACGGCAATCCCCTCCCGGTCGATGTCCTTCATGGTGAATACGTGCACGCCGGAGGCGCGGATGCGATGCTTCTCCCGCTCGTCCAGATTCCGAATCCCGACGAGCACGGTGTGTTGCGGGAGCACGGACGGCGTCGAACCGATCGATGCGAGCTCGACCGGCTCCTGGCCAAGAAGAGCAGCGAGGGGCATCCCATGCACGTTGCCGCTCGTGGTCGTCTCCGGCGTGTTCATGTCGCCATGAGCATCGACCCAGATGAGGCCCATCGGATACGACGTGATTCCGGTGACCCAGTCGGCTGTCGCGGCGACCGATCCGGCCGCGAGGCTGTGATCGCCGCCGAGCACGACCGGTAACGCCCCTTCCGCGAGCGAATCGGTCACCGTCTTGTAGAGCGTCCGGCACACGCGCGCGATCTCGTGAATGTACTTCTTGCGTTCGTCGGCCTTGTGCTGCGTCTCCGGAATCGGTGCAGGCACGTCGCCCTGATCGACGACGATCCGCCCGAGTTCTCCGAGACGGGCGCTCAAACCTGCGATCCGGAATGCGGACGGCCCCATATCGACGCCGCGACGCCCGGCACCGAGATCGAGAGGAACGCCGATGATGTGAACTGGTTTCAATGTGCTTCGAATCTTATATGGTGCGAAGGTTTCGGAGGCGCCGAGGAATGAAGGTCTGTCATGATCGCGCCGCGACGAAGTCGGCGGCTCGTGCGGCCGTCGCCCGTCCGTCGCTGATGCAGTCCGGGATTCCAATCGCCCGGAAGCCGCTGCCGGTCACAAAAAGTCCTGGTAGCGCTGTCAGGCAACGTTCAATGTTGGCGACGCGTTGCAGGTGTCCGACTTCGTACTGCGGACTCTGACGCGTCCAGCGGTACAGTCGCGTGAACAGCGGAGCGCCGGAGATGCCGAGCAGCTCCGCCAACTCCTGCTGCGCCGTCGAAATCAGCTCCTGATCCCCGGCCTCAAGGCGTCGTGGGTCGCGGCCGCCACCCAGATATCCCCGCAACAAGACATGACCGTTGGGAGCGCGGCCCGGCCATTTCGACGACACCCACGTGCCAGCCAATAGCGCGAGTCCTTCAGTGCGAGGAACCACGAACCCGGTGCCTCGTAACGGATGTGACACCTGATCGCGCCGATAGCCGAAGGCCACTGTTGCCGTCGATGCGTACGGAACAGACTCACACAAGTCAGCAAGAGCGGAATCGATCGGGCGCACGAGCGACCCGGTGACATAGGCAGGCACGGCCAACACAACACTTCTGGCCCGAATGGACCCCGCCGCCGAATCAATCGAGTACGCGCCCGACGCCGACAATCTCGTGACGCGTGCATTTGTGACGACCGTTCCCGGTGCGAGCGCGCCGGCGAGCGTGTCGACCAGTTCGCCGGTTCCTCCCGGCAGCGAGACGAACGCTCCTTGTGGCGAGGGCCGAGCGTTCAAAGCGCGAAGCGCGCGGATCACGCTGCCGGACCGCCGCTCCGCGTCGACCAGGCGCGGGAAGAGAGCGCGAATCGACAAACGGTCGACGTCACCGGCGTGGATACCGGCTAAAAGAGGATCTGCAAGGTAGTCGACGGCCTCGCGTCCAAACCGGCGGCCGACAAAAGCCGCAATCGATTCATCCTCGTCCACGGTTCGCCGCGGCGTCAGGACCTCGCCGGCCATCCGCGCCTTGCCAGCGAGCGAGAAGAGGCGCGACCGGGCCAGGGCGCCGAAGGTAATCGGAAACCCCAGGAACGATCCTTCCGCGATCGCGTGCAGTTGGCCCTCGCGCAGCACGTATGCCGTCCGCGGAATGAGCGTTGGCACGAGCCGATCCGCGATACCCAGCTCACGGCACAACGTGACAGCGGCAGGTTTTTGAACCAGGAGTGAATCGGGGCCGCCGTCGATCGTCCAGCCGTCGAAGTATTCCGTCGCGATTACGCCGCCGGGGCGAGCGGTGGCCTCGAGCACTTGGACCGCGAGGCCGCGTCCTTTGAGATCGAACGCGGCGGCTAGTCCGGCAATTCCTCCACCAACGATGGCTACGTCCAGGATTGCGTCGCTCGAGACTCCGCCAGTCATCGGTGCGGCTGTCAGCGCAACCGCCGCGAGGCGGTGTGGACGTAATGTGCCAGCATCTGCACGTGCTCCACTGGTGTCGATGGAAGGATGCCATGCCCGAGATTGAAGATGTGGCCCGGTCGTCCGCCGGTGCGGCGAAGCACGGCGTCGGTCTGCTGCATCATCCGCGCGGGCGGGCCGAGCAGCAGCGTCGGGTCCAGATTGCCCTGAACGGCGTGGGTGGATCCGATCCTCTCCCATGCCTCATCTATTGGAATGCGCCAATCGACCCCGATTACATCTCCGCCTGCATCACGGAGTTCCTCGAGGATCGTTGATGTCCCCGTACCGAAGTGAATCGTCGGGACACGCTTGCCGATCGCATCGAATATTACGCGGGTGTGGGGCAGGGCGAATTCGCGGTAGTCGCTCGCGTCGAGCGCGCCAACCCATGAATCGAACACCTGAACGGCGTCAACTCCCGCCTCGACCTGGGCCACGAGGAAGTCGGCCACCACCCGAGAGAGTTTTTCGCAGAGGCGATGCCAGTCGTCCGGGTGGCCGTACATCAGCGCCTTGGTCTTCGCAAAGTTGTTCGAGTGTCCGCCTTCGATCGCGTACGAGGCCAGCGTGAACGGCGCGCCTGCGAACCCAATCAGTGGAACGCGTCCGTCGAGCTCCTGCTGAATCTGCCGAACCGCGTCAAGGACGTAACCGAGCGCCTGTCGTGGCTCGAACACGCGGAGCCTTTCGATATCTCCGGGGCCATCGATAGGACGTTCGATCTGCGGTCCTTCGCCTTTGATGAAATCGAAGGGAAGTCCCATCGGTGCCAAAGGCAGGAGAAGGTCGGAAAACAGGATGGCGGCGTCAACTTCGAGACGACGAATCGGCTGCAGCGTGACTTCCGTGGCCAGGTCGGGTGTGCGGCAGATCTCGAGCAGCGAATACTGCGTGCGAAGCGTGCGGTACTCCTGCATGTATCGACCAGCCTGTCGCATGAACCAGACCGGCGTGGCATCAACATGTTCGCGGCGACAGGCCTTCAGAAAGCGGGAAGGGGTCACGAATCAATTCCGGAACGCGAGGTGTCGGGGCGTGTCAGTCTCGAACCGGAGTATGGAGCATGTCACGGGCCAGCGTCACCAGCTCATCGAGCCAGAGCGGCTTGAACCGGACGTCGGCGCCCAGGGCTTGAATCTCGTTGGTCTGCGACTCAGCGAGGTAGTAGTCTCCCGTGACGATTGTCACCGGCGTGTGCTGCATACCCGGGATCGCGCGCAAAGACCGCAGCACCTGCACTCCACTCGTGAGCGGCATTCTCAGATCGAGGATGACGGCATGCGGACGATGGGTTTGAGCGAGGCTGAGGCCCTCGTCAGCAGAGTGTGCGGCCCATACTTCGAAACCCTCGAGACGCAGCATCCGCGCAAACAGTTCGGTAACGCTAACGTCGTCGTCCACGATCAGGACGCGGGCGTTGGGGGCGTGCGACGGCACTGGCTCATTGTCGTGCTCGAAGTGAGATGCGTCAAGGTAAAGGCGCGAAGGGCGAGAGACCTAATGGTTTGGGCAGCTGTGGCTTTCATGCTATATTCTGGCGCTTCTGCCGGCATGAGCCGGCCCATGGGTCTTCCCGTACTTGCACGTTCCGGCCGCGAAAGCCGTTGCGTGTACCCCCGTCGGAGGTTTTGTTGAGCCCCATCCTCGTGCGGCCTGTGCGCGAGCAGCTCGAGCACGATCGGGTGATCCGCCTGCTTCAGGCAAAGTACAAGAGAAAATTCGACGTCGCCATCAACCCCGGCAATGAACAGACGGCGCCGGTTGGACCGCCGACCTCTCCTTGGTACCCAGACCTCGTTCTTCAGTCCGGTGAACGGAACAAGAAGTTGTTAGGGGTGGTCGAGGTTGAGACCGCGGAATCGTTGAATAACTTAGAGGCGATGTCGCAGTGGGCGACGTTTGCGAAACTGCGCGTACCCTTTCATCTCTACGTTCCGGCGGCCGGCGTCGACAGCGCTCGTCGTCTGTGCTCGGACTTGCAGATTCAGGCCGCTGAGATGTGGGCGTATCACTCGATCGGTGAGCAGATTCGCTTCACGCTGGTCTCTCGTACGCAGGGTCCAGAGCGACCTCGCGAGGTGGTTCCATCCCGACCGGCCGCGCCGCCTCCTCCTGCCGCCGCCCCACGGCCGAAGACAACCCGCGCAGCGGCTGTTCGACCAGCTCGGCGCGCAACCGCGGCGAGCGCGCCGAAGCCGCGCCCGGTTGCCGCGAAGAAGAAGTCCACAGAGGTCCGCAGGGCGACGAAGAGGCCGGCTGCCAGACAGTCCGCTCCGTCAAGGCCCCAGAAGCGCAAGTAGAGCGCTGTGCCTTTCTTGCGCGTGATCCGTGACAAGCGTGGCTACGAGACCACGTATTTGATGCATCTCTATCGAGAGGGGCATCGGCAGCGTTCACGGATTCTGTACGTCTTCCGTTCGCCTGGCAGTGTGCGCGTAGGGCGTGGTGCACTTGAACCTGAAATCCTGCGCGAGATCGAGGCCCAGTACCCTGACATCGCCTTCGACTGGAAAGACGTCCGCGAGCATCAGCAGCACATCGAAATTTCGGCCGAGCCGCGGCGGCGCAAGCCGCCCAAGCGCGAGGACGCCGTCATTGCAACGCCGGAGCCGCCGGCGCCAGTTCCCGTGACGCCGGCCCCGACTCTGTTACCCAGCGCAGTGCCCTCGGTCATCGAGGGTGCAACACCCGACGATCAGATCGCGTTTCTTGTTCGCTGGTATCCGATGATTCGCGAACGCGTTCCGAGGCGAACTTCGGATCCTGTCCGGCAGGAAGCGCTGTACGCGCTGACGGAACGCCTCAATCCGGCCACGTGGACGGACGCTGATCAGATCGCCGCAGGGTTGCAGCAAGCGTCCGAGGCGCTCGAACGACTATCACGTGTCTTCTCCCGCCGTCGTCGACGCGCACGTCGCCGTCCCGGCGAAGGGCGTGCCGCGTCATCAGGTCCCGCGCAGTCCGACACTTGAGCGACGTCATCGAAAGGGTCGTGCTCGCCTTGGCGGAACTGGGGCCATGGGCACCTGCCTTGTTCATCCTGGCCTACATCCTGGCTTCGGTGACACTCGCTCCGGCGTTTCTTTTGACATTCGCGGCCGGCGCCGTCTTCGGTCTCCTGCGCGGCACATTGCTCGTGTACCTTGGGGCGGTGCTTGGCTCTTCGGCCGTGTTCGCGATTGCGTCGCCGCTTGCTCGTTCGAGACTGTTGCGATGGATGGACCGCGATCCGCGAGTCGCCGCAGTACGCGCCGCCGTTGTCGGCCAGGGCACGTGGGTGATGTTCCTGCTTCGACTCTCGCCGGTGGTTCCGTTTGTGCTGCTGAACTACGCGCTTGCGCTGAGTGGCGTTCGATATCGCGATTTCCTGGCTGCGTCGGTGGGCATGCTGCCGGCCATCGTGATGTACGTCTATTACGGCAAGGTCGCCGGCGATGTCGCGAAGCTGGCGGCCGGCGTAGCGCCACCACGCGGTCCCGCGTATTACGCGCTCCTCGTCGTGGGTCTTGTCGCGACAGTCGTGGCCACGACTGTCGTCACGCGAGCGGCGAGAAGATCGATGCGCGCGACGCCATCGTAGGGCGCTTACTTTGGCGACCCGGCGGCCGGCGGAAGGCAGGACCCGCCCTACGTGCCTCGCAGCAGTGATTCGAGTTCCGCGGGATGAGCCGCGCGCAACATCGCGTCCGCTCGATCGAGCACACCGTCGAACACCAGTTTTGCCAGAGATTCCTCGAGCGTGAAGGAACCGGCTTTTCTTGTGATGGTGATCTCCTGATTCAGATGCTGCAGCGCGTTCTTGCGAATGTGCTGTCTGGCACCGTAACTGACCAGTAGCAACTCCGCAACTGGAACGAGACTTCTCGCCTTGGTCTGGACCAGCGACTGTGTCAGGACGCCGGCTAGCGCCATCGCCAGCTCCTGGCGCACGGCATTCTGTCGTTCCACTGGAAACGCGTCAGCGATCCGGGATAGAGCGGCAGCAGCGTCGGTGGCGTGAACGGTCGCGAGCACGAGATGACCCGTTTCCGCAGCCGCAAGCGCAATCCGCATCGTCTCGGGATCGCGCATTTCTCCAACGACGATGACGTCGGGAGCCTGTCGCATGGCCGCGCGCAACGCCGTCGGAAAGTCAGGTGAATCCATGCCGATCTCGACCTGTTCGATCACGCTTCGGCCATGGCCGTGTTCGTACTCGATCGGATCTTCCACGGTGACGATGTGACGTGAATACTTGTTGTTGATTTCGGCGATGAGAGCGGCGAGCGTCGTGGTCTTGCCGGAACCCGTTGGTCCGCACACCAGCACCAAGCCGCGCGGCAGTTCCGCGAGTAGCGAGATATCGTGCGAGAAGTGCAAGTCCGACAACCGTGGAACGCGCGTCGGCAGCGCTCGAATCGCGGCGGCCTGCCGTCCACGCTCGCGATGCAGGTTCATGCGAAAGCGGCCGAGCCCTTTGAGCGTGAACGCGAGATCGACAGCTTCACCGTCGCGATATCGGTCTCTCAGGCGCGATGGGAGGATCGGCGACACGGCGGCTTCGATGTCCTCTCCACTCAACGCGTCGCCGCGCAGTCGCGAGACCTGCCCCTTCACGCGAGCCAGGGGAGGCAGGCCCGCGACCAGCAGCAGGTCGCTTCCATCCTGATCGCGAACCTGGCGAAGCCAGTCTGAGAGATCTGGTGTGTCGCTGGTGATCGGCGCAGAGCGGACCGACGTGATCTGGTGCAGCTCGGAGACGAGCCGATCGAGGTCGTCGACGCGGTGATTGCGCGTATCAGACATGAAGGAAGACGTCACGAACGCGCGACGAATCGATTTTCGATGGCGAGAATCTTGTTGAGTCGCCGTTGATGCCTCTCCTCATGCGAAAAGCGCGCGTTGAGGAACGCGTCGACGATTTCACACGCCAGGGCCGATCCGATGACGCGGGCGCCGAGGCAGAGCACGTTCAGATCGTCGTGTTCCACGGCCTGGTGCGCCGTGTAGGTGTCGTGGCACACAGCCGCGCGGATGCTGGGGAACTTGTTGGCGGCAATCGAAACACCGGCGCCGCTGCCGCATACGATCACACCGCGTTCGGCCTGGCCCTCGAACATGGTCTGGGCAACGGCTTCGGCCGAGTCCGGGTAGTCCACCGGGGCCGTTGAGTGGGCGCCAAGGTCGATGACTTCGTGGCCGTTGCGCGTCAGGTGCGCGCCGATCAGTTGTTTGAGCTCAAAGCCCGCGTGGTCACCGCTCAGTGCAATTCGCATTGATGACAGGGTACACCGGCCGAATACTCAGCTACGTCGTCAAAAAAGGCGCGGCGGAGTATACTTTGAGCCATGCGAAATCTCGCTAAGTACTTGCTCGTCGGCGTGTTCGCAGTAATTGCGACAGCGGGGAATCCTGCGTCTGTGGTGAGGGCGCAAGCCCCTGCGCCTGCTCAAGGCGGCGCACAGCCGGCACAAGCGCCCCAGGCACCGGCGGGGCAGCCCACCTTCCGTCTCAGCGTCGATCTCGTCACGAGCGACGTGATCGTTCGCGACCAGCGGAATGACCAGTTCGTGGCCGATCTCAAGCCCGAGGAATTTGAGATCTACGAGGACGGCGTCAAGCAGGAGCTCGTCTCTTTGGTCTTGACGCACGGCGGCCGTGTCTATAACCAGCTGTCACCGCCACCCGCGCCGGTACAGGAAGGCATCATCCTGCCGACAAACCGGCCGACTAACGACGCCGCCGGCCGCGTGTTTCTCATCTTCATCGACGACCTGCACCTCGACTTCCGAAGCACGCCCCGCACGCGTGAGCTGATCAAGAAGATGCTCAAGCTGCTGATTCACGAGGGCGACATGTTCGGAATCGTGACGACGGGCTATTCGTCAATTTCCGAACAGTTGACGTACGACCGTCAGGTGCTCGATTCGCTGATTTCGAAAGTCACCGGCGGCGGGTTGAAGGCCAAGGAAATCATCGAAGGCATGCAGAGCTCCCAGGGGCCGACGGAGTTGCGGCATCGTGCTCACGTCGCATTTTCGACCGCCTACGATCTGATGAAGAACCTGGAGAAGCTGCAGAATCGTCGCAAGGCGGTCATCTACATCAGCAGCGGATACGACTTCAATCCATTCGAGCAGTCCCGTCTCGAGGAGCAGGCAAGGCGCATGGGGTTGTACAACAACTCCGGTGACGGTAGCGGCTCCTCACAGTCCCCTGTCGATCAGTTGATGACCGATCCTTTCGTTCGCAACCAGCAGAGTTCACAGTTGTTGGCCGAAGCCGATCTCGTTCGAGAGCTCGCCGAGTTGACGCGCGCAGCAAATCGAGCTAACGCGACGATGTACACCATCGACCCGCGAGGACTCATTGCAGGTCAGGACCTGGACGATGAGGTGCCGACGCAGGAGTGGAACGCGTATGTCCGGGACACGCAGGACAGCCTGCGAGTGCTTGCCGAGGAAACTGGCGGTATCGCAGTCGTCAACCAGAACGACTTCGACAAGGCACTGAAGCGAATCGACAACGAGACCAGCGACTACTACGTGCTGGGGTACTACTCGACGAACCCGGACCCGCTCAAGCGCCGGCGGAAGGTGGAGATCAAGACGACGAGGGCGGACCTGAGCGTCTGGTCGCGCGGCGAGTACACGCTGAGACCCCTGCCGCCCGTCGACGCCGGCAAATAGCTAGTCAAGGGCTCCGCCCTTGACATCTCCGCCTCCGCCAAAGGCTACGGCGAGAACTCGCCGTAGCGTTCTCGCGCCGCTGCCTCATGCCATCTTCGACGGGCGCACCATCGAATCGAACTGCGGTCGCATCGTCTCGAAAACGCGCATCACTTCGGTAACGGCTCGCGGCAATCGTCCCATCTTCGGGTACAGCCATCCCGTTTGTCGCACCAGCGAGACTCCCGTAATCCGGCTGCAGAACAGTTGACGCGTGCTGACATCGGCCGCCGCGGCCTGCCACGGGACGATGCTGATTCCGAGGCCGCTGCGAACCATCGCCTTGATGATCTCCACGTTTTCCGTTTCCATGATGACCGGTGGTGTGATCCGCTCGCGCCTGAAAAAGTCCTCCACGATCCGCCGCGTGATCGATCCCGTTTCGAACAGTACGAAGGGCTGCCTCTCGAGGTCGGGCGGGACGATTCGTTTTTGCGCCGCCAGGGGATGACTCGGATAGGTCAAGAGCAGCAGCTCCTCCTGAAGCATCGGGACGGACACGAGATCCGACGCGTCAATGGGTAGTGTGAGCAAGCCCAGATCACCGGCGCCCGATCGAAGCATCTCAATCGAACGCTGTGTGCTGCCGACCGTGACCCGCATGTCGAGGCTGGGATGAATTCGTCGCACTTCGGCAAGGAGCCGCGGAAAGACGTAGAGGCAGACGGTCATCCCCCCGACCAGGCCAATCGATCCGCGCAACGACTCGCGCGTGTCGCTGATCGCCGACACGGTGTCCTGCAGGTCGCGGAAGACGCGGTGGCTCAACTGAAGGAGGGATTCGCCTGCTGGCGTAATCCGGATGCGGCGGCCGATGCGATGGAAGACCGGCTCGCCGAGCTCGTCCTCGAGGATGAGGATCTGACGACTGATCGCCGACTGCGAAACGTGCAGCTTCTCTCCGGCGGCAGTGAAGGAGCCCGTTTCGGCTATGGCTCGAATAATTTCGAGCTGCCTGAGGTCCATAGGTCAGCATACATATGCATGACTCATGGGTCCAGTTCGAACAATACATTGTCGCGATTGACTCTGCGCTTGCGGTGACGAGTTGAGTTCGCCGGTGGTGAGAGAGCGACGCGTGTTCGCTCGACAGCCTCCTCCAGGTACCCCTCGTCGATCTCGATGCCGATAAAGCTCAGGCCGAGTTGCGCGCACGCCACCGCGGTAGAACCGAGCCCAAGAAAGGGGTCAGCCACCAGCCGCGTGCGTTCCAGCCCGTTCATCCGCAAACACATCTCGGGGAGCTTTGGTGGGAAGGTGGCCGGGTGCGGCCGTTCCTTGTCGCGGTTCTGAATCGTCTCGTACGGGATGAACCACGTGTTGCCGCGGCATCTCACACCCGATGCCGCCGCCTGCCATCGTCCGATGTTCGACTTGTCCTGATATCGGACGCCAATCGCCTGCCGGTCGATGGGGGTCTGGCCGCCAGCAGTAAAGTGAAATACGAATTCGTGGCAGTCGTGGAGGAACCGCCGGCTGTTGATGGGTTTGTAATGGCCGACGGCGAGGTCATCGGCAAGCTTGGCGTTCGTGCCCGCCAGCGACTTCTCGATCGCGATCGACTTGATCCAGTGAATGGTGTTTTGCAACTGAAGATACGGCCGAGTGGCCTGCGCGACGTCAATCGCCGTCCACGGGTCGGTCGGCTTGGCGCCCACGTTCAGAAACAGCGACCCGTCGCTGGTCATGGCGCGGGCGGCGCGGCTCACCCATTCTCCAGTCCATTCGAGGTACTGGTCTCGCGGCACCGTGTCGTCGTAGCTGCGATATCGGATGCCCAGGTTGTAAGGCGGCGAAGTGACGATGGCGTCGATGGAGCCAGGCGGCAGGCGATTCAGAATGTCGACACAGTCGCCGAGATAGAAGCTAAAAGTCGCGCTGTTCGATGTCAGGCGCGTGTGAGGTTTGAGGATTCGCGACACCACGGTGATTGTACCCGTGATGCTTCATCAGCGAACCGCGATCGCGCGTCAGGAAGCGCGAAGCGAGGCGACGGTTGCCAGCGATGGTGCGATGCGCTCGGGAATCGTGTGATTTCTGCGGTGCACGTGAACGTCGCAGTCCCCGCCCTTCTCTTCGACGTACGACACTTCGCGACTCGTGGCCAACTCACGATAACGACCCACGACGCATCCGCAGGTCAATGTTCGAAACCCAAGGAGCCTTACGAGACTCATTGTCCTGTCCCCCGACCATTCTTTTAGCAATTCATGTGCCGCGCTATGGGTGTGAGTGGAGCAAGGCGGCGCTTGCTGATTCAACGAGATCTCCACGGAGATCGAACGCGAACTGTCACCGAAGGACGCGAGCAACGTGTGCTATTTGGGTGCAGGTGTGTTCCAAACGCACGCACATTGGATCCGATTCCAAAGCGTTGGACCGGGCGGTGGTAGGCTTCTGGTCAGCATGACCTCGTCGGTTCGATGTCTGGGGGCGTTGTTGGGCGTCCTGCTAGTCGAGAATGGCTCAACGCCTGGGATGGCGCAAACAGGCGTTGCGGCCCTGGCTGCCGATCCTGCCGTTCGCCAAGCACTGGATTTTGCTCGCAAGACGGAGCCGGACACCATCCGCGATCAGATTCGGTTGTGCGAGATTCCGGCGCCACCGTTTGGGGAGGCGATGCGGGCGGCCGCATACGCCCAGTCGATGCGTGCAGCCGGCTTGACGAACGTTCGTATCGACCGTGTGGGCAACGTGCTCGGAGAACGGCCGGGACGGACCCGCAGGCCCCACCTCGTTCTGAGTGCACATCTGGATACGGTGTTCCCCGCGGACTTACCAGTAAGTGTCACCCGTGACAAGAATTGGCTGCGCGGCCCTGGCATCGGGGACGACTGTCGCGGCCTGGCAGTCGTGCTGGCCGTGGCCCGCGCGCTGACGGCGGCCAAAGTGCAGACCGAGGGCCCGATCAGTTTCGTCGGCACCGTTGGTGAAGAAGGCCTGGGCGATTTGCGGGGGGTGAAGGCGCTATACGCAAGTATTTCGCGCGAGCCGGGACATCGGTTCGTGTCGGTAGACGGCGATGGATACGCCATCACCAACGTGGGCATTGGCAGCCGTCGGTATCGCGTGACTTTCCGCGGTCCCGGGGGCCACAGCTACGACAACTTCGGACGCGCGAACCCCGTGAATGCCATTGGCCTCGCCATCGCGCGCCTTTCTCGCCTTGAAGTACCTGTTACTCCACGCACGACGTATTCCGTCGGGAGAATCGGGGGAGGTACGTCAGTCAATTCGATTGCGAGCGAAGCGTGGATGGAAGTCGATCTGCGTTCCTCTGACGAGGTGGCCCTCAAACAACTCGATGCGGGATTTCAAGCGTCAGTACGTGGGGCGCTGGAAGAGGAAAACGGCCGCCGTAAAAGTCACGATCCTCTGACCGTCGCAATTGAGTTGGTAGGGAATCGACCCGTTGGACGCACGGATCCGGCTTCGCCTGTTGTCGAGACCGCGATTTCCGCGCTGCGGGCCCTCAGCCTGCCGGTGAGGTTCGACGAGCGATCAACCGACGCGAATCTGCCAATGAGTGTGGGTGTAGCGGCGATTGCCATCGGCGGCGGAGGTGCTGGACGCGATGCGCACTCTCCGCGCGAGTCATTCGATACGACCGAGTCCTGGCGCGGGACCCAGCTTGTGACGCTGTTGGCCATCGCGTTGGCTCGATAATCATTCCTTCCCCTTCGCCATCCGTAATTTCACGGCTCGATAGCTCTCGAGATCCACCGCGCGTTGCCGCGTCGCGGCTCCCCGGGCGCGCACAAGCCGCACGACAAACGCCGCGTGCATCACGCCGATCACGGCCAGTTCTATTGAAGTCGGTGAGGGAACCATCGCCGGAAGCAGATTCAGGATCGTGGCGAGCGCAAAGACCACGGTGAAGAGAGGATCGATACCTCCTCCCGGCAGGGCAGGGCCAACCGACATTGCCGTCGTCTCCCACATCGGGCCACTCGAATCGGCTTCGTAAAACACCTGCAGATATCGCCCGATGCGTTCGACCCCCACATGCATCGCGTGGATAGCCTCGAAGCCCCCTGCCAGAACCAGCAGTGAGAACAGCGACGTCGCGGGGTTGTTGCCAAGCACAGTGAGCGTGCCGGCTACGATCGCCCATCCGATAAAGATCACCGGCAGGAGGGTCATTCTGGCCGTCCCGCGGCTGGCTATCGTGTGACGGAGCGCCGTGTACTCCGATTCTGTCAGATTCATGCGGGATGGCACCTTTCTTGGTTTCGTCATGGTCGGCACACAACCCTCTTGCACCCTGCTGGAGGTTTGCTAGAATGCCGATACAATTTGTAACCAACTGTTTCTTAAAGGGTTGCCTGTGATTTTCCCCCGTTTTTCGAAGACCTCTCGTCTCTGGTGCCTCCTGACGGCATTTGTCTGTGTTGGCCTGCCTGCCGACACGGCGTCCGCCCAGTCGAGTACGGCGAACCACGCAGCCCCGAAAAAGACTACCCCCAAGAAGACAATTACCCGGAAAACAACGACTTCACGAACGTCCGCCGCGGCCGTGCGCCGGGCACGCGCCCGTAGCCGCGCCGCGGTCCAGGCGCGACTCCTCCGGGAGGCCCAGGAGCCCCGCTTCCGGCTGGACGAATCAGGAGCCCTGGTCCCCGATGTCCGGGCGGAGGCCGCAATTATCTATGACTCGGCTACAGGACATGTGCTCTGGGAGTCGAATTCCACGAATCAGCGATCGATCGCCAGCATTACGAAGGTGATGACGGCAGTCGTGTTCATGGAGGAATCGCCGGATCTTTCGGAAGAGGTCATCGTCCAGCCTAGCGACGTCCGCGCAGCGTCGACGACTTATCTCCGGTCGGGATACCGCGTGACCAAGGGTGACCTTCTGCACTTGACGCTGATGGCATCGGACAACGCCGCGGCGCGTGCCTTGGCTCGTGTGTCGAGCTACGGCTCCGAGGCCTTCATAGACCGTATGAACACCAAGGCGGCCGAGCTCGGCCTCGAGAGCACCAGCTACTCGGATCCCTCAGGGCTTCTCGCGGCCAACGTTTCATCGGCGTACGACATGGCCAGGCTCATTTCGTACGTGTCAGGTGACGAGCGTATCTCCAGCGTCATGCGGAAGCAGACTTACACCGTGACGTCAGGGCGTCGCGTCATCAATATCCACTCGACGAACCAGCTTGTCATGAACGGTGACGTCGATGTGCAGGCTGGCAAGACCGGCTTCATCACCAAGGCCGGCTACTGCCTGGCGACGCTCCTGCGTCTGCCACAGGGTGGTCCTCAGGTTGCCGTCGTCGTGCTCGGTGCGAAGTCGAACGCCGGACGCTTCTGGGAAACGCGGCACCTGTTCAACTGGTTCGCAAGCAAGGCCGAAGATCTACTCGGCTCTCCGCTGGAAGCTGCCACCGCCACCGCAACAGCCAACTGAAACGCGCGGGCTAAGACCGCGTTCTATGCTTTTGGGCGGGTCTAAAAACCCGCCTCTGCGAATCAAGTCTTAAGCAAGTCTAAACACCCGATTCTACGAACTAAGAGGAGTAGCCGCGCTGGATTGCCGCAGCGTCGAGCGGCAGCGTCGCCACCGCGTCGACCATTGGCATGACGGGGCGAGTCGCACGGCGTCCGTCATATGACTTCAAGTAGCGGCGGCACATGTCGCACGCATAGACGCGATACTTCCCGTCCGGTGTGGCGAACGACGTGATCTTGGTGCGCTCGCTATTTCGGCAGTACGGACAGGTCAACGACTCCCATTTCCAACGCAACTCGCATCGTCCGCAAATCAAGTGGCGCTCGGCCGACGGCGTGATGACCGACAGGTCTGGCTGGCTGCCACACAGCGCACAGTGTGGATGACTCCACGACGAGAGTTCAGGCCGTTGCTGAAGGACCTCGGCGCAACGTGAAAGGAACGGTCGCATCGACAGCGTTAGCGCCTGATCGAGGACGTCGCTGCCGTCCAATTCAGAAAACGAGTTAGAAGCCGGCAGGCCAACCGTCGCGACTTGTTGTTCGAACGCGCTTCGGAACCATTGTCGAGTTACGGCCAGCAATTGCATGTCCCGCCCGAGCGCCTGGACCTTCTGATAATCATGCTCTTCCAGCGCCCCGTACCGGCGTAGCACGTCGGCGATCTGTCGGACCATGAGACGCAGGTCACTCAGATTCAGCGGAATGTCCTCGAAGCGCAAGATCGGTGTAGCGCTCGTCTGGTGACGCTGAATTGAATCATTTGTGATCTCGAGCAGCGGCAGGGGCACGCGGCCCTGAACGCGACGTTGAACTTCGAGGAGCTCGAGATGAAGGTCGACGGCCGACTGCAGTTGCGGATGCTGCGACCGGATCGCGCGAAGTTCTGCCGCCTCGCGGGATTCGGGCCGGGTACCCCGCGGCGCGCGCGCCGGTGAATCAGTCACCGTGAGATCATATCAAGAGTGCGGATCTTAATGGTTGCGTCCGAAGTGCACCCTTTTGCCAAGACGGGGGGGCTTGCGGACGTCCTCGGGGCGCTGCCACGGGCGTTGGCCAAGCTCGGGCACCAGGTCGACGTTGTGATGCCGAGATACCGGGGCATCGCTGCCGGAACCCCAATTGGACAGATTACCGTGACACTGGGTGGTCAGGTCGACGTCGCGGATGTCTCAGCAATGGTCGATGGAAACGTCCGCGTTGTCTTTGTCGCGCATACGCCGTACTTCGATCGAGACTATTTGTACGGCGCCTCGTCTCGAGATTACCCGGACAATCCGGAACGATTCGCATTCCTGAGTCAGGCTGCCGTCACGTGGGCGGCGTCGACGGGTCACCGCTACGATATCGTCCACGCTCACGACTGGCAGGCAGGTCTGGTGCCGCTCATGGTGCAGCGGACGGTACCCGCCTGGCAGGGGCCGGATCGACCCGCAACGGTCTTCACGATACACAATCTCGCCTATCAAGGCGTATTCGACGCGAGTTGGTTGCCGCGGCTCGGGCTCGGGTGGGATCTGATGCGCGTGGATGCGCTGGAGTATTGGACCAGGATTAGTTTCCTCAAGGGCGGTGTCATGTTCTCGGGAATTATTACGACGGTCAGTCCGCGATATGCCGAGGAAATCCAGACGCCCGAGCTCGGCTTCGGATTCGACGGCATCCTTCGTTCCCGGACCTCCGATCTCGTCGGTATTCTGAACGGAATCGATTACGATCAATGGGATCCTGAGCGTGATTTGAACCTTCCCGTGCCCTTCAGCGCGTCAAAGATGGCAGGGAAGGCGGCAGCCAAGCGAAGGGTTCTCGAAGCCTTTGGGTTACCTCGAACACCGGACATCCGACGCCGTGCGCTGGTAGCGATGATTTCGAGAATGGTCGACCAGAAGGGATTCGACCTGCTGGGCCAGATCTCGGAGGCGTTGCCAGCCTTGGGGGCTTCGTTTGTCCTGTTGGGCTCGGGCGAGCCGCAGTACGAGACGCAGTGGCGAGAGTTGGCGAGTCGACAACCAAATCGGATCGGTGTGCGAATCGGGTTCGATGATGCCTTGGCGCATCTGATGGAAGGCGGGGCCGATCTGTTCCTGATGCCGTCACAGTTCGAGCCGTGCGGACTGAATCAGATGTACAGCCTCCGATACGGAACGGTGCCAGTCGTTCACGCGACAGGTGGGCTCTTTGATACCGTCCACAACGTGGACGACAAATCAGGAAGAGGGACAGGGTTTACGTTCACTGATTACTCGCCGGTCGCACTGCTCAGCGCGCTTGGGCGCGCCCTGCAGATGTTCGAGAATCGACCGGCGTGGCGACGGATTCAGAAGGCCGGCATGCGCGAGGATTTCTCGTGGGACGCATCGGCGCGAGAGTACGTCAAGGTATATGAGCGAGTGGCTGCGGCGAATCGAGCCGCAGAGCCGAGTAGGTGGTAAAACGACGTCTGGAGAAGAGAGCCGATGGCATCCGAAAAAGTGAAGACGTTCACTGACAACAATTTCGATGACGAGACCAGCAAGGGAGTTGTGCTGGTGGACTTCTGGGCGGAATGGTGTGGTCCGTGCCGGCGGCTGGCGCCAACAGTCGACGCGCTCGCGTCGGAATTCGACGGCCGTGCGACCGTTGCCAAGTTGAACGTCGACGAGAACCCGAATGTGCCGGGGCGATTTGCCGTGCGCGGCATTCCCACGCTGTTGCTCTTCAAGGAGGGACAGTTGGCGGAAACCATCGTCGGGCTGCGAGCGAAGGAAGACATCGCGCAAATGATCGAACGCCATCTGGGAGCTTGATGTGGCCGATCGCAGAGTCACGATCATCGGGTCAGGCCCTGCCGGCCTGACCGCCGCCCTCTACGCCGCCCGCGCCAATCTCCGCCCCTTACTCGTCGAAGGACTCGAGGCGGGTGGTCAGTTGATGCTGACCACGATGGTGGAGAACTGGCCCGGATTCCGCGACGGAATCATGGGACCCGATCTGATGACCGAGATGCGGGTGCAGGCGGAGCGTTTCGGCGCCGAGGTCATGCAGGGGAATGTCAGCAACGTCGACCTGCAGAATCGGCCATTCACCGTGACGCTCGCCAGCGGCAAGACGATCACGACCGACGCCCTCATCATCGCGACAGGCGCCTCGGCCCGCTGGCTCGAGATCGGATCGGATAGAAAGCTGTCAGGCCATGGTGTATCCACGTGCGCGACTTGCGACGGATATTTCTTCCGCGGCCGGCCGATTGCCGTCGTCGGCGGTGGTGATTCGGCGATGGAGGAAGCGATCTATCTGACGCGCTTTGCGTCGAAGGTCACAGTCGTGCACCGGCGCGACACGTTGCGTGCATCGAAGATCATGCAGGACAAAGCCTTTGCGAACCCGAAGATCGAGTTCATCTGGGATTCGGAAGTTGCCGACGTTCTCGATGAAGGAAAAGGCGAAGTCACCGGTATCGTCATCCGCAATCTGAAGACCGGCCACCAGACCCAGCTGCCGCTCGACGGCGTATTCATCGCCATCGGCCACACGCCGAATACGTCGCTGTTTGCCGGACAAATCGAGCTCGACGCCAACGGATACATTCGCACTCATTCCGGATCGAAGACGAGCGTGGCAGGCGTGTTTGCTGCCGGCGACGTGCAGGATCACGTCTATCGTCAGGCGATCACTGCGGCCGGCTCGGGATGCATGGCAGCGATCGACGCAGAACGCTACGTCGAAGGACTGTCAGATCATCACCACGGCGAAGCGGCGCTGCAGACCACGAGTTGATAGCGCAGCTGCTCTTCTTGATCGACAGTGCTTATGACCACGTGTCGTGGCATGGGCCAAATCTTCGTGGATCGATCCGCGGCGTGACGCCAGAGCACGCCGCGTGGCGGCCTGGGGTCGATCGTCACAACATCTGGGAACTCGTCGTTCATGCCGCGTACTGGAAGTACGTGGCGTGGCGGCGATTGACGCACGCGAAGCGCGGATCTTTTCCGCTAGAGGGCTCGAACTGGATGACGCGCCCGCAGCAGGTGACGGCGAAAGCGTGGAAGGCCGACATTCAGTTGCTGGCGGATACGCACCGCACGTTGCGTGAAGCCGTTGCCGATCTTCGACCCGGCGACCTCGCGAAGAAGCCGGAGGGCAGCAAGGCAAATAATCTTGCCCTCGTTACGGGCATCGCTGCCCATGACCTGTATCACGCCGGACAGATTCAGTTGATCAAGAGGTTGATGCCAGAAACCCAAATCTTGATTGGTGATCTTTGATTAGTGATTCGTTGTTGATTGTTGATTGTTTGCTCGTCGATTCACCACCAATGAGCAATCAAGAATCTACGATCAACAACGAATCAACCATCAAAGATCATCAAATCAACGATTCACTGCTCAATCAATCCAGCCCCCGCCGATCACTATGTCGCCGTCATAGAAGACGGCAGCCTGACCTGGTGTCACGGCGGGCTGCGGCTCGTCGAACTTGAACTCCGCGCGGCCGTCGTCGATCGCACGTACGCGCCCGGCCGCAGGACGATGGCGATGACGAATCTGCGCTGTGGCAGGAATCCACTCGGACGACGCGTCGCGCGCAATCCAGTTCACACCCGATACCAGGAAGTGAGTGCGATCGAGTGCCGATCGTGGCCCGACTGTCACATCACCGGACTCAGCGTCGATCTTGAGCACGTAGAGTGGTGCCTGTGCTGCGATCCCGAGACCCTTCCGCTGACCGATCGTGAACCGGTGCACTCCCGCGTGTGTCGCAAGCCGCTCGCCGTGCCGATTCACAATCGCCCCGGTGCGAACCGACGATGCATGTGACTCGACAAACGAGGCGTAATCTCCATCAGGCACGAAACAGATTTCCTGGCTGTCGGGCTTGTCCGCGACTGTCAGTCCAAGCCGATGCGCTTCGATACGCACCTCGGGCTTGGTCAACGTGCCCACGGGAAACACCGCCCGCGCGAGCTGCTCCTGCGTGAGTGAGAACAGAAAGTAGGACTGATCCTTGTCCCGATCGACACTTCGCTTGAGCAGGAATCGTCCCTCGGCCGTCGGCTCGACTCGCGCGTAATGTCCCGTGGCGAGATAGTTCGCCCCAAGTCCTCGCGCGCGATCGAGCAGCGTCGAGAACTTCAGGTCGCTGTTGCAATGAGAGCACGGGATCGGAGTCCGGCCCGACGTGTACTCGTTGACGAAGTTGGCGATGACGGTATCGCTGAACTGTCGCTCGAAGTTCACGATGTAGTGGGGGAATCCCTGCGCGGCCGCCACGCGACGCGCGTCGTGAAGATCGTCCAACGTGCAGCAGCCGCCGAACTTCTCCGCCGCATTCGCCTGCCCCGAGCCTGTCGACCTTTCGGCAAGCTCAAGGTCGCCCTGAGCAACGTCGAAGGGCGAGGGGTACAACTGCATCGACAGACCGATAACGTCATGACCCTGCTCGGCGAGCAGGGCCGCGGCGACCGACGAATCGACGCCGCCCGACATGGCTACAACGATGCGCACTCGAAAATGATGAAGTTTGGGAGTCGATCTATATTCAGTACTAATGCCTGCTGCCCACAGGCGACCGTGTCAGGCTCCGGAGCTTTTCCACAATGCCCGGGAGCACGGCGACGACGCGTTCTACATCGTCTTCAGTGTTGGCGGCGCCGAGACTGAATCGAATCGAGTTCTGCGTTCGATGCGCCGGCAGTCCCATCGCCTTGAGCACGTGCGACGGTTCGAGTGTTCCCGAAGAACACGCCGAGCCGGTCGATACGGCAATCCCTTCCAGGTCGAGCGCGATGAGCAACGACTCCGCCTCGATGCGGTCGAAGCTGATGTTGCTCGTGTTTGCGACACGCGGCTCAGGCGACCCGTTTCGCGCCGTGCCCGATACGCGACTCAGAATTTGCGATTCAAGCGCGTCACGGAGCGTGCGAAGCCTCGCCTGCTCCGCGCTCATTTTCGACAGCGCCTCACGTGCGGCTACGCCCATCCCCACGATTCCGGCCACGTTCTCGGTACCTGACCGTCGCCCACGTTCCTGCTTGCCGCCGGTCAGAGCCGATTGCAGCCTGACACCCCGGCGAATCCACATCGCGCCGACACCCTTCGGCCCGTAGAACTTGTGGGCGGAAATCGTCAGCACATCCACGCCAAGCGCCTTGACGTCGATCGGGAGCTTGCCGGCCGTTTGGACCGCGTCAGTGTGAAAGACTGCCCGCCGCTCCCGCGCGATGGCGGCCAACTCGGGGATCGGCTGAATTGTTCCGATTTCGTTATTGGCGTGCATGATCGACACGAGTGCCGTGTCGTCAGCAAGACCGTGCCGCAGATCGTCGGGTGAAACGATCCCGCTTGCGTCTACCGGCAGCAGCGTCGTCCGCCAGCCACGTCGGGCAAGGGCCTTGACCGTGTTCAAAACCGCCTCGTGCTCGATTGAGCTGGTGACGATGTGGCGACGCCCGGTCGATTCGAGGGCCTCAGCGATTCCCCTAATGGCGATGTTGTCGCCCTCGGTCCCGCTGCCCGTGAATACGATTTCCGATGGGTCGCCTCCGAGCAGGTTCGCGACCTGTGTCCGAGCTTCGTCAAGGAGGGCCTTGGCCCGCTGCCCGAAGTGGTGGACGCTCGACGGGTTTCCAAACTCCTCGCGCAACACGGCCGACATCCGGTCGACCACCGTGGCTGATGGCGGCGTTGTCGCGTTATGGTCGAGGTAGATGCGGGGCATGTTCACGCCAAAGTTCGGGAAAACGGACCAAACAGTCGTAGATCACTCCAAATGTACCACTATGCGGCCCAATCATTCGGGAGCCTCCAATAGTCGAGGTGGGTCCTCACCGCAGGACTCCCAGCGTCCCACAGCCTGCGGCCGATAGCGGCGGTCGGACGTAACTCTCAGCGGTGAAACGACTAGACAGAAATTTCTAGCGGCCGATATACTCAGTGGGCTCCCGCCCAGGAAGCCCTTGCTTTTCGGGTAATACACTGCTGCTCGCTTGTGTTGGGGGAATCAAGCCGACGTCAGGCCGGTGAAAATAGCCGGTTTCACTCGGGTAGAGCGTTACCAACATCACCAACACCAGCGAGTTGGAAGTAAGGAGTCCGTGGCAACCACCTCGACGAGGTGTGTCGAGGCGCGTTACGTGACCGGGCCCAGCCTTTGTTCAGCGGCGGGCCAACGCCCAGGATGAGCCCAGCGAGGCGGAGGAACGAGATGTGGAAGCGTGATGAAGCGGTGAGACCGACGAGCGGCCAACCGGCTACGCCGGCAGCAGCCGCATCCACTCAGCCGGTAACGACGCCGGCAGCGGTGCAGCCGGATGTCCGGCGGATCGAGAGGGACATTGTGAATATTGGCAAGTCGGTTGTCATCAAAGGCGAGTTGAACGGCAGCGAAGACCTCACCATCGAGGGACACGTCGAGGGGCGTATCGAACTCAAGGACCACGTGCTGACGATCGGACCGAACGGGAAGATCAAGGCACAGGTCTTTGCGAAGGCCGTCATCGTGCTGGGTGAAGTCAACGGCAACGTTACCGCTTCGGAGAAAGTCGACATCCGCGACGGTGGCTCGGTGGATGGTGACATTATTTCCCCGCGCGTCGCGATTGCCGAGGGTGCGCACTTCCGTGGCAGCGTCGACATGCAGCGCAAAGGTGCGCAGCCCGGCCAGCAGAAGTCTGCCTCGAGCTCGCAGCCTGAGAAGGAGAAGGCTCAGGCAGCGGCGTCGGCTTCGGCTCAGCCTCAAGCGGCGGCGCACTAGCACGCTCCGAGTGTGAGATCTTTGGATCTGCCTTAGCGTCTCCAAAGGTCTCAACTCACCCAGTTCGGTGGCGCTCTCAGATTTGTTCTCCCGTCGTCGCAAGGAACACGCTGAGTCGGAGGTCGGTGCCTCGGATGCGCCGGTGCACCCGACCAAGGTCCTCGCGCGTTTCATTGCCGGCTTGAGCTCCCGGTCGCAGCCAGTGCTACTCGATCTGGGTCCTGTGGTCGGTACCAATGTCAGCTTTTTCGGCGAGCAGCTTGGCTGCAAGATCATCGTCGAAGATCTGTCCAAGGACATCGATCGCCATGTGCGGGACGGTTCGCTCGATCAGCTGCCCGCGTTCCTGATGAAAAGGTTTCCACAGGAGTCCAGCAGCATCGACGGCATCCTCTGTTGGGATGTGTTCGATTACCTGGATAAGAAGTCGGCGAAACCGCTGGCCGAACAGCTCATTCGGATGCTTCGACCCGACGGAGTGCTCCTCGCGTTTTTCGGGACGGCGCAGCCACAACCCGGAAGTCGGCCTGAGTACACGCGCCACGTCGTCGTAGACAAGGCCAAACTGCAGCATCGTCCGTACGCCGCCGCGAGGCAAAAGCAGCGACCGCTGCCGAACCGTGACATCCAGCTGTTGTTTGAGCCGCTCCGGATTGTCGAGCAGTTTCTCCTCAAGACGAATCTTCGCGAAGTCCTTTTCCGAAAGCCGCCTGAGAAGCCCGCCGCATCTGTGGCACCATCGGCCTGATGCTCAGTTTCGATCTGACCGACGAGCAGCGCCTGCTCGAGCAGTCCGTCAGCGAATGGGCGGCTCGCGAGGTGGCGCCCAGAATCCGCGAACTCGATCGCGCACATAAGTTCGACCCTGGAATCCTGCCGCAGATGGCCGAACTCGGCTTGCTCGGCGTGTCGGTTCCGACCGAGTATGGCGGTGCCGGCATGGATTACATCTGCCTCGGGCTTGCCAGCGAAGAGCTCGAGTACGTGGACACTTCGCTCCGCGTGATCATGTCCGTGCACGTCGGGCTGAACTCCTTGACGCTGCTGGCGTGGGGAACCGAGGACCAGAAGCATCGGTATCTCGTTCCCCAGGCGCAGGGAAAGAAGATAGCGACCTATGGGCTCACCGAGCCGTCAGCAGGTAGCGACGCACGCGGCATTCAGACCGTGGCGATCAAGAACGGCGACCGCTACGAGCTGACGGGCGAAAAGATGTGGATATCCCTCGCCGACGTCGCCGATAACTTCCTCGTGTTCGCCTGGTCGGATCTCGAAAAGAAAAAGCAACGCGATCCGTCAGGGATGAGCGCCTTCATCGTTGAACGATCGTTCAAGGGCTTCTCAAGCGGAACGTTGACCGAAAAGTGGGGCATTCTCGCGGGAAACACCGGCTTCTTCAAAATGGACGGCGTCGAAGTACCTGTTGAGAACCTGGTCGGCCAGGAGGGAGAAGGGTTCAAGATCGCGATGTTCGCCCTCGATCAGGGCCGGTACACGGTTGCGGCGGGTGCGACCGGGCTCATTCGCGCCTGTCGCGACGCGAGCGTAAACTACGCAAAACAGCGAAAGACGTTTGGGGTGGAGATCGGTTCCCATCAACTCGTGAAAGAGCTGATTGCGCAGATGGAGTCGGATTACCAGGCGTCGCGGCTGCTGTGGCTGCGAGCCGGCTGGCTGAAGAATCAGGGGCGGCGCAACACACGGGAGACCGGGTTGGCCAAGTGGTTTTCCACTGTCGCCTCCGAGCGGGCGGCTGGTGACGCCGTGCAGATTCATGGCGCCAATGGCTACTCTGACGAATACCCGGTCGGGCGCTTCTACCGCAATTGCAAGGGCGCGGTCATTTACGAAGGCACGCGCGAAATCCACAAGATCATGCAGGCCGACTACCTGCTCGGATACCGAACGGACAGACCGACGCGCTGCGAGCTGCCAGCGTGGGAGATACGATGACCACGACCACCTCGAAACCGAAATCCGTGGATCCGTCAGCGCTGTTCGACTCGGATCTGTCGCTCGATTTTCTCCGTGTCGTCGAGCAGGCCGCGATTGCGTGCGCCCACACGATGGGGCAGGGCGATCGGCATAAGTCGGACCAGGTCGCCGTGGAAGCAATGCGGCGCGAGATGGACTCGGTCCCGATCGACGGCACGATCGTGATCGGCGAAGGCGAGCGCGACGAGGCGCCGATGCTCTACATCGGCGAGAAGGTCGGGATGGCCCACGGCACGACGGGGCCGTTTCCTCCAGTCGACATCGCGGTGGACCCGCTCGAGGGTACGAACCTGTGCGCCACCGGAGCGCCTAACGCGCTTGCCGTGTTGGCGGCATCCGAAAGCGGCGGCCTTCTCCACGCGCCAGACATCTACATGGAGAAGCTGGTCGTGGGCCCGAGCGCCCGCGACGTGGTCGATCTCGATGCACCGGTTCGCTTCAATCTCCGGGCGATTGCCCAGGCCAACAGTCGCAGAGTCGAAGATCTGGTTGTCATCGTGCTCGATCGGCCGCGCCATGCCAAGCTGGTCGACGAGATCCGCGCGACCGGCGCGCGCATTCGCCTGATAGGCGATGGCGACCTCTCCGCAGGTATTGCCGCAGCCGTCGTTGGCAGCGGCGTCCACGCAGTGATGGGCACGGGCGGCGCGCCCGAAGGTGTGCTCACGGCCGCCGCGATGCGGTGCTTGGGCGGTGAGATCTACGCCCGGCTGGTCGTCAACAGCCCCGAGCACGAGCAGCGGTGCCGCGCGATGGGGATCACGGACGTGTCGAGGACCTATCGCTCCAAGGATCTGGCGTCGGGCGAGAACATCGTCTTTGCCGCGACCGGCGTGACCGATGGCACCTTGATGAAGGGCGTCCGTTTCTTCGGCGACGGCATTCGCACGACGTCGCTGGTCATGCAGACACATCCACACCGGATCCGTTTTATCGACAGCATCCACGTCCAAGCCAAGGGACCTACGGCGAAGATCCGGTTCTGACAAGGCGTGGAACTCTGGCGGCGGAATCAGGTCGCAGTCACCGCCGCTTCCTTCGTGGGCTTCACCGGCTTCACCATGGTGATGCCTTTCCTCGCCAGCTACATCCAGGACCTCGGTGTCACCGACCTCGGTGATGTTGCGGTGTGGACCGGTCTGACCCTTGGCGTTACTCCTGCCCTCAGCGCATTGTGCGCGCCGCTCTGGGGTCGTGTCGCCGA